>ERZ795046.2930-NODE-2930-length-14085-cov-4.974626_pt1 | contig 14085 bp, 14 predicted proteins | sample MGYA00375130_ERZ795046 | MGnify/ENA primary metagenome ERZ795046 (study PRJEB30175, sample SAMN05720202) | activated sludge metagenome | isolation source: anaerobic digester from wastewater treatment plant | place: Japan | collected 2015-05-15 ...
TAGAGAAGCTGAAATAGCTGACAGTCCTTATATCAATCACCAATACTATGCTGCCATAAAAGATCCTACTTATAAACAGCTTTTAGATACTACTAAAGAATATCACTTAAGTAATCAATTGGGTCTAGATAGAGATCAAAAATTATATATGGATCTCCCTAGGTATCCTATAAGTTCTGTACTTGAAAAATCTCAGAGAGGTATACTCTTTACTAGATGGACAGATAGATTAAAAAGCATCACAGCTGGTATAAGAGCTACTTTAGGTGGGGCATCTGTAGAAGAAGCCAATATCGCTTCCGCTCAACCTGAAGATGTAGCTGAGGAATTTGTTAATCCTGAAGTAGAGAAGGAACATCAAGAATTTACTATGTTGGAAGATGGTGTTATTAATCCTGTTCTAGATCAAATACCAATAAGAGGTATACAAGATCTTCCTATAGATAGAACATCTTACGATGTTATAGCAGGATTAAACTTGTATATGTTACAGACTGAGAAACAAAAACTGTTTAATAAGATATCTCCTTTAGCTCAGGCTGTTATGCAGACTTTAGATGATGTAGATGGTGGTATAGCTAAAATAAATGGTATTAAAAGTAACTTATCTAATATTTCTAATGCTGCTAGAAATCTTACTACTGGAAAAGACAAATCAGTAAGATCTGCTGCTTTCAAAGCTTTCTTTGAAAGAGAATTTAAAGGTAGAATGTATTCTGAAAAACACTTAGATTGGCTTAACAAAGTTACAAGTGCTATTACCGGTGGAGCATCTATGAATTACTTTGCCTTAAATCTTCCATCCGCGATCAAGAACTATTGGGGTATGCTTTGGCAGATGAATGTGGAAGCTGTGGCCGGTGAATATTTTGACTTTGGTTCTATGGCTAAAGGGAAACTCAGAAGTAAAACTGCTATGGCAGAGTGGACTACAAGAATCTGGGGAGGTACTTATAATACTATAGATACTCAAATGATTATAAGATTTGACCCTATTCAAGGTAAAGGAGAAGAAGTTATAGGTAAGGATCCTTCTAGAACATTTCAAAAAGATTTAGCTAGTGTAAGTTGGGTATATAGTCCTAGAAAGTTTATGGAGATGGAAGGTGGTTTACAGTTGTTTTATTCTATGATGTATCATCATAAAGTAAAAGATGAGAACGGTAATCAAACTAATATATCTTATGCTGATGCTTGGGAACTAAAAGAAGGAAGAATGACTCTTAAAAAAGGTATACATCCTGATTATGGTATTACCTACAATGAAGATGGAACTACCACTTTAGGTAAAGAGTTTAAAAAGTTTCAAAATGCTGTTCATGAGAAATTCAAAGATCTGAATGGTGCTTTTGCTAAGTTTGAACAGCCTCAGGCTCAAATGTTCTTTGCCTATAGACTCTTTGCTTTTATGAGAAGATACTTTACGGCAATGTTTATGAATAGATTTGGTTCAGAAAGAGCCAACTTTGCTCTTGAAACAGTAAGAACCGGCTATTATATAGAAGCTTTACAATCATTGGGTAAAATTATAATGAGTTTAGGTATGCATGCAGGACAACTAGCACCTAGTGAAAGAAGAGCATTGTTTAAAACTCTTGTAGATGTTATTCAAATTGTTGCTATTTCAGCTATTGCCTCTATGCTATTTGGCTGGGATGATGATGATGAAGACAGATTTGAAAAGTTAAGAGCTAAATCCGGTGCATTAGGAGAAGATGACTTTAAACTAGATGGCTGGTTATCTAATCATGCTTTAACTTTATTGCTTAAAACTCAGGCTGAAAATCAAAGCTTTATTCCTCTACCAGGTTTAGGATTAAATAACTATATTGATTTTACAAGTTCAACATCTATAGCTTTTGGACCTACTATTACTTCAGGAGCTAAATTGTTAACTGATATTGCTCAACATGCTATGCCTGGGGATAATGAAGATCTGTACTATAAGCGTGACACTGGACCATACTCTTGGCAAAAGGAAGGAGAAGCTAAAATATGGAATCATTTCTTTAGTATGATAGGTTTCTCAGGTAGTCAAGTATCTCCAGTTAAGGGATTAGAATCTTTTGAAGCTCAGAGCCGTCAGTAAAAAAAAATAGGGACACCCTTGCGGATGCCCCTATAATTTACTTGTCAAGAACTCTTTTAATATTCGGTTTAGAATATTGATCACTCTTTAAAATTTTACCATCCTCTCTGAAGATGGGTTTTCCGTCCTTATCTAATTTACTCATATTACTCCATTGAATCTCCTCAAAGACAGCTTCAATCTTATCTTGAAGACCATGTTTAAGTATTGTACCACAAAGAATATAAAGCTGGTCTCCTAAGGCATCTGCTATTTCAACAATATCTCCTTTTTTACAAGCTTCAAGATATTCCGTGTTCTCTTCTTCCATTAACCTGTGTCGAAGAAGGAAGGTGTTCTCGTCTACTAGAGACGGTGTCTGTGAGTCCTGTTGTAGAAACTTCTTGTGGAAGTATGCTACTTGTTCCAATAGTTTTTTCATAATTTTCAATTAATGGTTCATCTTTTAAGTAGTTTAAAAAGATCATTGATGATGATATCATATCTTTAAAAAACATTTCTTGTGCAGATTGTTGTTTTGTAATGTAAAGATCATCATTTTCAGCTCTCAATAATCTTAACTTGGCTGTATAATAGCCAACAAAGAATTGAGCTTGATTGTATAATTCTTTTTTTTCTTTTCCGTAGCTAAAGCTTACTATACTATCTGGATCTATTTTCATGTTTTATTTTTTATAATTATTCTGATATTAATTCTGTAGGAAGATGATCTAGCATACCATTTTTAGAGATGTCTTCTCCATAAAAACCACAGCATGAGTCTATAATGACTCCATCTTTAAGTAGATAGAATCCATATACATCACCTCGAATATATTGATCCATAGTTTCTACTTCTGACATAAGAACTTTATTTGCTCTTGCTATGTGTTCTTTATTGTAATTTTCTCCATAGTTTTCTATCATTTTCTCATCAGTAACATATATAAATCCTACCTGCCCTGAGTCCCAAGGACAAGCGAATCCTTGTGTGTTGATTGTGATACCACTGTGGTCATACATATAAATAGGTATGCATACAGTAGCTTTAAGTTTTGTGTTAATGTACTCTTCCATTTCTGCCCAATTGTTGAAATCCTCTGATGAGAAGTTCACTTCATCCCCAAAATTATATCTTTTGTGGAAGATTGCCATTGTTCCCAGATTATCCCAGGACCTAGGGCTTTCGCTCATAGTATCCTGGAAGATCTGTAGTGTGTGGCCATCATTGAGCTTGTGCTCTTTGAGTATAGCCTGTTCATTCATTTTATAAGTGGTTTAAATTATCTTCACTATTTTCTGCTTGATTTATAGCATCCAATAAGTCTAGTTGTTCTCCATGTTGTGGTTGAGGCATAGTGCTCTCATTTATAACTTGGATTGATTCTGTGATTACAATTGTTTCTGGTATAACCTCTGTAACCTCATTAGGTTCATCTTCTTGGATGTCTAATAGTTGGATTCCGTACTCTTGCGTGAAGAACCAATGTACGAGTCTTTGATGATCCAACCAGTTTTTAGGATGTGCTGCGCGTAAGCTGTATGTGATGTGATTATACAAGCTCCACAAGCTTTTCTTGTCTGCATTGTAGTCATGTGCAGGTGTGCGTAATTGTTGTTTTATGATGCTTAATTGTTCTGTGTTGAGTAAGTTTTCTTTAAAGTATAGGCGCCCTATCAATTCTGCACTTGCTTTATCTGATACCATGATATCTTTCATAGTTTCTTTATCATATACAAGTTGGCGATAGTATTGCTTTGCTTTTCCGATCTGGTCTTGGATTGTATCAATTGTCTCCTGATCTGCTGATCCGGTATGCTTTCTACCCCATGAACCCATGTCTCCTCTTACAACACCGTTAGAGCATATGAAGACATATCCTCCAGTAGCGCATTTGAATCTCATAGATTTATCATATGAGTTACTCCAAGCAAACATCATTCCCATGTCCGGGTCATTAGAGTAATCAAGATGATATATCCCTTGAGCAATGTTTGCATTCTCATTACATCTGTAAAGCTCATGCTTTATACTGAAGCCTTTAGCTGCAAGGTTCTTCAGTGTTTCATTGATCACGAATTCATGAGGGATTACTGTATAAGTATCTCCCTCATAAGTAGGCAATGCTGCCGCTTTTAAGAATTCTTTAGTTGTTATTACTGCTCTTTTTGCCATTTTAAAATAGTGTTAATTGTGTTTTCTTTGGAATGATATTGTTTATCTCCCTGTAGATCTTGTCTAGATAATAGCTTTCATCAACTTCATATTCTGCCCAAGGCTTCTCTTCGTAGAGATTGAATAGCTGTTGCATCCATTTCCCGGACTCGAGTTGAATCTCTCTTTTATCTGACTTGTTTACTTTATAGATCTTACACCCCTTCTTAGAGATGTAATATCTCAGAGTCTTCTGTAGGCTCTGTCTGGTTATCTCACCATTTATTACACATAACTGCTGGAATTCCCAGTCTCCTTTGATCTTTACCCCGGCGCAGTAATCAAAGATATTCCTGTTTTCTTGCAGGAACTGCTCTGGTAGCTTGTCTTCTATGAAGTAAGCATAGAGTGCTTTAGGTATGATCAGGTGAGACTTGTTTTTATGTAAGGCCAGATTCTCATATTCAAATCTACCTTTACATTTAGCTTTGCCGGCAGTGTTGATTGCAATGTAATTATTCACATCTCCTATGACCATTTTCTGATATGTGTCATGTTCTAGACTGAGTTGTGTCATCTTTTCCCATTCTTTACAGATTTCCATGTACTTTTCCTGATATTCCTCAGGTATCATCATTTCTAGACCGTCTGTATTTTGCATTAGTGGTACCGAGCCCGGGATACCTTCACTTAGCATCTCATATAACATCATCAAGCTTAGCTGCCCGTTGATGGTAATCTGCATGCCAAATTGAGGATCATATAGGAAACTGTTCTGGTCTATGCTTAATCCAAAGGTACTATTTAATATGATCTTGTATACGTAGTTCTTGGGGTCTTTCTTTGGGATGATCTTCCTCTGATCAAAGAACCATTCATATCTTCTACAGAACTCCTCCTTAGGTAGATGAGCCGGAGCCCATTTGTTCCTAATGGCCAGGTTTGGATAATAACTTACCACATCTGAAGACATGATGATCATTCCATTGCCGCCCTGATAAACTCCACTTTCTGTACAACCATGCACACCACCCAGACCAAAATCAGTTCTTACACCCTTGTGAGTGATATTGTATTTGAACCCTCCTTTGGTATTGCGGGCATCCAGAATTAAACTTTTAAAGTTATGTAGTAAACTTTGGAAAGTTAAAGTTTTAAAGTTTGTATAAGGTAGAATTATATCAGCTATCTTAATTAAATCTCTTCTAGTCTTGAGACTTCTAAGATTATACTTGCTGATACCGGTTTCTTCACTTAAGAAATGTAGGAATAGCTCTTTGGATATACGCGGTTCTGATGCACTGAATAGATTGATCTTATATTCCTCTGTTAATGTTTTTCTTAGGTTAATTTGCTCTTTACTAAGATGCATGATCTGCTTTGTGGACTTTACATCATTCTTACAATACTCAATTATGGTATCCAGTTGGTCTGGAGTCACGATAGAATGATTGTGCTCTATAGGCATGTCCAATAAGTTTGGCCAGTCCATAGAGTATTGTATCCACTTTAAGCCGGATCTTTTGGCTGCATTGTCCCAGTGATTAAGTTTGAAGACATCTATTTGCCTTATGCTGAGATCCTTTTCAGAGAACTCTGCAAACCGATTCTGATCTTGACCCTCTATGATCTTTTGGGCCCGGGTATAAATCCAGTTTGCTATTTCTCCTCCAGTTAATCCCTGCAGATAAGACTTAGCTCTTAAGATGTGTTCTGATATCTGAGAATCAAATCCCAGTCCATTAAATGAGATATGCCATTCTCCTTGCTTTTTGCATTGCTCAAGGAATTCTATAAGCTCTGCAAACTGATTACTCAGCCGGCTTATAGAGAATGTCTTAACTTCAGTCCCTGTATAGTGCTCCGCTACCAATACGGTGCAGTCTACAAGAGTCTCGTAATCCATTACCCAATGATTTTTGCTCATGATAGTTTTTGTTCAGTTTAGCTGTTCCCCCTATATATTTTAGACACGAAAAGGGTAGATTTCTCTACCCCTTATGTGTCTTTGGTTTTTGTTTTTGAGATTTATGCTGGCATTATGATGGTAGGTTTTGGTGCTTCAAGGACTGCTCCTTTATCAGCTAACATACTCATGTAATCAACTGTTTTAGAGTTGATAGCAAAAGTTTCAATAAATGCCATAATTTCTACTTGCTCTATAATGTAATAGTTCATCATGACTTCTGTCATTCTTCTTTCTTGTTTGTGAACCTTAGGGTTCCCGTTCTCATCTTGGCCCGGATTTTTTCTTTTTTCCGGATCACCATTGTCATCTAATTTGACAAACATGTTGTATTCATTCTTTTTGAATGCTGTAACAACTTCTAGTACTTTTTTATCCCTCCAATAGATTGCATCTATGTATGGACAGTCTGCCTTAGCCGGTATTAACCTGAAGCTTTTTTCGCTAGTCTCTGGTGAGAAAGGCACAGTCACCAGTAACATTGATTTTAAATCACTCATATTTCTTTTTTAGGGTTACAAATTACTACTTTTTGCATTCATAGGCAAATCTTTTATGCTTACAGTTAAAGTTTCTTGCTTTAGATCTAATTTAGAACAAAGTTCTTTTACTTCCCTTAGCAAAGATTCTTTTACTTGTATCATTTCAGCATACATTGAATAGTATTTTTCCGGATACAAAAAGCTTTCTATATAAGCATAGTTAGAATCTCTTTTGCCATAAAAGGCTTCAATTTTCTTCTTATATCCTCCACTTAATTCAGAATATTTACTTTCAATGATTTTCTTCCAGTCGCTGCCATATGAAGAGAAATCAAATACATATACGCCTTTATTATCTTCTACTTGTTTAAAATCATAAAAGAGTTTATTCTTGTATAGTTTTTCTTTCTCAAATTGTAAGAACTCAACATCATCTCGGAGATGATATAAACATATCAGTTTCATATCATGTCTTGAATAATGGCCGGTCCATTCCACATAAGTCTCTATAGGTGTAACACTTGCTCCTCTTTTTATCTCTAGGATTGGATAGAGGAATATCCTGCTTTTTTGAAAATAGTCTTTGTACAGAGATGTTATTGCCATAGTTATTATAAAATTACTTGGCCTGTCTCAAACTCGTAAGGTAAATTATACTTATTGTTTTTATAGTGCCACTCTGCTTCATCTAACTTTTTATTTAAAATATCAAGCCAAATAGCCATTGTAACTTTACTTACTTCAAAAGGGTAAACTTGTGTATACTTGTCTACTACTATAAAGTTAAAAACTATATTCCAATCAGCATTCATTATATCCTTTAGCATGTTTTTAACAAGCTTATGATAAATTGCTGCCTGAAGATTGTAGTTATAGTACTCAATAGTTTCTTTGAAGTCTGAGATGGTTTTACCAGTAGTCTTAAGGTCATTGATGTAAACGGTTTTGTTATCATAATCTACCTTAATATTATCTATAATACCTTTCAGTCCGAAAGCTCTACCTAATACACTACTCTCTAGAGACAGCTCTAGTTCATTGTATATTTTAGTGTTTTCCATCTCTGATCGGTATGTCCCAAGAAGATCAGTTATTTTACTGTCATTCTTAAGTACATCTACTGCTTCATTACATCTTTGTAGTGTCTCACCATCTATTAGATCTTTTGATCCCTTTAGCTTTAAGAACTCAAAGTAACTGATGTTTTCCTCTGTTATAATTTTTGCAAATCTCTGTGCATCTGTTTTAAGAGATTGGTGTAAGTTGATCTGTTTAAGTATCTCTAAAATATCTTTACCAAAATCATCCAGAGTACCTATTGTTCCAAAAGAACTAAGAATATGCTCCTTATGTTTTTCAAATATTTTATCAATAACTAGTCTTGAGTTGCCTGTGGGTAGAGTAGATGGCAAAAGTATGAAATTTTTTTCAAAACTACCATCATCAAGCAACAAATTGTGAATAACTTTTCCATCTATTAAATAGCTGTCAAGTTTCTCTTCCCTCTGTTGAAGGATGTAATGTTTATAATAGAGCTTAGGTGAGAATACTATTTTATTCAAGCCTGAATAACTTAAGTACAAAGGCTTGCTATAAAACTCTTTCTCTAGCTCTTGCGGTGATTTTACTGTTTCTGTCATAGATCTGTTATTTGTGTCTCCGTCATAGGATCAGCCACCGGGATTGCAGGAGTCTGTAAACTATCTGTTTCTTCTACTTCTTTTATAATCTCTTCTATTGGTGCTATACCTGTTGGTACAAAATATGTACTTACATTGGTTGCGCTCTCATCTAATAGTTCTTTAGCTTTTGCCATTACTATATTAAGATTGCTTCTTGTAAGTAATTTCTTGTCTTTTAATCTTTCTATAATATCATCAATATCTATACCACGAGTAGCATTAAGATTAAAGAACTTGAGAAAACTCTTAAAGTTAACATGAGTTTTGCTATCACAATTATAGATTAACTTATGATTATAATAGAAGAGCATCAATAGATATACAGCTGATTTCTGATAATCACAATTGGCCATAGCTTCCATAGCTACTCTATGATCATGAGTATCATTACTATTAAAAAGATTATTTACTCCCTGATACATTTCCTCATCAATTACTGTTCCTCCATCATTTAAAAGAGCAAGTAATGCATCAGAATGATAGATGTCTTTACCTTCTAATAAAGCAAAATTTGCTTTTTGTTCAGCTGACATAGTATATATTTTCGTTCTTCTTCCATTATCTTCACAGTTTGGTACTAACTCATTATTATTATCATCGGTATCACCCGGTTCAACAATATCTAGTTTATACTTACCAATACCATGGTTTTGAAAAGTATAGGTATCCTGTAAAATAATAGCAGAATCAGGATGATTAGCAAGGTCACTTATAAGCTTTACATAACGAACATCTCCTACTTTTGTAGCCTTCTTTAAATAATCAAGAAAATACTGTCTATGCATAAATGTTGTAGAAAATTCATAATTATAATATATTGCACCACCTTCTGCTGTATCCGGATGCATAAAAAATACATCAGCAGTTTCTTTAGCTTTTGCTATAGATATTTTATGTTTATCACAGAATGCCTTAAGCTTAAATCTTGGAATATTGCTATCAGGATATATGAATAACCTTTGTTTGGCTATAGGAGTATACTTTTTCTTTAATCCTTCTAAAGGATTATCTTTAAATACTTCATCTTCATAATACTCTATTTTTCCTGTACCAATATCTAAGTCTTTAATTCGCAGCATCGTTCTGCCTTGTGGTTTAATCATTGTCATTTTTCTTAAGATTAATTGGGGTTTTTGTAAATGCAAAATCTTTATACTTATCCTTAATTGTGAGTTCTACATCATAGAAATCATTGGATACTCTCAGTGCAGCTTCGTTTACTATCTCTTCCTCTAGTCTTTGATATATCTCAGAAGTAAGCCAATCTTTACTTGCTATGTATTTAGCAAATCTTGTAGAATTAAGATGAGAAATATGGAATAGTGAAGCCTTATCTCTAAAAGAACGGCTAGCCTTAGTTCTAAGATTAACCATATTATGTGAGCCATGCCTAGCTAGTTTCCATATCCAATAGATAGACTTTTGGATATCACAAGTATTAAGAATAAGTTGGGCCATCTTGTGATTACCCTCATCTCTACTTGTTAGCATACCCTTGAGGGTATTATATGTTTCTTCATTTAAAATAGGAGCAGTCTCCCCATCTTTCAGGGGAGTTGCTACTACTGGATAATATTTTTCTACTACTTCTTCCATTACTTCATTGCCATTTTAACAACATCTGCATTAAGCATAAGCTTCTGAAACTTTTGCTTGTTTGCATTTATAATTTTCTTTATGATAATATACTTAAGATCATTGGTGAAGATATCATCTGTAGCATAGCGAATCAATCTATCCGTAACCTTTTGGTTAATAACATTATTTTCTGCATAGTGGATGGTATAGTTAATTAACCTTGTGGCTAATACACTAGCAATATCTGCGCGATACTGTGGACCAACTCCAATACACGATCTGATCTCTCCTATAACATATGGTTCATTATCATGAAGTAACATATCCTTAGGAGTAACTAATTTATCCAATTTATTATTGATAAATGTAGTAAACATAGTACTGAACTCAGGACTAGTAGTACCTTCACCTAACTGCTGAATCAAAGGAAGTTCAGTTGAGAATTCCTTTATTGACATCAAGCTATTGAAGAACATAGTTGCAGTTCTTGCATTAATATCTTTGTTCTTTTCCAACAGTTCAGGATGTAATAACAGGAAGTTAACACAGCGACCATCAATACCTGTCTTCTCAGCCCATCTTGCCCATACTTCAACATTAAACTTATAGTTTACATTGATAACACGAGTCTTTTGAGCATTATCTAACGCAGATACACTATATTCACCATTATCTGGATTAGAAGTTAATAACACAAATGAACCAGCTGGTAACTTCCAGTTATTGTAACTTTGGTTTTCCAACAATGTCATAGTTGCTTGAATGAACTTCTCAGAAGCTCTACTATAATCATCCAATAACAAGATCAATGGTTTGTCTTTACCTTGGATCCATTCTGGAGCAGCATGAGTCATGCGCTTCTCACCAGTTGGTGCATAACCTGCAGTAATGTATTGAGGAATCGATCCCTCCACTACCCATTTCTTAGTAACTTTATCTTTACTGAGCATCTCATGTTCTTTACAAGGATAACCTACTAAGTCAGATACGTCTTCTAACTCAGCTAAATTTTTCCTTATAACTTCCATATCCAATTCTTTGGCAAGTTGTAATACAGTTGAAGTCTTTCCTCCTCCTGCTTCACCTTCAATGTTTACAGTTTGTGCAGGAAGGTGTCTGCTTATTAGCAGTTGATTATTGTTATGAATATAAGTTAAGAACCCTTTTAGTTCTTCTGCGTTTAAATTGATCTTTTGTGACATATTAATTTAATTTGATTTTAAGACCCTTACAAAGTCTCTGTTTTTTAATTGCTTGATGTACTGCCTGAATAGATATGTTTAAATGTTTAGCTAAATTATTAATGTTTTGCCAAGAAGTAATATTTCCACTTTTATCAATCACTAATATTTGATTGTACTTATATGGTTTTCTATTTCTTGAAGTCAAAGGAGTTATTTTATCAACCTTAACCCTACTCCACAAATATCCAGCAGATGATTTAATTTTTCCATTAGCAGCTACGCCTATAGCTGTATCATTTCCGTTTACTGCTTTAGCAGCCTCTGTTGCGCAAGAAAATTCTTTAATAAAATCACCAGCTAAGTTATACTGATATACAATTCTAGCAGCAGGATTTTTTGATCCTGCTAATTTACCAAGCATTGCTTTACCAATTTTATCTTTAGTACTTTGAGATTTTACTTTACAAGTAGGATCTTGTTCAACATTTATCTTAGGAGAAAGACTTCTAATATAGAAGCCTTCTCTTTCTATGTAATTATCACAATATTCAAGAATATCATACTTAAAAGCTATTTCACCATACTTATTATACAATCTTTGTAGAAATAAATTATAGTGATTTCCTTTTTTTAAAGAATTATGATGTTCTTTTAATCTTACATATAAGTTTTTACTACTTCCTATATAAGAATATTTTTTAAATTGCAATATGTAAACTCCAGGTTTATTAATCAAGTCTTTAAATTTAAGTCTATCTAAAATATTTTTCATGTTACAAATATACAACTTATAACTGAACTAGCCTTAAAAACTTAATTCAACTTGATCTTTAAACCCTGCAAATCTTCATTAATGTTAGACTTTGATGAATGTACCCATAATACCGGGCCCCGGCATTTGTGAGGAGCTGATGCTTCTCCATCTGTTAGATAGATTAAGCAATTAAACTTTCTGAAATTTGCATCATAATAATCCGTTACTGGATGGAAGCTTGTGCCTCCTCTACCATGGACTTTAAAGTCTTCCTTAGGATTGAACTTACCTATGTTAGATATTGCAGCATCACACTGAACTATTATTACTTCGGTACCTGTTCTAGAGATATGATTAATCTCACCTAGGAATTCTTTAAGTTCATTTGTACTTACGGATCCTGAAGTATCTATTGCTACTAGGATTTTTCTTCTTTCTTTGTGCTTAAGTCCAGGATTATCTAAGAATCTGAAGTTAGGTTTTGACTTGGACATTTTGGTGAAGGTTTTTATACTACCTCCTACAAAGCGTCTTAGATAACCCTTCCAGTTAAACTTAGGTGGTTCTAGCTTAGTGATCCTTTCTAGGATCTCTGCCATCTCACTAGGAACCGTGCCACGGCTCTTTTGAACCTGCTCAGATACCTCTTTAAGTATGTGAGCTGTCTGACTATTGATAAGCTTCTTTGTAGCTTCATCTAAGTTATCAAACTCTTCCCAAGTACTGTGATCCGGTAATTGAACTTCCATCTGTCCTCCACCTTTACCTCTTACCTTTACTGTCTTTCCCTTACCTTTACCATCTCCCATTCCTATACCCATAGCAGAAGCTGCAAGCATAGCATTAAGATTAGGACAATTGCCAGCTTTCTTACCCTGCATTAATTTATCATAATAATACTTGGTACCTTTCTTTGGTTCAAGCTTTAGTTCCGGATAAGTCTCTGGTAGTTGTGGTCCTGGTGGTAGCAAATCCTTATCAATATACTGATTGATCTCTATCATTTGTGTTAACTTATAGTTTCCTATAAGATCAGACTATACCTTCATCCTATTAGGATGGTCTATTGTAGTCGTTGAACCTCTTTCTTTAAAGTATTGTTCAAACTTATCTTTCTTTCTTGTGAGACATATAGTAGCATCTTTATAAAGATACTCATAAAAAGCTTTTGCTTTCTTACTACCACTGAAAGATAAGTACCAAATATTGTTTTCTTTTCTTTTGTCTTTTTTAGCTTGATTTATAGATACTTCTCTACTTACTTCTGCTAAAAACTCTTGAGTACCGCATATACCTATACCAATTGAACTATAGACAGTATTTGTCTTATTATAATTCTTAGGATTAGTTATATATACAGTACCATCACCATCAAAGTAACCTCTGATAAAGTGATGTACAAGATCTTTTCTTAACACTGGAAATTTTAAAACTAATGATTTTCTAGGTATACATCCGTACTTTATTAAAGCATTAAACATTATTACACTAGTTAAGTGCACAACATGCACATCTTTATAAGTTTTTGTTTGAAAATTTCCATCTATAGACTTAATAAATTTATCAATTACTTCTTTATCTTTTACTGCTAATGATATAAGCTTTTGACCGGTTTTCTTATTTTGCACACATCCATCTGCATATAAGAAGCCTAACCAATAAGCTTTTTCTTCATTATCAATATTATCAAAGAAGTGATCATTAAAATCTCTTTTTCTATAAACTGAGTTAGTTCTTTTTACAATATTCAATTCTCTGAGCTTTTTATTAACATAAGCTTCAGAACACTTTAACTGATCTGCTATCTTTTGACAGCTTAAACCAGTATTATACATCTGTATAATAAAATTATTAGATACTTGTAGTTTTTTCATACTACAAATATACTAGTTAATTTCAAATACACAAACATTTTTTAAGAAATTTGGCTGCGGATTATCCAATCTTTACTTCTTTTACCATACCCAGTTAATTATTCTGGCCACATTCTATATTACTATGAATGCTTGGTGTGTAAAGTTCTAAGGAACTCCCCGGCAATTTAAGACTTTCTACTATACATTACTGTACAGCGGGACTAAGAGTTAATCCATTGCTATATTAGCAATTTCCTTATCCGTGAGATGATCATAATCAGTAATATGAAAGAATGCTATATGCAATCATTTGTGTTAACTTATAGTTTCCTATAAGATCAGACTATACCTTCATCCTAT
>ERZ795046.2935-NODE-2935-length-14071-cov-4.644264_pt1 | contig 14071 bp, 11 predicted proteins | sample MGYA00375130_ERZ795046 | MGnify/ENA primary metagenome ERZ795046 (study PRJEB30175, sample SAMN05720202) | activated sludge metagenome | isolation source: anaerobic digester from wastewater treatment plant | place: Japan | collected 2015-05-15 ...
CTCTTCGGCTTGAAAAAATGAAGTTATTCAACTAACTTTGGAAAGAACCAATTTTAGAATAGCATTAACAATCTGTAGTGGTAATTTTGTGACATATTTGATATATTAAATGGATAATAAATTTGAAAGGGCTGCTAAAATGTCAAGAATTGCATATATAAGAGTATCTGCTGTTGATCAAAATACAGATCGCCAAGAAATTGCGCTGTCTGAATTAAGAATCGATAAGTATTTTACTGAAAAAATATCCGGTAAGAACGCAGAACGTCCTCAGCTTAAAAAAATGCTTGAGTATGTACGTGAAGGTGATATAGTTTATATAGAAAGCATATCTCGATTGGCGAGAAGTACCAGAGATCTTCTTAGCATAGTACAACAACTTCAAGAAAAATCAGTAGAACTTGTTTCATTAAAAGAAAACATCGATACAACTACTCCTCAAGGAAGATTTATATTAACAATATTTGGTGCCCTATCTGAGCTTGAACGTGAAAACACTCTGCAAAGACAAAAAGAAGGTATTTCCGCAGCAAAAAGTAAAGGTAAAAAGTTTGGTAGACCTCAAATTGAAAAACCTAAGGAATGGGATAAAGTAATCAGTATTTGGCAAAAAGGTGAAATAACTGCCACTGAAGCAATGCATAAGCTAAATTTAAACCGTGGTACTTTTTATCGTAGAATAAAAGCCTTCAAGCAAAAAGATAACAAGGAGTAACATTATGCCAGTTGACTTTCTTACAGCAGAGCAGGAATCTAAATATGGAAAATATAACGGTGATCCTATGCCGGAACAATTGTCAAAATACTTTTGGCTGGATGATAATGACCGTGTATCTGTATTCCGACATCGAGGCAACCATAATTGCCTTTCCTTCGCCATCCAACTTGGTACTGTTCGATATCTTGGCACTTTTGTAAGCGATTTTGGCGATGTTCCTGAAATTGTGATTAATTATGTTGCCAGACAGTTAAAAATTGAAACAATAGACCTGACTCACTACGGCAATATAAGCAGTAATAAAAGCTTTTGGACACATACCCAGGAAATACGCCAGAACTATAAGTATCGTGACTTTACAGAACAGCCCTTTCATTTGAGATTAGCACGTTGGCTTTATTCGAGAGCGTGGATTTCAGCAGAGAGACCAAGTGTACTTTTTGACCTAGCAACGGCAAGATGTGTTGAAAATAAAATCCTTTTACCTGGTGTAACAGTTATGGAAAGACTAATAGCCCAAGTACGGGACAGGGCAAGTATACGCCTATGGTGCAAACTTGGAAAACTCCCCAACGACGATCAGCGTATTATGCTTGAAAAGCTTCTTGATACTGAACCCGGAAGTAGAAATACTCTCCTTGATATATTACGGCAACCGCCAACTACTGCAACTCCTAAAGGTTTACTTATAGCCATTGACAGGCTTGAAAGATTACGATTAATAGGCGCAATGGAATGGAATTTATCAGGTATACCAGTAGGACGGCTCCGGGTATTGTCAAGATATGCATCCATGGCAAGAGCGCAAACAATAGAGCGAATGAATTACGAAAGGCGTATAGCTACACTTGTTTCATTTGCCATTGCTTTTACAATCAGTGCCCAGGACGATGTAATTGAGATTATGGAAATTATTTTTACAAATACTTTTCGCAAATCTGACAATAAAGGAAAAAAGAATAGGATTAGAACAATTAAGGATTTGGACTCGGCAGCTAGGAGGCTTCGTGAAGTATGCTCCTATTTGCTTGATGAAAGCATTTCCGACAATGAACTGCGGAAAGTCATATTTTCAAAATATCCGAAAGATGTTCTTAAAATTTCATTACAAATGGTAGACAGATTGACAAAGCCACCGGATATGTCAGTTGCACATGAAGAATTATTTAGTAATTATACAAATATACGGAGAATTCTCCCTAGCCTTCTTGCATCATTGGCATTCCATGCTACTCCTTCAGGACAGCAAGCTTTGCAATCATGGAACTTCCTTACTGCCAGTGAAAACAAAACGGGCAAGGGTAAATATGCAGATGCTCCATTAGGCGGTTTAACTACAACCTGGAGAAAACTGTTTTGATGATTAAAAATTATATAACTTATTTAGAATATATAGAAAAATTTTAAATACAATAGTAACAAAAACTATATGCATAAAAAAGTTATTTCTTGACATAAGAGTAATAAAACTAATATTATATAAATAGTAAAAATTTTTATATTATTTTAGGGAAGGGGTTAGAAATATGGCTTTTAGATGTGTTCATTGTGGTACTGAGGCAATGCCATATATTAAGAAAAGGGTCTCAGCCGGAGGATGGGTAATGTTTATAGTGTTGTTACTGTTTTGCATTCCACTTTGCTGGCTGCCTTTTGTTATTGACGCATTTAAGGAAGAAGAAAGGTTTTGTAGAGGTTGTGGCTTAAAATTGGGGTAAAGCTTTTAAGATACTTAGCAATAATAGCGTTTGTGTTTTATTGCCTTTGGAATGGTTATTGGTTAATTTGGCAAAGACATCTTGCTCCGTCTATCTTGTCATATTATACTGGGTTACCAAACCCGGGAAGCGGTGGAACTAGAAGCCTAAAAGCAGCTTTTGCCGGGGAGTATATGGAAGCTTTTCTTTATAATCCTTTTACAGTTCCATTTATTCTTTTAATTGCATATTCGTTTTGCAAGATTGTAGCTAACTGGAGAGCGAATAAAACTATTGAACTGCCAAAATATTTGGGGTGGATATGGATAATTATTATCGCTCTTGCATGGATAACTAAATTTATAATCGGACCAAAGTATTGGTAATAATTCTTTTTTAAAATAATAGATAAACATTGTTTAGATTAGTTTTGCAAGCAAGGGTTCAGTTATAATTTATTATAATGAATACTTGCTTTTTTAATAAGACTGACTTAGTTCTATTATGTATTTATTAAATTATAAAATTGAGAAAAGAGGAAATTTATGAGTACAAGTTTTCAAGTATACCCATGTGATTCTAAAATTGCAGGTGCAATAGCCATTCTTACAAACGGATTTGTGTATTCCGGTGATGGTGCCTGGGATATAAAACTATTACCGAGTTTCGGATATGAATTTTTAAACTCATTTCCTCGACCTGAAGCATGTACTGACAAATCTATGAGCAAATGGTTTAAAGAATGTGTGGTACTTGATATAATTAAAAAGTTCAGCTAGAAAACTATTGCAGTTATAAATATTACCGAAATAAGAACGAACAGAGAAGCATAATCCTCCTTTTTCATCATTATCTTCTTGTAATATGACCTAGGGCCGGAAGCGAAACCTCTTGCTTCCATGGAAATTGCCATCTTTTCAGTCTTTTTTATGGATGACACAAGAAGCGGTATTGCAAGTGGAATGATAATAATGATTTTTTTAAAAGGATTTCTTGTATCTGAATTATAGCCTCTTGACATTTGTGCCTGCATTATTTGCTCAATTTCACCCAAAAGAGTAGGGATGAATCTTAAGGCAGTTATAAACATAAATGCAAATTTAAACGGTATTTTAAGCTTTTCAACAAGCACTACCACCATGTCTGTCATAGGTGTTGTCATCATCAGAATTGGAATAGTTGAGACCGTAGCTACCATCCTGAATGACATTACGAGACTAAGATTAAGGCCAACATCTGTTACTCTTCCTATATTTGTAAAAGGTATTGCATAAAACAAAGTATTACCCTCTGTTACAAAGAATATCTGGAATACAATAAGCAATAGGGAGAATAAAAACAATGCCTTTATAGCCGGAAATACCTGTTTAAATATCCCGGAAGCAACAGCTATAAGTATATTGGACAGTAATATAATAAATATGGGCAGGGGAGTGCTAAAAAGAAAACTAATTATAAGCACACCGAAAGTCCATAGTATTTTGGTAATCGGATGCAGTCTGTGAAAAAAAGAATCTTTTTGTATATATTCAATCATTGCAGGCATTTTGCTCACCCCTTAGATAAGAAATAATCTCTTCAAACATATCTTCAACAGTATAGGTATTCCTGAAAAAGCCCTGTTTTTGAAACTTTTTAGCAAGCAAATAAGCCTGAGGTGGTTTAAGGTTTGATTGTGCAAGGCTTTCTTCCTTACTAAGCACCTCTTCCGTAGTGCCGTCTTCAATAACCGTGCCCTTCATAAGTATAATAACCCTTTTTGCGTATTTAGCAACCAATTCCATATCATGGGTTACCATGACAATAGTTTTACCCTGAGCGTTGAGTTCTTTGACAATTTCCATAATCTCAAGCCCTTCATTATAATCCTGGCCTGTAGTAGGCTCATCAAGAACAAGAATATCGGTTTCCATGGCAAGAACCGATGCAAGTGCAACCCTTTGGCGTTGACCCTTGCTTAATGAAAATGGGTCATTCTTTAAGTAACTCTCAAGGCCAACTTTTTTTGCTGCATTATATACCATACTCTCTATTTCATTAGGCGATATACCGGTATTTTTCAAGCCAAATGCTATTTCATCAAAAACTGTTGAACAGAAAATCTGATGGTCTGGATTCTGAAAGAGAAATCCTATTTTCTTGGCCAAAACGCTTGTTTTTGTTTTTGATGTATCCAGTCCGCATATTAATACTTGGCCCTCAGTAGGCTTTAGAAGTCCGTTCAAGTTTTTGAGCAGCGTTGTTTTTCCTGCACCGTTTTGACCTATTATAGCTGCAAATTCACCGCTCTTTATGTTAATATTGAGATTTTTAAGCACACTATTACCGTTTCTATACCGATAGCATAAATTATTTATTCTAATCATACAGTTACCGCCTTTTTATCTGGATTTTTCCGACAATACCTTACTTACCATCAGATATGCTTCCTCCACATTTATAGGAAATCCGCCCTGATATAACCCTTCTTTTTTCAACATATATGCAAGCCTTGTTACAGGCGGTGCACTAACACCAATTTTCTGCAATGTCTCTTGTTCGGCAAGTACGGTCCTTGTTTCACCGTCTAAAATTATATTGCCTTTATCCATAATCACAAGCCTTGAACAATATTCCGAAAGAAGTTGAATCTTTTGTTCAACAACTACTATCGTGATATTATATTCCTGATTAAGCCTTTGCAATGTATTAAATATATCAAGGCTTCCTTTTGGATCTAACTCCGATGTCGGTTCATCAAGAACAAGAATTTTAGGACGCAGTGCAATGGCCGATGCTATTGCAACTCTTTGCTTCTGACCTCCTGAAAGCTGGGAAGTGGAGTAGTCCCTCAGCTCGGAAATTCCTGTCATTTCCAGGCTTTCTTTAATTCGTTCTCCAATTTCTATTCTCGGTATATTTAAGTTTTCAAGGCCAAAAGCTATTTCATCTTCAACTCTGGTCGACACAATCTGTGCCTCAGGATCCTGGAAAACACTCCCTACTGAATAGGCTATTTTGGCACAACCATTATCAACAGTATCCTTTCCATCCACCTTAACCTCACCATAGAAATCTCCGTGTAAAAAGTGGGGGATAACACCGTTAAGACACAATGTCAGTGTTGATTTGCCGGCTCCTGTAGGGCCTGCAATGCCCACAAATTCACCTTCGCTAATTTCAATATTTATATTGTTAAGTGCCGGTTCCTTTGTGTCATTATATATAAATGACAATCCTTTAATACTTATCATTCAAGTTCCTTCTTTCCCGTAGCCAATTTAACAGGGTAATATATAAGCTGTGCTATTATTGTGTTTGCAACAGCTGTTACAATAACGACTGTTAGTAATCCCAAAAAAGCGGGATTCTTAGGTGTCTCTACAAACAATATGAGAAATTTCAAAATTGAAACATAGACCAATCCGCTGGTTAAAGTTCCGAATAATGCTACTATTGCAGGCTTTAATGATACCTTTTTGATCATTGCCTTAAACGGAAGCTTGATCAAACCGAACACAACCAATGCTGCAACAGGTTCGCTTATAAAATTGATGTAGGGAATCATGGATTTTGTTGTAAAGTGACATACAGCCGCTGCAACCAGACCGATAAATATAACTTCAAGAAATTTGGGCCTTATGAGGAATATGGCCATACAATACATACCGATAATAAAGTTTGGCGTAATTCCGAAAATAGGCGGCGTAAAAAGTCTCAATACCGCACCTGCGGCAAGCAACACCTTTGCCTGACGAGAAAGGTATAAAAATAAAGGAGCCAAAGTATTTTGCGTCCTTTGACTCGGATACTATTGTAAAGCCTTGCTATTGCGTAAGAAAAATAGCATATATGGAGAGAAAAGAAAATTCAGATGTAGGACTTATTCAGTCCCCTTATGTAGTTCCGTCTCCCGAACCTACTCCTACAGCCTCGGCATCGGGAATACAGTCCTATTGGTTTATTCCTATTTCAGTGGGCTTAAGTGCTCTAAACAGTGCATTCTGGCTTGGCTTTAACGGTGTTTTTCGTTTTGATGCCGTCAAAAAAATGGGATCATTTATTACGGATACAATCATTGAAGACACTCAAAACAGCATAAAGCTTAAAAACTTAGGCTATAAAGTGGTCACCTCTCCTGAAGAAAATTGCATGACATTCAGTCCACAGGACCTTAAATCCTTGAAAATTCAAAGGATACGCTGGTCATGCGGAGGTTTTAAAATTGCTAAAGACCTTATTTTCAGTATGGTACGCGGAACATCCGGTATTAAAGGTTTTTGGCAGAGGTTTTTGGCATTTAACTATGTTCTTGGATTAAATTTCCTTTCAATCATGATGACATCATTATACTTTTTGGAATCTCCCTTTAAGTACAGATTTTATTTCTTCGAAGCACTGCCTTTTTTCTTATACCTGGTGTCATATGTCGCATTATTAAGTTCATTGGCAAAATACAAATTTAAAAACCTGGTAGACGGACTTGCCGTATGTTTCTTTATGAACATTTATTATCTTATAGGAACGGTAAAATCATTTGTAAATCTCTTCGATTCCGAAAAGAACAAAGTTTTTATGTCTACTCCAAGAAGCAAGCATGATACAAGCCAAATAGGATATTTTGGGATTTTTGCCATATCTTTTATACTGTTGTGGTTTTGGTACAGGATGGTTTATCAGTTTGCTGCACATGCATATTACGACATATTTCCCATTTATCAGATAATGCTGATTTTATATGGGGTTGAGAGGTTTCATGGCTGGGGAAAGATTGCAGCTTCTATTATTGATTTTAGAAAAAAAGGAATCATAAATGTTTTAAAAAATATCAAAAGCAATATATCGGTAGCCATAAATAATAGCCGTTTCAGAAATCCCATAAAATTTTCTATGGCCTTTGTATTAGTTTTTGTTATAGGATTTAGTACTGTAGCCATTGGAGCAGAGCGGCAAAAAATTAAAAAGCATGAGGCAGATTTTAATAATTATAAAACTATCTTTGACGAAAATGCTACTCCCGACGCTTTTGAACAGCTTAAAAGGCTTGGAAAGGGCATCAATCTTACAGGACTTGATGCACCGTCTGAAGGCGACTGGGGAGTAACCATTAAGGATGAATACTTTAAAACCATACGTGAAGCAGGCTTTGATACCATAAGACTTCCTGTAAGATGGTCGGATCATGCATCAAGGTTCGGTTCCAATAAAATTGACGAATCATTTTTCAGAAGAATAGACCGAATATTGATTCAAGCTAAAAAGAATAATCTAAATATCGTCATTGATATGCACAATTACTTAGAGCTTTATGTTTATCCCGACAAACACAAAAAAAGGTTCATTAATATGTGGAAACAAATTGCTTCAAGGTACAAGGAGTGGGATGGAAGCCTTTATTATGAGATACTGAATGAACCAACCCAATTTTTGACCCCGGATAAATGGAATGTACTTCTAAAAGAAGCAATTAAAACTATACGAGAGATTGATTCTTTCCACACCATTATAGTTGATGCACCTTTATGGGGCTATTCACGCGGATTGGATGAGATTGATTTACCACAGGAGGAAAGAAATCTTATTGCCTCCTTCCATTCATACACACCATCATTTTTTACACATCAAGGAGTTTTATTTGCTGATGATGACTTTAAACACATCAAAGACATTAAATGGCCGGGACCTCCCGATACGGAACTGGAAGTACCTGATAAATTAAAAAAATACCCGGATATAAAAAAATGGTATGAAGATTATAACTCATTACCCTCAGAAATGAATCCGTCAGGTATGAAAGAAATCATTGAAGAATTGGATTTTGCAGCATATTGGGGGCGTGAAAACAACAGACCGGTTTGGCTTGGAGAATTTGGAGTTACAACAAACGCTGATGCCGCTTCAAGGGTACGATGGACGGAATTTTTAGCAAGAGAGGCAGAAAAACGGGGTATGACATGGGCTTATTGGGATTTTGGAGGTGCTTGTAAAATATACGACATTAAGAATGATAAATGGAATCAAGAGCTTTTAAAAGCTTTGATTAAATAGGTTTTAGTAAAAAAATCAATTTGGGGAGGTGATGAGAATAGGCAATATCTTAGAAATTCTACAACTATTTTAATTAATTAATTTATGAAAGGAGGATCTGCCAAATGAACTTGAAGAAATGGAAAAACGTAATTTTATTAATCTTTACTTTATGTATTTTTACAAGTTCAGCATTCGGTGTGGCAAATGTATTAGGCATCAGCCTTACGGGTGTAAGTGGATCGACAGGCAGTGCAACTAAGCCGCCACCTAAACCTACACCTACTCCGATTCCCTTAAAAATTGATGTCATAAATGCCAATGATACCGATTCAAACGGTGTAAAGTATTTTAAGGAACAGGAGGTAAGATTTAAAGTAGGTAATGCTCCTAATAATGACATTAATAATGTTAAAGCAAGTTACAGTATAGATGGAGCAGCAACTGTTGAAGTAAAACCGAAAGGGGATTATTTTGCCATAAGTATTGCAAATAAGAGCCAGGGAACATTGACTTTAAATGTCTCTGCACAGAATAGAGCACCCGCAACTCTAACATTTCGATATTTATATGATAATACTCCTCCTGTAATAGGTGATCCGTCAAACCAGAATTGGACCCAGTCCACTGATTTCAAAATACAGGTCAGCGACTCCGGAAGCGGTATCAAATCGGTTACACTCACCTATGATAACGGCAATACCTGGCTTGAGATGATAAACAATCTTGGTACATACTCTTACACACTTCCGCAAAATATACTCGGAAATGAGGTTGTTACGGTAAGGGTTTTTGATAAGGCAGGAAATACAGTTGATAAAAAATTTGACTTTAAAAATCCTGTAATCAGCAGCTGGAATGTATACACCGGTCCCTCAATGAACAGTGCTTATAATGGGACATCATGGACTTCCTATAATGTAAGGTTCGTATTTACAGCTTCCGACAATATTTCACTTAAATCCATTTCTTATAAGAAAAGCACCGACTCTTCATGGACTGATGTTTCAGGTGTTAGCGGAAATACAAAAAATGTTGATCATACCGTCGAAATAACGAGTGGAACTGCTTTTAACGGTAATATAAGCTTTAGGATTACCGATGCGGCGGGAAATTCAATCACAAAGGACTTTCCTATAAAAGTCGATAAAATTAAACCTGTGATTGTATTAAACAATCCTGCAGGTAAAGCAAAGACAAAAAATGATGTCACTGTTACAGCAGATATTTCCGATAAGGATTCCGGAATTTCCACTTACTCTTATACAATCACAAACAGTAGTTTTACTCAGACTGTTAACAACTCAAAATCTGTATTGGTTAACAGGGAAGGAGTAAATACCATTACATTTACTGCAACGGATAACGCAGGCAACAAAGAAACACAATCAACAACGGTTACTATTGATAAAACAGGGCCAACTATCATACTAGACAACACATTTGCGGATGGTGCATATACTAAGCCTGTTACAATAAAGGCCAAATCTACCGACGCAGATGTTAATCAAGGCTCATTCAGATATAAGCTATATAAAAACAATTCACTCATTGAGGAAAAGTCCTCAAGTGAAGTTTATGTCGGTGCAAGCGGCAAGTAGCGAGTTGAATTTTATGCTGAAGATATTATTGGAAATATATCGACAAAAAGCTTGAACTTTATAGTTGATACCAGCGAACCTGATATTAGTGTTACATGCACTAAATTTGACTCTTCAGGCAATAAAATCGGTGAAGAGCAGATTGTTAATGACAGAATAAGCACCAATGCCGCTAAGGTAAGAATCAGTTTCACAGCAACCGATAAAGATTCACCAATAAAATCAACGTCATATAGCAAGGTTGGAGTTACCGGATTTGTTGAGGGAAACAGCTTTGAAATAACCGAACAGGGAGAATTCACGTATTCTTTTAAGGCCATTGACTCTGTAGGTTATGAAAAGACAGTTACAAAAACAATAATAATAGACAGAAATCCACCTATTATCCATTTGGAACCTTCTTACTGGGCTAAATCGGGTGCAGTAAGGGTTGAGTTGAAAGAGTCCGACATATCGGACACCGATGCTGATTTTTCAACACTGGAATACAAAATAGGCGACACCGGCAACTGGACAAAAGGAAACGTAGCAAATGTCACTGCTAAAGGCGGTATAACTGTATATTTCAGAGTATGGGACAAGCTTGGAAATATGGGACAAGCCTCATGTACGGCAGGTATTGACGACATTAGTCCTTCTGCAGATGTCACCTTCTTGCCCGGGGACATTACAGAAGGAGAGTGGAGCAATAAAGAAAATGTAAAAACACATATTTCATTTAGCGATACAGGGGGTTCCGGCCTCTCAGAAGCTAAAGTCTCAATAGACAAAGGCTTATCATGGATAGAGTATAATGGAGGCATAATTGATATTACTGTCAGTAATTTAGGAGAAAACTCTGTGTTGCTCTGGGCTATTGACAAAGTAGGAAATGTATATGAAAGAACGGTAAAAGTCCTTTTAGACTATAACGGACCTTCTGTGACTGCTGAAATAAAAACACCTGATGTATCATTTATGAATTGGACAAATTCTGAAAGCGTTTTGGTAAGCGGAGTTGCAGTTGACGAGTTTACCGATATAGATGAAGTAAGCTGGAGCTGTAAGGCTACCGGAGCAACCAATACGGTTTCGCAGGGCAAGGAATTTACAGTAACCGCAGAGGGTAAAACCAAACTTGTATTTTCAGCAAAGGATGGTGTTGGAAACTCTTCCGACAGTGAAGAATATGAGATATGGATCGATAGGACAAAACCCGTTATCGATGACATGACACTTGAAAAGAGTTCGGTTAACGACTTTCTAAGATTAAGCAGTTTCCATGCAAGCGATACGCTGTCGGGAGTCGACAGGACTTTCTGGAGGATAGCGGAAAAAACCGAATGGGCTCAAATTCCTGCAAATCGCACTTTTAATATTCCGCAAACTTATACAGACGGTAAATACAGTTTGGAAGTTTTAGTTGTCGATAATGCCGGAAATGAAGCTGTTAAAAGTGTTGATTTTTATATCGACAGAATAGCTCCAACAATCAAAGATGTTCTCATACGAAAAACTCAGGATGAATCCGGTGAATTGATTGAAGAAAAGCAATTTGCAGATTCTAACGATTTGTATGCATTCATCAAATCAGATGAATCGTTTACAGATGAAACAGGTTTATCTTCCATTAGTTACTATATTTCAGATAAATGGACAAATGAGCCTGATTTCACCAATTCATTGATTTCAAAAAGCAATGTTCTGCCATTAAACATCATTTCAAACGGTACTGTATATCTTTTTGCAAGAGCAACAGATAAAGCCGGTAATTCAAGTGAGCCTTTTGTAAGAATAATAAGGGTTGATACCATAGGTTCGCAAAAGCCCTCCCTTATAAGTATAACTCATCCGGCTGCAACAGTTCCTGAAGACGCAGTAGCAACCAGCAATGCCGTATTTAAAATAATTCCGGGAAAGAGCGGACCGTCGGGCACAAGCAGCTATGAATATGAATTATATAAGGGTGAGAAGCTTCTTACTCAAAATGTAACCGCTAAAACCGACATTTCATTCAGCAACATAGAGGATAATGATGAGCTGGAATATTATTACATCAAAGTTAGAACTATATCAGGAAATGGCCTAAAGAGCGGTTGGGAAACATATACCTTCAGGATCGATACGGATCCTCCGAGAAAATTAAAGGTGATGTCGTCTACTCATGGAAACCCTGCTGCCTGGTATTCAAATCCGTCTGCAGAGGTTTCATGGACAAAACCCCTGGATTTTACCGGTGTTAAGGCATATTATTATAAAATATCCACCAGTCCTTCAGATATAGGAAAGTTGGAAGATGATCTTACAAAACCCGGGATCATTGAAACTACAGATACGTTCAAATTCCTCAATCTTAAAGAGATTTTAGGACAGGATTACGGAATAGTATATTTTACACTCTGGGCTGAGGATTATGCGGGGAACAGGGAAATCAACACAAGAGAAATACGCTTTGATGCCGTCAATCCATCGGTTGCCAATATAAGCGGTGAGGATGTACCTCTAATGGTTATACCTGATGAACAAGGACGTTCTGCCCGCATAAAATGGGGAATTCCATCCGACAACAATCAGTTGGGATATATCGAGATAGGCTTTAAGGAATATACATCGGACACATACATATGGAATACTTTGGATGCAGAAGAAACAACATATGACATTGAGGATCTTAAACCAAACACCGATTATGTTGTATGCCTTAAAGTTGTCGATATCGCAGGCAATGAAAAGATTCATGCCGTTGCATTTGATTTAAAGGGCCAAAAGGAATTGGAACTCTCGGTTCCCTTTACAAGTGCTATTGAAGGATACAATGTAACAGGAACATATTATACAGGTGCAACGCCTGCAAATGCATTTCTTGAAATGCCTCAAACGCTGTCATTTTCGGGAGGAAGCAGTATTGAATTAAAGAATGTAAAATTTGACAGCACCGGTTTTGTATCCGGCGAAAGCGACATCAGCTACAGCATTGTTATCTCAGGCTACAAGCTAAACGGTAAAGGACTTGAGATCGTAAGAAACAAGGGGCTTATTTTGAAAGAGGCTTCATACACATTTGAGGTAAGTCCGGGGGTATTGAAAACAATAACATACAATAATCTCAATATAAGTGCACCTCAGGATGCCAAATTCAAGCATGTTCCCGAAAAAATCGATGCCGGCTTCGATATGTATTTTAAAGATGCAGGTATCGAATTGAAAAATATCACATCAACATACTTTGAAGGCCCAAATTGGGTGGTCAAGCAAGGATATCTTGATTTGAAGCTATTTTCGGGTAAGCTTGCTTCAGGCGATACATTAGTCCCTGTAATACAATTGCAGGTATCACCGCAAGGACTCATAATAAAAGGTAATATACCCTCCGTCTTTGACGTGGAAACTGCAAAAGCCAATATCCGTGTAGATAAAGCCGGCTTAACCAATGACGGTATTGATGTTAAAAAGGGAGCATTCATTTTACCGGAAGGCTTTTTGCCAAGTGGAAATGAAATAAACGTACAAAATTTCATTGTTGCCGTTGGAGGAAAACTCAAGGAATCCAAGAGTTTTATTTCAGACAAGATAAGCTTTGTAAAAGAAAATATCAGCTTTTCTTCAATTCTTGTAGGTCTTTCGGAAAATTCTCTGATATTTAAAAGCGGTGAGATGAAATATCCGAATGAAGACAAATATACAATAGAAGGTCTTTCTCTCAATAAGACAGGACTTGATGCTAGTGTCCCATTTAATGTAAACGACTTTTCTATAATGATAGGTGAGTTTATATTTAAAGCACCTTTAGCTCAAGTAAAAAATGGAGTGATGTCTTTTTCTGAAATAATAGGAAATTTTCCTAAAGCCTTCGGAGGAGAGTTGACTTTTGAAGGTTTAAAGCTTGATGCTTTCAATCCCAAAACAGTGATATCAAGTGGAATAACCAAATCGGTTATCAATATGGATTTAATATTTGGGTCTTTGGTGAAAGTCGGAAAATTGAAAGCCGAACAGGACAAAATTCTCGCAATAGGTATTGAACTTAAAATGCCTGATTTTGCAGGCGGCAAAGTAGTTACATTCGGTGA
>ERZ795046.2947-NODE-2947-length-14041-cov-8.876519_pt1 | contig 14041 bp, 13 predicted proteins | sample MGYA00375130_ERZ795046 | MGnify/ENA primary metagenome ERZ795046 (study PRJEB30175, sample SAMN05720202) | activated sludge metagenome | isolation source: anaerobic digester from wastewater treatment plant | place: Japan | collected 2015-05-15 ...
GTGGCTCTGGCTTTCGGTCGCCGTTATTTCGCACCGGCTGGAACCCCAGCTGTTCGGCAGCGGGCGAGTTAATTTCCATGGTTCTCAAGACTTGTGACCAATTTAGTCATAAGTGTATTTATCCTTTCATGTTGCTTAATTTACGATGGCTCACTTATTTTACTTAAAAATTTATCTCATGCACCGGCGGTTGAAACGTGTGTATGAAATGGATAATATAAGTCAAGAAAAAGACAGACCAAAAATGCACCTTATATAAGCCCCTTTTTTGTGCAAACTATGGGGAGCACCTCAGTCCATACCACATACTATGGGGAATAAGAAATTGGTTTTCGGCTGGGCTGGTTAGATGATCTCTTGGGCGCCAATTTTGCCTCATCCCCTCGCCGGGAATGATAAATCGGGGTATTGGAGCTTGTCAAGTTTGGCTGAAAACCGGTCGCATGGGGCTAGCCAGTCGAGGACGAGCCTAAAGGTGCCGGAAATCGGACAGACCTCTCTTCCCCGGGGAAGGAACGGTTATGAAAAATATTCACGGCCTGCCTCAGCGGCAAGCAGAACTTCCTGATAGGCGAGGAGCAGCGGGGTAGGCTTGTTGGTGACAGATGTCAGCTTGAGGTGATTGATGATCCTGTCCACCACGGCGTGGTCGGTGAGGAAGGCAATAATGCGCATCTCTCCCTGGCACAGGGGACAGGTCAAGGGATTTACCTCATAGACTTTTTTGATCATCTCGGCCCAGCCTCTGCGGGGGATCCTCGGGCAATCTTGCTCGATGAGGATGAGTTTCTGCGTACCTCCCTCCAGCTTGAGCACCTTCCCCCGGTGGGCATTGGCGTAGAGGCCGTAATATCTGACAGTGACTCGTCCCTTGTCGGGAATGTGGGAGGTGACCCGGGCAATGAACTCCAGCTAGTCCATCCGTTCCACCTCTTTTGGCTCTTTCCCATACCGGTAGAATTTTCTTCCTTGTCGCCGGTATTCTTTTATGAGGGATTGGATGAGACTGAGGTCATCAGAAGTGATTGGACATCCACGGATGATGAGGGTCTCTCTCATTGAATATTGTATAACAAATTTTTTCTTGGGACGCTACTAAAAAATTAAGTAGAGAATTTTGGCTCTTGACATTTTGTTTTGGCTTTGTAAAATTTGGCTACAGATGGAGAACGATTATTGGAAGAGGTGTGATAGCAGAAAGAAAAGTGAAAAAATGGGTTGATCGAGATAGGATGAGTTCAGTAGTTGATCGAACATACTACACTTTGAATTCTTGAATTGGCTAAAGAGGGCGGAGTGAGCATGGGACTATTCGGAAAGAAGAAGTTGACCGAGATTGAAGCGGCGGCCTGTTTTGTGCTGATGGTTACCAAGGGTGTTCAGCAGCAATGGCCCCAGATAGTTAAAGAATTAAAAGGCATAATCCAGGCTGAAGACGCCATCTCAAATGATCAGTACGCCAGCTTCGAGTTTGTACTGGCCGTCATTGCATTTCAAATCCAGGCCCTTCCAAACCTTCTTTCTGCAGATCAAGCCAGCCGCATCCGGGAGTATGTCATGCAGTGCATATCAGCCCCTGAACTGGGAGATTATCCGCGCGAGGCACTCAAGGAGTACCAGAGTGCTTGGGATCAATCGTTGCAAAACGGCGAACCCCCATTCTTTGGCATTGCCTCAGTGCTGTTCGATAAACTCGGATGCCGAAGTTTCGTAGAGCTTGGGGAAGCAAAATTCAAGAGCCCGCTTCTCCTAAGCGCCCTGTCAGAAAAAGTTGTCATGTTCGGTGGTCCTTGGTGGAAGACAGTTACTCGACAGTACAAACTCGTGCCCTAACAAGGCGCTGCACTGGACGGGGATTCCGCTACGCTCCATCCCCGCCAGTGAGCTTCATCGTCAGGGATGAAATGTACAAGAACTTAAAAAGCACCAATCTATCAGAGATGAGAACAGTATTTGTAGGCGACCCCTTCTATAAGTTGGTCGAGCACCATCTTAACCAGCAGAGTCAAGATCAACGGATCAAAACCATCAATGCGACAATAGGCATGCTGCCAGGGGAAGCCCGTGAACTTGTTGTAGAATTTATCGATCGCTGGAATTTACGGGCATACGACCGAGCCTTTTGGGCAACTGATACGGCCTCAGTGTTTGATGAGATAACGCTAGACGCTAAGAATGCCCTCTTTGAAATAGGGTTACTTGCTGATGACGAAATGCTGTTCAATATTTTCAACATCATCGTCTTGAGATATGCATACAGTGCTTACGATCAGCCTAAGATGCGTGAATTCATGGGTATCAGGGCTTCTGTCTTTCCATTAGCAAGTGCGATTAGTCTACTTTACCGAATAGGTGCAGGCATTTTCATGGCAACCCACACTCCGGCAGGTTTGCCAATGATTATCGGATATTGCCTTTCAAACTTGGGGTACCTACTTTTCGGTGCAAGAATTATCAAATTATATAAGAAATTGGTTTTCGGCTGGGCTGGTTAGATGATCTCTTGGGCGCCAATTTTGCCTCATCCCCTCGCCGGGAATGATAAATCGGGGTATTGGAGCTTGTCAAGTTTGGCTGAAAACCGGTCGCATGGGGCTAGCCAGTCGAGGACGAGCCTAAAGGTGCCGGAAATCGGACAGACCTCTCTTCCCCGGGGAAGGAACGGTTATGAAAAATATTCACGGCCTGCCTCAGCGGCAAGCAGAACTTCCTGATAGGCGAGGAGCAGCGGGGTAGGCTTGTTGGTGACAGATGTCAGCTTGAGGTGATTGATGATCCTGTCCACCACGGCGTGGTCGGTGAGGAAGGCAATAATGCGCATCTCTCCCTGGCACAGGGGACAGGTCAAGGGATTTACCTCATAGACTTTTTTGATCATCTCGGCCCAGCCTCTGCGGGGGATCCTCGGGCAATCTTGCTCGATGAGGATGAGTTTCTGCTCGCCTCCCTCCAGCTTGGGCACCTTCCCTCGATGGGCATTGGCGTAGAGGCCGTAATATCTGACAGTGACTTGTCCCTTGTCTGGGATATGGGAAGTGATCTTCTGTCCGAACGATTGAATGACGGCCACCACCCCGGGGATAAGTTCTGCGCCAGTTGCGGCCTCAAAATATTTGAGAAGGGCCTGGACTGCCGCCTGGCAGAGCTCGCCGAGGAGCTGGCGCTTGTATTTGAAGAAGATGCGCAGCATCTTGGGGATGGTGAAGACAACCTGGCGGTGGGGGACATCCAGCAGAAGCTCCTCCCTCATCCACTCGCCCCACTCCTCCAGGCGCTTGGCATGACACGAGGGACAAAACCCGCGGGTACGGCAGGAGAACATCAAGAGCCGCTCCTCCCCACAGTCGGGACAGCGGATGCGGGCAAAGCCGCAGCGCGGATTGCCGCAGTCCAGGTAGCGCTCAACCACCTCCTTGACGATCGGCCGGAGGAAGCTGTAGTCCTTCTCAAAACGACTCTCGTACTCCACCATGAACCTGTCAAAGTAATGGAACAACACCCTGTAGAGGACGGTGCGTTCTGGATGACGGGGGCGATAGATCCCTGACATAGCAGGGAAGAATATCCAGGAAACAGGCCAGATGCGTTGTCTTGGCTCATTTTCCCCTGGCAGCGGCTGGCCGCAGACAGGCTCGATCGATCAACAGTCGTCAACAGAAGTTGGCCAAAAAAACATCGCCATGACCACCTCAGTTGACAGCATCTTCCCCTTCGAGATTGGGCATCGGGACCACGAGGCCGGGCACTAAAAAGGGGGGAAAAAAATAGATTTGTCAAGAGTTTTTTCGACTCTTGACACAGAAGGGAAATTCGAGATATGAGCGTTATGATCTGGGGAAACGGATTGAGGCTCTAAAGAGTGTTTCAGATCCTGAGCTAAAAGGCATAAGGGAAAACCTTTTTAATTTTATCTAAGTTCTTGTTGCTATCATTTAACTTAATTTTCTCGCTGAAATTACCTAAATAGAGCTTTACCTTTCCGCCATCTCTGTTCTTCCAGATTCTCTTCCACAATTTACTCCTAAGTCGACTTCGATCTGGCAGACAGAATTAGAATTGTTCTTTATCTTCAGCTTGCACGAGAAAAGCTGATTTAAGCAGTTTAAATAGTTTGCCGTGATTGGGGATTTTTAAATGTAGCAACTCCTCTACAATGACTTCCCGTCGAAAAGCTGCTGGTTGGAATAACAACTCCGTGTTGAAGGTCAGCCGGCCAAGTGAAGAGCAACTGCCCCATTTCCTTTTCATCGGCCGCAGGCGAACCTCTTTAGGTTCAACTCCAATCCGTTTAGCCCAAAATTGAACCTCAGCGCGAAATAAGGCCACCGGAACACATTTTTCCAGCGTTTCTTCAGACTTCATGCCTGCCTCCGCTGGATGATGCCCATAATTTTTTCTACCATCCCTGGCAGATTCGTCACACCTGCTGTGCTCAGAATGTCGTAAAGTCTCCGCCTGACTTCGCGGCTCTGGTCTTCGCTTGTCTGCCAATGGGGATACTCGGCAAAGACCTGGAGCATCTCACGTGCGGCGCGCTCGGCCGGCTCGGCCCTGATGCCTGTCTGCTGCAAAAGCCAGAAGACCGCAAATGCCTCTCCACTGATGCCGCGTTCGACTTGCTGACGTTCGGCTTCGTTCACCTCGCAGATGAGGGCCTGCAACCGGGTCAGCGTCTCCTGCGTGGAGGCTTGCCGCTGCTTGAAGGCCTCAGCAATCGCTTCGGCGCGTTCGCCGATGGAGAGCAGATAGGGCGAGCGGTCGGCCTCTTCCTGCACCTTCTGGGCAATGCTCTTCAGCAGGTTGAAGATTTTGACCGTATCGGGCTGGTCGGATGCTGCGATTTTTTCCATGGTCTGCGGGTTGATCTCATAGACCGCTACCGCCTCGCGGATGACGCTTGCCTGCGTGTGCTCCTGCACCAGATGGGCCGTTTTACGCGCCAATTCACGGTCAGTGAGTCCCCGGTGTTCGTAGGCCGAACGCAACAGGGCGTAGAGGTCCGCCAGACGGTTGTAATCGTCGATGAAGGGACGCAGGAAGGCATCGGGTGAAAGGATTTCGTAGAGGTCTTCCAGTTCGCGGAAGAAGCGGTAGTAGGACTGGCGAGGTTCCTCGTCGCGGAAATGCTCCAGCGCGGCCTCGGCGGCTTTATCGGCCGTCTTGCCGTGGGTGAGCTGAAGGTAGAGGGCGCGGCCGCGGTCCATGAGCGTGGTGAAGCGGGCCTGGAGCACATCCAGCCCCTCAATGACACTCTGCACATCGCGCGAGTCAAAGGCCAGGGCCTTTTCCAGGTTTTCGAAAATGCCCACAAAGTCCAGCACAAAGCCGCCGGGCTTGCGTTGGCCCTGTTCGTCCTCGTATGGACGGTTGACACGGGCGATGGCTTGCAGGAGAACATGGTCCCGCATGGGTTTGTCGAGGTAAATGCAGTAGAGCACAGGCGCATCGTATCCTGTGAGGAGTTTTTCGGTGACAATGAGAATCTTGGGCAGGGAATCAGGTTTGATGAACGCCTTGCGGACGCGCTTTTCTTCCTCATCGCTTAGATGATAACGGGCGATGTGCTCAGGGTCGTTGTGGCCGGGGCTGATGACTACCTGCGAGTATTCCCGCGGCAGGTATTCATCGAGCGCCTCCTTGAGTAGACAGCAGGCCTCACGGTCCACGCCCACCAGAAAGGCCTTGTAGCCCATCGGCTCGACGGTCTCGGTGAAGTGCTTGGCCACGTATTGCGCCACGCGGCGGATGCGATCGCGGTTCTTGAGCATGTTGCGCAGGGTGACGGCTTTGTCTAAGATACGGGTGAGGTCTTCCATATCACTTACGCCCTCGGCTTCCACGAGGCCAAGGAACTCGCGTTCAAGAATGTCGCGCTGGACGCGCAGCTCATTGGTTGCTAAAGCGTAATAAAGCGGGACTGTCGTACCGTCCTCGATTGATTCGGCAATCGAGTATTTATCGAGATACCCATGTGGTTGATCATCCACGCCAAAAACTTTGAAGGTACCCTTGCCATGTGCGGTGCGGTCAATAGGCGTGCCAGTAAAACCAAGATAAGTGGCGTTGGGTAGCGCACCCATCAGATAATTGCCCAAGTCGCCGCCAGTGGTGCGGTGGGCTTCATCCACAAGGACGAAGATGTTCTTGCGGCAGTTGAGGTTGGCTGGCATGTCGTCGAATTTATGAATCATAGAGACAATCAGACCTCGCCGGTCGCTTTTGAGCAATTCTTGCAAGTGCCGCTTGCTGGTAGCTACTTCTACACTGCCCAGCCCCACCGCCGCCAGGTTGTTAAAGAGCTGAGCTTCTAGTTCGTTGCGATCCACCAACATCAGGACGGTGGGATTCTCAAAAACCGGTTCTTCGATGAGCCGCTTGGCAAGAGTGATCATGGTGTAGGTCTTCCCAGAACCCTGGGTGTGCCAGACCAGACCGCGGTGCTTTTTGGGGTCGCGCGCTCGTACGAGAGCCCGCTCCACTGCTCGCATCTGGTGCGGCCGCAGGACAACTTTTTGCAACTCATCGTCTTTGCGGGTGAAAAGGATGAAATCATGCACGATGCGCAGGATGCGCTTTGGAGTGACGAAAGTCTTCACCAGAGTCTCAAAATCGCGACCGGCGCTCTCTTCCTTCCAGTTGAAGAGGTTCTTGGGTGAGAGGTTCCACGTGGCGCCGTAGTAGAAGTGGACAAGATGAGTAAGCGTGAAGATCTGCAAAAGCGCCAGCAGTTCGGGGGTCTCGCGCTCGTAGCGACGGAGTTGATCCAGCGCCTCGCCGATGCCCTCCAGCCGCGTAGCGGCTTTGGTCTCGACGATGATGATCGGGATGCCGTTGATAAAAAACACCACATCGGCACGAACTGCGCGAGCACCGTTGGTGAAACGGAATTCATCGGTGACGTGGAAAAGGTTGGCGGCTGGATCGGCAAAGTCGAGCAGGCAAACGTTGCGCTCGCGGCGCTCGGCCCGAACATAGACGGTTTTCAGCCCCCGCAGATATTCCCAAGCCTGGAGGTTGCCCTCGATGTTGGGACGCACGTTCACCAGACGCTTGCCGATTTCTTCGGCCTGGCATGCGTCCACGCTGCCGGGATTGAGGCGCTGGACCTGGCGCAAGAAGACCTCCCACAAGAGGGGGCTGGTATCGCTGCGGCGCAGGGGAAGTGCTTCTTCCGGCGACAGGTAGGTCCAGCCGGCTTCTTCGGCGTAGCGCACAAGCGGCTTTTGGACGGTGAGGCGTTCACTGGAAAGAGCCATGTTCATTCCTCCGCGGTAGGCACCAATATCCAGATCCTTTTGAGCGGCAACTCCGCCTGGATTTCCTCCGGGAGCTTCTCATAGAGGCGAAAGACTTCCCTGAGCAAATCTTCGGAAGACCACAGGCGGATTTCAAAAAAGAGGCGGGCTATCTCTTTTCCCACCGAGGATTTGAACCCAGACCAAGAAACAAACAAGCCATGCTCAGCCTGTAAGTTCTTCATCGCGCCTTGCAATTCCCGAACAGTTTTTACATCCGTCGGGGCATCTCCCGATTTTACCTGTACAGCAATCCTGGGTTTATCAAATCCTAGTTCACCCGAACCGGCTAAGATGTCAACGCCGCTATCCGGTCCCTCGGGTGATTTTCGCACCTTATAGCCTTGAGCAACCAGAATAGCCTCGACCAGATCGGTCAGCCGATGCCCTTTGAACCGGGTGCTGATGAATTTCCTTATCTGATCGAGGGCCAGTTCTTCCAGATTTGCCATAGCACCTGTTTCCTGTTCTGTGTCTTCCTTTCCCACTGGAGTCGGAGTTGTAGCCTTTCTCTCCAACATGCTACGAATGCGTTCCTCTGCATTGTTGCGTTGGATGCGACAGACAGTCATAAATGCGCCGAAGGAAAAGAGCAGGTCTTGATCAATTACTTCCCGAGGGATTTCTTTAATCCATTCGACTGGTCGGGTATGCCTGGCACCAGACGGCAAATCTGAACGATATTGGTACGGCCCAATGACGCGACCAAATGCAATAACAGGTCTTTGCTTGAGCGGCAAAGCTACAAGATCTCCTACCTGCATCTCCTTAATAAACGGCCATATTTGGCTGCTCCAGTTGATAATGGTCTTATTCTTTTCTTCCGGATAAGTCCCTTTCAAAAGGTCTAATAATGTTTCGCGGGTCGCAATATTAGAAAGATCACCTAATTGCTGCCAACCAACTACTACAACCTTTTCTTCAAGCGCCAGGAGCTCACTTTCGCCGTGGGCACCAGCGCGTACAAGCCACAATGCCATTGCTTTACCTCCTTTCTTTGTATCGTTCTACCAAGGGCAATGGTACCCGCACCCTCCCCGTCATCAGGTGATGCAGCATGGAACGAAACAGACTTTGCAACGCCGCCTTGCGCTGCTCTTCGGCCTGAATTTTCTCATCCACCGCCCGCAACATCTCGGCAATGTGCTGCTGCTCGGGGAGAGGAGGGACAGGAAACAATTGTTCCCGCAATAGGTGAAAATGGCGGTTATAGCCACGATTGGGAATCTCAAGGCGAGAAGCAGCATAGAACAAGAATTGGGGGTCAAATTTGTTATAATTTGGAACGAGCACTTTGGTGCCGTCTGCGCCCACTACGAACGGAAAGTTGATAAATTTGAACACTCTCGTGTGATCACCAAAAAGAATCACAGGCAACGGCGATCGATAGGGCTCAAGTGCGTCAGTAAAACCAGCAATGAAGTTTTGACCTTGGTCAAGGATTGGAATTGCCCCTGCAGTAGCATAGTCAGAGCGCTTCACTTTCGGAACCTGTGCAGTTCCAATGAAAGCGGTTCCGAACCTCACCACCTGCCAGTGGACAGGAAGAGGGCCGATCTCAGTCTCCTTCAGGGGTACGGATTCGGCCTCAGCGGGCGGGACCGGCCCGTAGGTGAACAGGTGGCGCATCAGGCTCTTTTTGAGTTCGCGCGCTGCGGCGATGACCCGCTCCGTCGCCTCAATGGCGCGCTGGATGGTGCTCAGCACATGTGCAATGGCGCGCTGCTCGGGGAGAGGGGGGAGGGGGATAACAACTCCCTTCAGGCGTTCCAAGCTCACGCTTGCCTGATTGACGTGACGCCGACAAAGTGCCCGAAATACACCCTGCATCCATAACCAATGCAGATGCTTAGCAAGCCAATAGGCGTTAACCTTCTTCGGATCCAGCACGCGGATAAATGTCATGTGATTCGACAGAACGTATCGGCCATCGAGAGAGAAATAGGCTGTCTTACCAACCAGTTCTTCACTATTCGTGTTGTTAAATATGATATCATCTTTCTGCAACCAGTAAGGACTATCGGCCGAAGGGGAACCAACGTACTTATTCTGCCCCAAGTCTATATATCCATCACTGCTGATGTTAAAAGGCCTCAAATGAGGGACTCCCTGACCTGATATGTTGTGTTCTCCTTGAGGAAAACCATTTCTTATCAATAAAACGCCATTCTCCAAAAGGTCCCCCAACCTCACCACCTGCCACTCCTCGGGCAGGGGGCCGAGGTCGGTCATCTTGAGACCAGTTGCAAGCTCGTCGTTCTCACGAACACGCACTGAGTTCTCCAATTATCTCAAGCTCTTTTTTAGACGTTCCCAAATGTCCTCATTTTTAGGCCACAGGACTAGGCCATCTCCCCAAAACCCGTCTGATCCATGCGCCATACGAAACTTTTTGCTCAAATATTGCATCAACCCGATCAACTCGGAGTCTGATTTTCTATTATTAATAATGGAAAAAACCCAATTGGTTGTAAGGCCCACGACCATATCGGCAATCTGCAGCATATCATGAAAGCTAGCATCTGAAATTAATATCGAAGGATGAAATTTTATCTCGGATAAAGGACCTTGATGATATTTTCGGCCTGGGCCTTCGCCGACACCTTTTAAATACCAATCAAAGTATGCTTTTTGTACTGCCTTTGAACCTCTTTTTATGGCGCCAAAAAAATAATTTTTTTTGCCAAGCTCCGGAGTATCACAGACAACCACGCAACTACTCGCGTTGTTTTCCTCAACATGTTCAGCTACACGCTGAATCACGTACCTAAGACCCTCGCAGTAAAAGTCACGAATAGAGGTTTTTGGCCAAAGCTGCTTCCATAATTCCTTATTCCGTTTCTCTACCATTACCGTAACAACGCATAACAAATCCTTCATTCCTGCGATAATTTCTATAGATTTCTCATGGACACGCTGGATCGGACAGTCCTTATTTTGAAGCGTCTTCCGTTTTTCCGTCGGCAAATTCCATTTAACCTCATCGTCAGGATTTAAGCCGAGGTTTTTTTTCATCATTCTCCATTTAGTAACAATATGTACTGTCGTATTCCAGGGGACGAGAACCCCACCAACAGCTAATACGTCGCCTTTTTCTGACTCGTCTATCCAGAGAGAACAATGAAGCTCTTTAGCTCTTCTCTCTTCGTTCATGTTTATAGGACTATTTTCAAGCAGGCTCATAGTCCCTTCAACCCCAATTGTCGCAAAACCTCACCGAGCGTGCGGTCGGCTTCGGCGCGCTCTTCTTCGGCCTCCTCCAGCAGCACCACTGCCTCCTCCAGTGGCAGGACCTCCTCTTTGTTGTTCGTCGAAACGTAGCGCGAGGGGCTGAGGTTGTAATCGTTGCGCGCAGCCTCCTCGCTGGTGATGATGGCGGCAAAACCTTCCGTCGCTTGCCATTGGTGATAGGCCTGGGCGACTGCGGCCACATCCTCGTCGGTCAAATAGTTCTTGGGCCGGCCCTTGGCGAAACGCTGCGAGGCGTTGATGAGCAGGATTTCGCCCGGATGCGCCTTGCGCTTGCTCAGCACGAGGATGATGCCTGGCGCGGTGGTGTTGTAAAAAAGGTTTTCCGGAAGCAGAATCACCGCCTCCACGAAATCGTTCTCCACAAAGGCTTTGCGGATATCACGCTCGCGGTTGCTGCCCTGGTTGCCGCTGCCGCGGCTGACCGCGCCGGTGTCAATCACCATAGCCATTTTGCCGTTTTCCTTAAGTGAGGCGAACATGTGCTGCGCCCAGCCCCAGTCGGCGCTGGAGGCTGGCGGCGTGCCGTAGAGAAAGCGGCCATAGGTATCGCCCTCGTACACGGCAGGGGCGAAGTTCTGATTCCACATGGGGTTGGCCGCCACCTTGTCGAAGCGGCGCAGGGTGCCATCGCCTGTCAGGAAAGCTGGGCGGTTCATGGTGTCGCCCAGGGCGATCTCAGCATCCATATCGTGGATAAAGGCGTTCATGCGCGCCATAGCGAAGGTGGTTGGATTGATCTCCTGCCCGTAAAAGCGCAGCGGCTTGATGCGCGGGTCCGTGCCGTACTTCTCGCGGAAGCGCAAATAGGCTTTGATCAGCAGTCCACCGGAGCCGCAGCAAGGGTCGTAGATTTCATCTCCGGGCTCGGGATCAATAAGATTCGCTATGAGCACGGCCAACTCGCGCGGGGTGTAGAACTCGCCGGCGCTCTGTCCCTGGCCCTCGGCGAACTTGCGCAAGAGGTACTCGTAGGCTCTACCCAGAATATCCGGCTCTACATCCTGCAAACCGAGGCGACACTTCGAAAGGTGCTGGATTAGCGCCCGCAGCCGGTCGTCGTCCAGGATGCGCTGGCCTGCGGCAGTTTCGTTGAAGTCCTTTACATCAATCACGCCGGTGAGCTTGGGGTTTTCCCGCGCCACGGCACGCACAGCGTTGGTGAGATACTCTCCCAGATTCGTTGTCTGGCGTGCTATTTCCGACCAGCGAGCCTCAAAAGGAAGATAAAACCGCACTAGTTTATGATCACCCTCAACAAACTTTGCTTGATTTCCAAGCGACTTCAACTCATCCTCAAAAACATCTGATAGGCGCTTCAGGAAAATGAGTGGCAGAATATAGTCTTTGAATTTAGGCGCATCGATTGGACCGCGGATGATGCAGGCCGCTTCCCACAACCAATTTTCAAGAGTGCTCAGATCTAAAGACATACAATTACCACCTTTTTTTAATTTTTATGACAAAGCTGAGCTTGAAGTCAAGATAAGCGTAAATAATTTTATTGGAAGCCGATAAATCTTCGTTCTAAAAATGGTGGGAATCTTGGATAATCTAAACTACAGACCTTTCATAAGGTTCAATCTTCGGTGAAATCGCTATTTGACTTTAAGGGAAGAGATTTTCACGAAAATAAAAATGGATAATAAGAATTTCTTTTTGGCTGCGCTGGCTGAGGGAGCTTCTTTGTGACCATTTGCCCCTCTAGTCGTCCTAGAAAAATATAAATGATGACTGATGAAATGTCAAATTCAGTTGGGGATAGCTCGTGGCGGGTCAAAAAGCGGCCAAGGGGCTCAAAAGGGCCGGAAATAACACAGATCTCTCCTGCTGATCAAAAAGAGGGTCACGAGAAGTAGTTGCCGCTGGTCTCAGCGGCTATCAAGAGTTCCTGATAAGCGATGCGAGGAGGGGGGGAGGCTTGTCGGCGACAAATGTCAGCTTGAGGTGATTGATGATCCTGTCCACCGCGGCGTGGTCGGTGAGGAAGGCAATAATGCGCATCTCTCCCTGGCACAGGGGACAGGTCAAGGGATTTACCTCATAGACTTTTTTGATCATCTCGGCCCAGCCTCTGCGGGGGATCCTCGGGCAATCTTGCTCGATGAGGATGAGTTTCTGCGTACCTCCCTCCAGCTTGGGCACCTTCCCCCGGTGGGCGTTGGCGTAGAGGCCATAGTAACGTACGGTGACCTGGCCCTTGTCCGGGATATGGGAGACGACCCGGGCGATGAACTCCAGATAATCCATCGCCTCCACTTGTTTGGCCTCCTCCCCATAGCGGTAGCAGACCTTGCCCTCCCCTTCATCGAGCGATTATTCTGAACGATTTCTCTGTTGCTACCCAATGAATTCATCGAATTCCTCCTGCGCCCACATTTCAGATACGGCATCCCGTGGCTTTTAGCCGGTTCATGTATCTTTTGGAATACACCTGAGGCAGTCCAATCATTGCATAGTGCGGCATATGACCGCAACCAGGCTAAAGTAATGACTGTTTAAAATAAATATTTCTTACATCTCTTTGTGGTATTTGGTCAAATAGTAGACATTCGAAAAAATAAAAAACAGATAGACCGCCACAAGGGTAAGTATAACGTACATATCGATCTGCATTAGCGCAAAAGCAAGCAATATCGCGGCGTAAACAAATATCATCAGGTCATACGTCCTTGCTTTTGCCTTGTCGCTGATTGCGCGGTTGCGTTCGTCTTTTTCCTCGATTTCAGCTTGTTTTGCGATTTGCGGGTTTCGGAGCGCTATTCTGTTTCTAATTGCCCCACCAAGATTACCGCCAAAAATACCGGCGCCTACGCCTGCGCAAATATATGGCAGCGTTTTGAGAATGCCGTCCGCGTCAGGCAATAATTTGACAAGAGCCAGCCCTGTCCCCAAAATCACTAAACCGATTATAGATAATACGATATACCTGCCGACTTTATATTGTTTCATTTCCCTGCTCCTCCTCATAAATAAAAATTTCCTCAATGGTCATCCCGAAATATCTGGCAATCTTAAAGGCCAAAACGATTGACGGATTATATCGCCCGTTTTCCAAAGAACCGATTGTTTGTCGGGAAACCTCCAAAGCGGTTGCGAGTTCCTCCTGCCGTATTCCGCGCTGCTTGCGGATTTCTTCCAGCCGATTCTTCACGGCGTCACTTCCTTTCATAGATGGAAAGTTTGCTTTCCATCTATGAGTGTACAGTACACCAAATAAAATGTAGAGCACGCTTTCCATTTTGTTATTTACAGTTGAAAAGTGAACTATTGAAAGCTGAAAAGTGAACTCCAGCAGTTGTTGTCAATTTGTGGAAATTTAGAGAAGATAGAACTGTGCTATGGCCAGGTAGGTATCCGGTCGACAGTAATGAAGTTGTGAGATCGATAAGGCTCCTGACCTTTCAGGGCAAAAATGCATAAAGACAGTACAGCTAAGCTATTTTCAGTCATAGCTAAAAATTATGACTTTTTAAATCACCTGTTGAGTTTTAATC
>ERZ795046.2949-NODE-2949-length-14038-cov-5.289351_pt1 | contig 14038 bp, 9 predicted proteins | sample MGYA00375130_ERZ795046 | MGnify/ENA primary metagenome ERZ795046 (study PRJEB30175, sample SAMN05720202) | activated sludge metagenome | isolation source: anaerobic digester from wastewater treatment plant | place: Japan | collected 2015-05-15 ...
ACATTATACTATATTTTAGAGGTTAATTCAACCAAAATCGAGGAAGAGCCCGGATAATCCGGAATACGCAATCCGTCTAGAATATTTTCTGAATATAATGATGGGCGAAAAATTTATATTTTTTAATGCTAATATTAGTAAAGTATAGTAAAATAAAAATGGTTGTACTGAATATCCACGGATTGGGTGTAAATGGAATATGATAATCTGGCATTAAAGAAAATTGTAAAAAAATAATTTTGTGAAGTGTATGAATGCTATCAATGCTTGAAATTTTAAAAAAAGTTTATTTCACATATAGATATTGCACGTAATATAAGGAAGACCGAAAGTTTTTTTATAGAAAAGATAGGAAATGATGATATAATTATGTTTTCGGTTTAGAGCATATGATTTATTTGAGTTGAAGACATGCCTATTTAAGAGCATGGATTTTTATATTATAACATTGTGACGATATAAAGGAGGTATTTGGTATGCCATCCGAATTAGCAGGTAGAGCAGATAAAGATGGAAATAGATACGAAATTAAATGGGCAGTATATCAAATACTGGAACTTTTGAATGAAAAATTAGATTATGTTATTTTGGAGGCTCTTGGTGACGACGAAGTAGGTGTTGACGTCTGGGTTGGTAAAAAAGATGGTACCAGAGAAGGTCAACAATGCAAAGTGAGAAATGGAAGCAAAGAATATTGGGATTTTGGAAGTGCTAATGCTAAGGGAATTTTTACTAAATGGAAGTATCAATTGGACAGAGATAAGTCGAATACTGTTGCTCTAGTATCTCCATTAGCTTTTACATTTCTGGAAGACCTAACAAAAAGAGCCAAGAATACCAGTTTGAATCCTAAAGATTTTTATAATAGCCAAATACAAGATGCCAGTCTCAAATTTGTTGGTTTTTTTAAGGATTTTTGCAGAGTAATGGATATAAATCCGAATCAAGAATTGGATTTAGCAAAATGTATTTCTTATTTAAATAGAATAGCTTATCGTCAAATCCCAGATACACAATTGAAAGAACTGATTTTATTCAGAATTGGTCATTTATTACTAGGTAATGAAGAAGATAATTACAGTAAATTTGTTACTTGGATAGTAGATGGAGATATTTTAGGTAAAAGAATTAGCCTGCCAGATTTGTATGAATTTCTTGAAAAAGCAAACATAGACTGTAGAGATCTCTCGAATAATAGACGTATTATGCCAAGACTGAAAGAATTGAATCAGATATATGAAGATACATTTATTCCGCTAAACAATGGATTGATTAATAGAGAAGAATTTTCTGATTGCAGAAAAGCAATTGATTCAGGGGATTCTATAATAATACATGGAAAGGCCGGAAGAGGAAAAAGTGGATGTACAATAGATATCATCAATTATTGCAAAGAAAAAAACATACCGTATATAGCAATTAAATTAGATAAACAGTTTCTTCCGAAGGGAAATGCCGAGAAATGGGGTAATGATTTAGGTTTACCTGCGTCTATAGCTCATTGCATACATAGTATTTCTAAAAATGAAAGAGCGGTAATTATTTTAGATCAATTAGATGCTCTACGTTGGACTCAGGCACATTCCAGAGATGCTTTATTGGTGTGTGCAGAAATTATTAAACAAGTAGAAGCATTAAATTTTGAAAGAGAATATAAAATATCTATTGTTTTTGTATGCCGAACCTATGATTTGGAAAACGATAATAATATTAGGTCTTTATTTATTAATTCTGAAAAGAAAAATAAGACTATTCAATGGAAGATGATTCCGGTTAATGAATTCGATGAGGATACTGTGAAGAAAATTGTCGGAGTGAGGTATAGTAAATTAACCAATAAATTAAAAGATATATTAAGGATTCCAAGTAATTTATATATTTGGCGGCAGTTGGATCCGGATAAGGAATATTCCGAATGTTCCACTGCAAGTCATCTTGTGTCGGAATGGTGGAAACAGTTAAAAGAAAAAGCTTTTGAATTTGGATTAAGTGAAAACAATTTAAATAAAACCAAAGAAGAGATAGTCTCATACATGGAAAAACAAGGGATAATGTTTGTTCCAAAGGGTATATTAAGTGCCAATGATTCATGTTTGAAATTTTTATCTTCAAATACTTTCTTATTAATTCAAGATAATAAGGTGTCTTTTGCCCATCAATCTATATTAGACTGCTTTTTGGCTGATAAAATGCTTAAGAGATTTTATGACGGTGAAGATATTGTAGATATTATTGGGAGCAAAGAAATACAGACTCCAGAAAGAAGATATCAAGTTCAAATGTTTATGGAAAGTTTATCTCAATTGGATACTCATAAATTTATTGATGCAGGTCAAAAAATGTTTAAATCTGATCAAATCAGATATTTTTTCAAATATGTTTTCTTTGAGGTGTTAAATCAGATAGACAACATAGACGAAAACATAGAATATTTTATTATTAACAATTGCGAAAATGAAACCTATGGTAATCATATTATAAATAATGTTATATTATCCCGGCCTCAATATATTAGATTACTAAAGACAAAGAAATGCGTAGTTTTGATATGCTACAAAGTAATGCAATAAATTGTGTGAGGGGTAATGCGGCCAGAGCAATAGCAAGGCTATTATGGGATGATAGTTCTTTATTTGAGCAATTTAAAGATACAATTGAAAAGTTGGCATTGGATGAAAACCCGGCAGTAAAATTGGCGAGTTTATATGCTTTATGGCCTTCGTATAACATTGCTAGAGATTGGGCGTCAGAAATAATCTTGAATTTATATGAACAAGATTATAGGTTGGCAGGTTTTTACGGTACGAGAAATATGCTCTTTTTTCTGTATCCTGAAAACCGTGAACGTGTGTTAGAAATTATTAAGAAATGTTACGAGTCAGAAGATGAAAAATTGATAGAAATGGGAGCTTATTGTTTGGCAGAAATGTTTATTCGCAATAACGAATTTGTTGATGTAATGAACAATGTTAATGAAATGAGTGAAATACAAGCAAAATCTGTTCTTCAAATGACTATTGTTTATTTCAATGATGATGAATTTAACTCATTAGTTAAAGACATAATATTAAAATTTAAGATAAGTTCACTTAACGTGGCAATGCCTATTTTAAAATTATTATATGATAATCTTATTAATTTAGAAAGGGACAAGGATTTTTTAATTGAAATATTGAGTTCTAACTTAGGTCACACAATAGTACATGAATTTATAGATTATCTAAAAGAAGAATCAAAGTCAGTAGTTGATTATAAAGATATTATACTGTCAACGAGTTATGATTTAGTTGAAAGGGGATACGGTAAAAACGAAGGTATTTGGGGAATTGAAAATGAAATTGCCAAGTTGATAATAGGCTTGTATGACGAGACTTCCGGTTCACAAATACCTGAAATGAAAAATATTGCTAATGAATGCCTTGACATATGGGATTTGATGTATGAAAAGCAGATTGGTCAAATTAGACTATTAAGCCAAAAGCTAATGGATAGGTGAAGTATTACTTAAGGTGACTTTATAATTAAAGTGTAATTTGTAGCTATATGCCAATTAAAATAATGTGTGAATTTCATAAAAAGAAATTTATGATCAATATAGACAACATATTTGTAGACAAAAGGAATGAGGAGGCCATCCAATTGATATTAGTAAAAAATTAAAATTATAAACTTTGAAAGTCTAAACTGATAACAAGTAATAGAAAGCAATAAAACTACTGTACAATATAGTTTGTTATGATATAATGTGGTTGAATCTGTTTGGGTATTTTGGTATATAATGAAATATCGGGAAGGAGATTTACTATGTTAAAGAAAAATAAAGTATTATTGTTTATCTACTTAACAATTATAATTTCTACGTTATTAATCGGTAGTACTTTAGTAATAAATGCGTCTATAAATAAGAAAGCTCCAGATCCTTTATTACAGTCATTTTACAACAATCTGGAAGAATTAGAGAAAGATAGAGAGTATTATATCAAAGAGGGTAAGGAAGTTCCGGAAAATATTGAGGAAAAAATACGTGCCATAAAAGAAGAAATTGTACAAGAAGAAATGAATAGAAGAAATAAAAAACAAGATATAGTTCCTACTTTTGAACCGAGAGAATATGTAAAAGAATTTAAAGGCTTTGACGATTCTGAATTAAGGATCGATATTTATGAAGAGGATAGCATGAAACTATCAACTCCTTTTGGGGACAAAGCTTATTTGGAAAACAGGCTTTATTCTGTTGCTAAAACCAAGTATAACATCTTAGCATCCGGATGCAGAAGAGATAATCCTAATGAAGGAATTATTATAAATAAAGTATATGAAAAAGATTTTGACTCGTATCAAAAAGAGTACTCTTATCCGGGTAAAGGAATAATTAAATTTTATGAATTTGATAATGATAAAAAAATAGTTAAGTTCACTTATGGAGAGGGACTTGAAGGTTATTTTGACACTGAACTTAATATTGCTGTTTTTGAAAAATATGAAGGCAAAAAAGATTTAGAAAACCAATGAACGCATATTCATGGCTGTAATTTATTTCTGTATTTGATGTGGCTATTGGAATCTTCTTTAATTATCAATGATGCACGGTTTATTTTATTAATGCCGTATTTTTTCCGGATTTTATCGATGGCTTTGTCGATTCGTTCGAACTTATCATTATTTATATTATCCTTATTTTCATAAAGGTCAAAGAGTGATAACTGACCCAGAGCGAAATTTTCGTCAAAGCCTGAGATGCTTATCCCGATCAATCTTACAGGGCGTAATGGGTTCCAATTCTGCTCAAGCAAAGCGCAGCCTGCTTGATAAATATCGTTGGTTGCACATGTTGGAGATACAGTCATTTGCCTGGTGACAACCTTAAAGTCGGTGTATTTTAAGGTTATTTGAACAGTACGGGCTTTTTTCCCGTATTTTCTTGCTGTCATCCCAATATCGTCAGTGAGCTTTAATAAAATCAATTTGGCCTCTTCAATATTACTAACATCTTCCGGGAGAGTTGTGGATCGGCCTATGGATTTCATTTCACCGGACAAATGAGGCTGTATTAAAGATGTGTCATGACCGTTTGCATGTAAATACATTTCATCTCCATATTTCCCAAAGACTTTAACCAGTTGGTGCCGATCATATTTTGCGAGATCCCCTATGGTTTGTATTCCCAAGGCATTAAGTTTGTCGGCAGTTTTCTTGCCGATTCCGTACATTGCATTTATCGGTAGGGGCCAAAGCTTTGTCGGAATATCATTTTTCCAGAGTTCAGTAATTCCCAAAGGCTTCTTCAGTTCTGAAGCCATCTTGGAAAGAAACTTGTTTTCGGAAATACCAATAGAGCACCAAAGCCCAAGGTTGTCCTTGATTTCGTTCATAATTTTCTTTGCAGCTTCCATCGGAGTTCCAAATAAACCTTCAGTGCCGGTCATGTCCAGCCAGGCTTCGTCAATGCTGTTTTGCTCGACAGTGGGGGAATAGTTTGACAGTATAGCCATGACTTGTTTGGATTTTGACTCATAAAAACGATGATCCGGCGGTACTATTTGTAGGTCCGGACAAAGTTTTAAAGCTTCATGAATAACCATTGTTGTTTTAACACCGAAGGACCTGGCCTCATAACTTGCTGCCAGTATGATTCCGGAACGGTTTTTCGGATCCCCGGCAACAGCGGAAGGCTTCCCGACAAGAGAAGGATTTCTCGTCATTTCGCAGCTTATATAAAAAGCATTCATATCAACAAGAAATATTACTTTTTGCATAAAAACCTCCTCTTAACAAGCACTTTTCATAATTAATTCTAATAAAAAAGGGGAAAGTATTCAACTTTTCAAAAATGAAAACATTAGTGCAACTATTCCAATAAAGGTCTATGCGATATAATGATTGAAGAGAAATATTACGAAAGACGGCAAGTTGATTGACTTGTTGATCAATAGACTGAAAGCCTGTAAAGGGGGCAAGGTATATTTGCATTATCAAACATTGATTGATGAATTTACTGCTATGAGCAGAAAAATAATCGGCGAAAAATTGACCGGGATTTATTTGCACGGCTCTATGGCCATGAATTGTTTTAATCCTGAAAAGAGTGATATTGATTTAATTATAGTGATTGAGAATGACATTGGCATTGAGCAGAAAACGGAGTTTTTAAAGCGGGTTGTGAAATTAAATGAGAAAGGGCCTGCGAAAGGATTGGAAATTAGTATTGTAAAGAGAGAATTCTGCAAGCCCTTTGTGTATCCGACACCCTTTGAATTGCATTTTTCACCGATATATTTAAAGTGGATTAAAGATGACCCGAAAAATTATGCGGAAAATATGAAAGGTACGGATAAAGACCTTGCTGCCCATTTTACCGTCATAAATAAATACGGAATAGTGCTTTATGGAGAATTAATTGAAAATGTATTCGGAGAGGTACCGAAGAAGGATTATATGGATAGTATCTGGGGTGATATTAAAGGGGCAAGAGAAGAAATAATCAAGGAGCCTATTTATATGACCCTTAATCTATGTAGAGTTTTGGCATTTTTAGAAGATGGCTTATACCTTTCAAAGCAGTCGGGTGGTGAGTGGGGAATTAGAAATTTACCTGAAAAATATCATTCCTTTATTTCCCGGGCATTAGATTGCTACAAGACAAATCAGACAATGCAGGCGGACGTGGAGATTGCAAGAAAGTTTGCAGATGAAATGCTGGAAATTATATACCGTCAAAAGCAGATGTTCTTGGATTCTTAAAAGCTTTTAAATCTTTGTCTTTATTTAAAAAATAAATTCCCATTGACAATTTGGTCTATAATGTGTAGACTTATATTGCAGGTCTATATTACATAGACCAAGGAGGTGTTATTGTGAAAGAATATAAGCTTACGGAAAGTGAAGAAAAATTTGCAGAATTAATATGGCAAAATGAGCCGATAGGTTCCGGTGATCTTGTAAAGCTATGTGAGAAAGAAATGAAATGGAAAAAGTCCACAACATACACGGTACTCAAAAAATTATGCGATAAGGGAATTTTTAAAAATGAAGATGCCATTGTATCATCTCTAATTACCAAGGACGATTATTATGCCAGGCAAAGTATACGCTTTGTTGAGGATAACTTTGGAGGGTCTTTGCCGAAGTTTTTAACGGCTTTTATCGGCGGAAGAAAACTAAGTAAACGTCAGGCCGAAGAGTTGAAGAGATTGATTGACGAGCATAGGGAGGAGTAGTAATGAGTAAACTATTTTTGACTGTTTTGAATATGAGCCTTACCGCAAGCTATGTGATTCTTTTTGTGATAGCCATAAGGCTCTTGCTCAAAAAAGCTCCAAAATATATCTCCTATGCTCTGTGGGGAGTGGTGGCATTTAGGCTTATAATTCCGTTTTCCTTTGAAAGCATATTTAGCCTTATGCCCAGAAATACGAATCCTGCTCCCATTCCCCATGATATAATTTATCAGCAAAGTCCGAAAATAAACAGCGGGATAGAAGCAGTGGATTCCTTTGTAAACAATTCTCTTCCTGCACCGGCTGTAGAAGCAAGTGTAAATCCCCTTCAGATATATGTGAAAATAGGAACATTTATCTGGCTTTTTGGCATAATTGCATTGCTTTTATATAGTTTCTTTTCCGTTTTGCTGTTAAAAAGGCAGCTTAAAGGTGCAAAACTGATTGATAAAAACATCTATGAAGCAAACAACTTAAAAACACCCTTTGTACTGGGATTAATAAATCCAAAGATATATATGCCGGTTGGACTTCTAAAGGAGGAGCAAAACTACATTCTCATACATGAGAAGACCCATATTCGTAGAAAAGACCATATCATAAAAAGACTGGCTTTCTTGATATTGACCGTACATTGGTTTAATCCTTTGGTGTGGATTGCGTTCATGTTGATGAGCACGGACATGGAGCTTTCCTGTGATGAAAAAGTATTGAAGGTAATGAATGAAGATATTAAAAAGCCCTATGCCAATTTGATATTATCCCTTGCTGCCGGGAAACATATTTTAAACGGAAGTCCCCTTGCTTTTGGCGAGGGAAATGTAAAAAGGAGAATTAAAAATGTGTTAAACTATAAAAAGCCGGTTTTTTGGGTAATTGCTGTTTCAATTATTATTGTGTCGATAGTGGGGATAGGACTTATGGCAAATCCAAAAGCTGATAAATCAGATGAATCAAGTCAAATTACTGATTTAGGACAACAGGATAATAATTTAGTTTCACCGCAAATGGCGATTGAGCCTACGGCTACGGATTTGACCCAAGATCAAGGCAACGATATCGGCATGCCGGAACCTGACTATGCTTCAGATGATATTGAAGCTGAGAAAATAAAGCTTGATGGGTACTTGGCGGATGTAACAGGTATACAGGATTCATATATTGATGAAATTTATGTTTATGGCAATGTTGATATCGGATTTGGAAATACGAAGGATCTTCCGTTACTCGAGACAGGAAATAATAAAATTATAAGTGATGTACTAAACCTTATTAATGATAAAAGTTTATGGCAAGAAAAATTTCAGGATATTGGTTTTGTTCGTGGACATAGTATAAACAGCGTTCATGTATACTTCAGAATGAAGTCTGAGAATGCTTCAGCTCTTATATCTCTGCAAATAAATACTTTCAGCCGTGATATAAGTGCTGAATGCATATGGCATCCCAAAAGCGGAAAACAATTTACTTTTCTCTACAGTGACAACAAGAATTTATATGCTGCTATAATGAGAAAGCTGTTTAACATTAATATTGATAAGGGTTGGAAAGTTGCGGGCAATATAAATAAAAATGATTTCACATGTTATTCTGTCAAAGACAAATATTCAAAAGACGAGACCCTTACTATCAATGCTGTCTTAATTAACAATGGAGATGAGGACATTACATTTAACGAAAACATAAAGGGATGGATAAAAATCACCGGCGAAGAAGATTATAAATTATGGAAAGACATTGAAATTCCCGTGCCGGAAAAGGGTGTGTTAATGTCCCGGGAAAGAATGTTTTTTAATCTTATTCAAGCAGACCTTGAACATGCTGATTTAAAACCGGGAACTTATACGGTGGAAGGGGAAATTGGCGGATATTCCATTGATAAATTTAAATTTATAATTAGTGAAGAATGAAATAACAAAATGGGACAGAGGTAGTGTTTTCCATCTGTCCCACTTAATTTCCCTTTTTTATTCTTTATCTTTTTTGCGTTGACCGAATGCCTTTTCAAGCTGCTCCGATGTACCTCGGTCTTTTTCAATTATAGATTTTATTACTTTTTTATATTCCTTTAAAGTTAGTTTTTCCTTTAATCCCAAGTCTGAATAGTGAGGATTTTCTGTGCTTTCCCTCATAAATACCTTTTCATTTTTATTATTACTGTCTTCAACCAATTCATAGACATATTCCTTGGATGTATTAATATAATAGGTATTATCTCCATATTCTTCAGGAGTTTTGTTTAAATGTAGGATATACTCCCGTCCGAGAATAATATCAGATACAGTATTTTGGGTAATAAATGCTAATTGACTTATTCTTATCTTAATATCTTTGGGGCATTTACCCTTAAATGTTTCCAGTACTTTGGCACTATAAATTTTATATTCAAGTTGTCCAAAATAAGAATCTTCCAAATAGTCAGTAAAATCTAAGTTCGTTAATTTTAACCTTACAATCAAATCAGAGTCATTCAGCCAATCAATTTCATCACCTATCATCGATGCTGAAACTGATATTGGCTCGAGTTGATTCTTAAAGCTTGACTTAACTGAAATCTCTGCATTCGTTTCATACGAATCTTTATTTATATTCCCACTAATATGACTGTAACTAATAGTAGCTGCAACAATTAGTACAACAGCCACTATTGGAATAACTAAAACCCTCTTAATATTCATAAATGATCACTCTTTTATTAAAATTTTATTTATTATGTGATTGGGGTAATAAAAGTACGAACTAATAACTCAGTTTAAAACGTTCCGTTATGACTGAAAATTAGCGTATTACCCCTGTATTCCTAAAAACACATATATTATACCAAATATTACTTATACAATCAAGCCCAGGAAACATGAACTAAAGTAATTATTGATAATATAGTCACATAAATTTTAATTCTACTCTATTATCTTTATTTTACATATATCGCAATGACACGAATTTCTCATTATAATTTGTCCAACAGGTGCCTTGCTTTTATTTTTTCCAAATTCAAAGGTTAATGTGTAGATGCTATTAATCGTAATATTTATTTATCGGAAAACGGCAATGAAACATATCTACTTTTACTTTTTTCTATTTCAAGATTCAGTTATGTACATTTTTTATAAAAAAATCACTCAAAAAGTAAATAGTTTTTGTACAATTGTTTATTGAAACTGTATTAATTTTTATATATAATGATTTTGTAAATTAAGTAACTTAATGGAGTTAAGCAAATGATAGTTTTTGCTTAACGACGAAAGTTATTATATTGACGTAAAGCTGTTGAAGACTTGTAAAGGTCAACATCTTCTATATTTCTTTGATATATTGTTACATCAAAAAAGTACACTTCTTTTAACAGTTAAAGGAGGTGAGAGATAAAAGGCATCTTTATTAACAATTGTAAACATAAAATCTCAGTAGCTAATTTGTAAAACCAATCATGAAGCATTCACAAATCAATTTCAGAACTAATTCTAGAAAAGGAGAGGATATGTATGTTCAGATTTATTACTAATGGTTCAGAGAGAAAAGTATTAGCAAGTTTATTAGCATTATTGGTAATTACATTGAGTTTTTCTGTAATATTCAATCCTACTCAAATCTCTGCATCAACTCTACATCCAACCGGTCTTTTAATGGAAGACGAGATACCTTTTGGTGTTACTGCTGCGCCGGCTTTGGATACCAGTAATTTACCCTCGTATTTTGATTTATCATATTATTTTCCCAACGTTGGCAACCAGGGAAGTCAAGGATCATGTGTAGCCTTTGCGACAGGTTATGCAGCTCTTACATATAAAAAGGCTTTTGAAGTGAACAGACACGGGAGCCTCTATTATTTTGAAGATGATAACAATGTTTTCAGCCCTTCATTTATTTACAATCAAATTCACGTATTAAATACTTCAGACGGTGGAGGTGCATTTTTTGAAGATGCCTTTAACCTTCTGAGAGAGCAGGGATGTGTTTCACTGGCAGAGATGCCGTATTCCGGTTTGCCTTATGATTATAATACTATGCCTACTTCAGCTCAACTTCAGTCTGCAGCTAAAAACAGGATTTTCAGTTGGGAATATTTACCGGCAGGAAATGTTGATCAAATAAGGGCTACTTTAGCACAATACAACCCTGTAGTTATTGGAATACCTGTATATCCGGATTTTGATAATCTTTCTCCGAGTAATGATGTATATGACTCTATATACGGATATTCCAGAGGAAACCATGCACTGTGTTTAGTTGGTTATGATGATGAAAAACAGGCTTTTAAATTTATCAATTCTTGGGGAACAGATTGGGGAATAAATGGTTTTGGATGGATTAGTTATGGTCTTATTGAATATCTTAATGTCGTTCCTTATTCTTTCCCTGTAGCACCCGGTAATTTCAGAATGACTAATAGCAGTGGCCTGTCAATTGAATTTACATGGAATAGTGTACCTAACAAAAGATACGCTGTTTACAGGAGGCCGACCGGTTCAACTGAGGAGTATACTAAAATACTTGAAACAACTCAAAATGTAGTTTCAGTTACAACATTGTTTGGAAGTTATGATTATTGTGCTGCAATTGTTGATCAATATGGAAACAGATTATCAGGATTTAGTAGAGTTTGTACAGTTGAAAGATTCCTGAATTCAACTACAGATTTCAGAATGAGCAACGCTAGTGGTTTGTCAATTGAATTTTCATGGAGCGGATTTATGGACGATAGAGTTCCGGGCGCAAAATATGCAATTTACAGAAAACTGACCGGTTCAACTGAGGAGTATACTAAAGTACTTGAAACAACTCAAAATGTAGTTTCAGTTACAACATTCTTTGGAAGCTACGATTATTGTGTCGCATTGGTGGACAGTAACGGAAACAGAGTATCACATTACAGTAATATCAGTACAGTTGAAAGGTTTCTGAATTCAACTTCGGATTTCAGAATGAGCAACTCAAGTTGTGATACAATACAGTTTACATGGAGTGGGTTTATGGACGACAGAGTTCCGGGTGCAAAATATGCAATTTTTAGTAAACCGACCGGTTCAACTGAGGCGTATACTAAAGAAATTGAAACAACTAATAATGTAGTGTCAGTAACAGCATATTTTGGAAGTTACGATTATTGTGTTGCATTATTGGACAGTAACGGAAACAGAGTATCACATTACAGTAATATCCGTACAGTTGAAAGATTTTTGAATGGACCTGCAAATTTCAGAGTAAGCAATATTAATGGTATGTCGGTTGAATTTACATGGGATAAAGAAGCAGGCAGAAGCTATGCAATTTACAGAAAACCGACTGGTTCAACTGAACAACCTACTAAAATAGCTGAAGCGGGAACTAATAATGTCGTGACAGTTACAACCCTCAGTGGAAGCTATGATTATAGTGTTGCTATGGTAGACAGTAACGGATATAGAATATCATACTTCAGTAATATCTGCACAATTCAAAAATAAAGCAATTTGTTGAAATGAATAAATAGGGCTTTTGTCAAAAACCTTCCGGTGTTTAGCTGGAAGGTTTTTTTCTTCTGTATCTTTCGTTATGCTTATACTAATATTCCTGTAAAAAAGATGGAGCCTGATAGTTTTTAGTGGAATTTCACAAAGTGAGTTTTATCGAAAGTCTTATAGAATATATTTTACGGTATTGGTAAAAATACAATAATAATAAATAGGGAAGCAGCGGGGAGATTGAGAGATAAAAATGAGGTTTTATAAAAAATTGACTTTAAAAGATAAAAAAACAAGACAAGCCTGTTCTGATATAAGAAAAGAGATAAGTAAAGATATAAATGACAATATTGACAGATTGAAGAATGATTTTGCTTATGACAATGACCTTGTAATACATTATTTTAATCTCGTCAATGTCGGAGGCTTGGCTTGTGCCAATATTTATATTAAAAGTTTGGTGGACAGAAATACTATAAACGGCTTGTCAGCAGAGCTGAAAAAATTGAAGTGTGAATGTATCAATAGGCAATATGACATGAATATTGATGCTTTAATGGAATATTTTTCTGGAATAAGCGAGGCCAAAGAAGGTTTGGATTATGAAACTCTATGTATAGATTTGTTGTCGGGGAATACCGTGTTTTTAATTGACGGTTGCGAAAAGTATCTTTCTGTAGATGCAAGTTCCAATGAAGGCAGGTCGGTGGACGAGTCTTCTGCTCAAACTGTAATCAGAGGCCCTAAAGACGGGTTCACGGAGAAAATAAACAGTAACATTTTGCTTATTAGAAAAAGAATAAAATCCAAAGATTTAAAAGTGGAATATTTGAATGTGGGCAGTATAACCAAAACAAAAGTCGGTTTGATGTACATTCAACGAATAGCCAAGGATGAAATTGTTCAGGAATTAAGGACAAGACTCAATAAAATAGAGATTGACGGTGTATTGGAAAGCGGATATATTGAAGAGCTGATTAAGGATGACCGGTATTCCATTTTTCCGACTTTTTTAAGCTCTGAAAAACCTGATTCGGTTTCGGCGGCTTTACTTGAGGGAAAGGTGGCAATTCTGGTGGACGGCACACCTTATGTATTGACTGCCCCTGCCCTTATGATTGAATTTCTTCAATCCAGTGAGGATTATTACCATCACTTTATTATATCTTCCATGATGCGTTTATTAAGGTTACTGTCTTTTTTTCTCACGCTTTTGGTGCCGGGAACCTATATAGCAGTAACCTTGTTCCACCAAGAAATTATTCCCACACCGCTGCTCATCAGCTTAGCGGCACAGCGGGAAGGAGTTCCTTTTCCGGTTTTATTGGAGGCTTTGATCATGGAAATAACCTTTGAAATATTAAGAGAAGCCGGAAT
>ERZ795046.2959-NODE-2959-length-13999-cov-5.145224_pt1 | contig 13999 bp, 9 predicted proteins | sample MGYA00375130_ERZ795046 | MGnify/ENA primary metagenome ERZ795046 (study PRJEB30175, sample SAMN05720202) | activated sludge metagenome | isolation source: anaerobic digester from wastewater treatment plant | place: Japan | collected 2015-05-15 ...
CATGGAATTATGTTAGCTATCATGGTTGTGGAATATTGCGATTTCAGTTTGAGGTTTTAATTAATTATGTAAAATGTGGGATACCCGTATAAACAAAATGAATGAAACCCTTGTATCAGAAAAGGAGTCAGATCATGAGAACCATGATTCTTTCACTGGGTGTTTTGAGCAGCTTGTTAGTTTATCCCGCCTTGGGGATGGACAACCTGTCGATTGTGGAACTGAAATCCTTGATTGAAAGGGAACTAGGCGGTATTCAAGCATTTGAACTGCAGTATGCGGGAACCATGACGGTTCCACCGGTTCAAGAGTCCAGCGCGATGTCACCGGAATTTTGCCGAAAACAGATCGCTTCATTGAAGCAAACCTTGGAGAAGCGGAAAGCGGGCCTGTTGACACCGGATGAGGCGGTTATGCAAGCGGATATCACGGATGATCAAATCGAGGATTCGATTGCCAAACTCGAGAAAATGATCGGTGAAGGATTGCAATTCGAGTCGTATTACGTTTTTTCACGCCTTGGTAACAAAATGCGTGAGGACGTCTTCCGCGCCAATGATACCACCGGGCATCATTACTATCTGTTCGATGGTGAAAAAGGATATGTCATTTTCCCCGAGAAAAAGCGGATCGATATTTCACCCGGATTCACGCAACGCTGGCGGCTGCCTGTAATCCATGGCGGATTTGGCTTCAACCTGGATTATTTCACTGGTGAGGGTTTCACGATCACCCGCCTGGATCCTCAGTTCCATGTGATCCAAACTGCGCCGGAGAATGGAAATCCGGGTGAACAATACGCTTTTACATTGCTGCGTGATAACCCGGTCTATTGGGAAAAGGCAGAAGTCCTGAATGAGCAAGGTCAGGTGGTCAAGAGGGTGATTTGTGAAAACTTTGATCAGACCGGGCCGGTCTGGGTTCCTCAGGTTATCAAGATTCAGGAACGTCAGGGCATAAACTTCCACGATTCCATTTCCTTGACCCTCGTGTCCGCCAAGTTCAACGACGCTGAATTTCCGCCGAGATTTTTCGAACTTCCACAAAACGACAACTATGTGACAAAAACCTATAACCGGTAAAGGGACTCCCGACAGGAAGAAAACTTCTCCCCTCTCCTATCTCCACCTGAGGAGAGGGGAGAAATATTTTTTAAACATCCATCATGGATTGGAGTGATAAGTGCGGGCACCCAGGTCCACTTCTGCAAAAATACCCTCACCCTGGCCCTCTCCCAGAGGGAGAGGGAATTCAAGGCCCTGGCTGTGACCCTCCCAGGGCTAAAGCCCTGGGCTAGATTAAACGCTCAGTGGGCGCTCAAAAACTGTTCTGCATACCAGTCAATAGTTACGTTTGATGAAATGAATACTGTTTATTCAAGAGACAATAGCCCAGGGCAATGCCCTGGGCTATCTTATTTCACGCCTTCGGCGCTTTGAAATCAAATCCGAACAGCGTTTAGCAGAACTTGATCTCCCCCAAAATCATCCTCCGCGCTCTCCGTGCCTCGGCGGAGAAATCGATCAAGGCTTGCTTGCGCGGGGATGACATTCGCGGGTGACTTGTGGGTAAACGTAAAATCGGCCCCTTCACTCCACAAACTCGAACAACGGAATCGGCTCATCACAATACTGGCAGGGGATGTGCCGCTTGCCTTGTTCCAGGCGGTACTCGATCGCCTGGCGGTTCTCCACCGTGTGGCCGCATTGCGGGCAACGGTAGATCAGCTCCCGCTTCACCGTTCCCGCTTCCGCCCATTTCTGCAGGTGTTCATGGATGTACCGCAAAAACAGGGCCTTGGTGTCCATGGTCGCGTTGCGCCCGAAGAAGATCGAAATCAACCCCTGGCCTTCCCCGGGCCGGCTTACGGTGAATCCGCAATCCCGGCCCAGCGGATTCCGGAACTCCGCCATGTCCGGCCCCAGGGTCTTGAGTTCGAACGCCCCGCTGGAGCATAACCGCACGAGGAGCGCGGCGTAGATATTTTCCACGGTTCCCGCGAACCGGTACACCACCTCCACCGGCGGCGTGGCCGGGAGGGCCGGTGTGGAAGGCCGCACGGCAGAGGAAAACACGAGAAACGGCCCTTCCCGCACGGCCAGTTCCCGCTTCAGAAACAGATCCACCGCCAAACGCAACATCGCGCTTTCCTGGCCGGGATCGGACAACCGCTCCACCCCGCCGAAATCGATCCGGCCGTTCAGGACATCCAACTCAGCCACGCAGCCCAATCCCTGGGGATGCCGGCGCGCCGCGTCCAACACCGCCATGGCATACCCGCGCAGCCGTTCCGGTTGCAACAAGACGTAATCCCCTAACGCGCAAGGCCATGCCAATCCCATCGCCTGCGCCAGGAAAATGCACGCGTCCAACTCCACGTCGGACAACTCCGTGTTCAGGAAGGTTGACTGGAATTCATCCCGCAAATCCTGCTTCCGGATCAGGATGTCTAACTCCTCCCTGCGCCGCGCCAGGAATTCGTGGAAATTCCAGTTCGCTTGTGGAGAGGGGATTTCCGGTACACGCTCCCACGGGATATGCTCGAGGATCGCCGGCCGCAACCTTTCCACGCCTTCGCCCGAAAGGGATGCGACAGGAATCCAATCCACGATGTCCTGTTCCAGGCAGAGCCATTCGCAGTGGCGTTCCATCTCCTGAGTCACCGGGGCGCGGTCGTGGTCCAGGACCAGCAACAGCGGACAGCCGGGCACGCCCGCCCGTGAGAACGCCTGCCGCCACTCCATGACCTCCAAGGCCAACTCACCGGGTTGAGCCGGATCAATTAGGAGTACTCCCAATGCGGTTCCGTCCAAGAACAACTGATTGATTGCTTTGTCTCCAGGGGGGCCCGTCAGATCCCACACATAGGTGTCCCGCGTAACCAATCCACCAGGCCGTGACAACGTTTCGGAATGAAGGAGCCAGAATTTCAAGCCCTCCGCCGGGGGGATTGGTTCGTATGGTTTTCCCAACAAAGCCCGGAGGAGCGTGTATTTCCCCGGATAGTCATTCCCGGCCAACACGACCTTGGCGGCGGAAATATGGTCACAGGCCGGCCGGGTGGTCGCGTTGATCAGCGCCTCGAAGTCCAGATCCCAGATCCGGACCGCCTTGTCCTGTTCGCCCAGAATGGCCAGGCTTGGCTCCCGCGGATTGAACGCCAGGCCCGTGGGCCATGATACCGGGTCTTCGAACACCGCCACGGTTTCCCAGGTGCCGTAGCGCCAAAGTCGCACGGTTTCGTCGCGCGCCTTGGAAACCAGCAGGCTGCCGTCATGCGAAAAGGAAACGCAATCCACCGTGTCCTTGTGTCCTTCCAGAACACCCATCGGCTGGCCGGTTTCTGGATTCCACAGCCGGATGGTGTCATCTCCAATCACCGAGGCCAATGTTTTGCCATTGGGAGACCAGGCCAGGCTGAACACCCATTTTGAAGGCCCGACCGGAATCCGCAGGGACTGGCCTTCCGCAATGTTCCATATCCGGATGGTGTGGTCCGCGGAGCCCGAGGCGAGGATTTGGCCATTGGGGGACCAGGCGAGGCTATACACCCGGTCCGTGTGTCCTTCCAGAGTCCGCAGGAGTTCACCAGTTCCCGCGTGGGTCAGGCTGATCTTCCAGTCCCGGAATCCGGAGGCCAGAAGCTGGCCGTCGGGCGACCAGGCCAACGTGAACACCGATTCCTTATGCCCTTTCAGAACGCGCTTTAAGATGCCGGTTTGCGTGTCCCAAATCCGGATATGATCGCCGCTCGACACCGAGGCCAGCGTTTTGCCATCTGGTGACCAAGCCAGGCTGAATACCCGGCCTTCCAGGGTCCGGATCAACCCGCCGCTCCCCGCGTCCCACAACCGGATGGCGTGATCGGCCGAGCCGGCCGCGAGAATCCGCCCATCAGGCGACCACGCCAGGCAGACAATCCAGCGGGAGGCGCCCCGCAGCGTGTGGCGCAGGCGGAATCCGGCCGGCATGGATTTGACACGGGCCGGCGGCGTTTTCATCCGAAGCATGAATAGGCTCCTTTGACCTCACGAAGGAAGGACTGTGCATCTGCTAAAATTATAGTCCCTATCCCGCATGCGGAGACAATTATTCATATGAATCAAATCATATTAATTCCAGCGGGCCATTCCAGCAAACGGAGGGAGGTGTTAAGTCCAGGATTAAAATTTTGGGCTAGGTTAATGCCGTCCCCCATAGGAGACTCCCCGGGGTTTGCGAGGTGAAAAATCAGAATGTGGCAAGCCGTGGCGCGGTGAAAGAGATTTCTTCACCCTGGCCTTCTCCAAAGGGAGGTGGCGGTCCCAGAGGGAGAAGGAAAATTGGATGTGGTTTTCATCAATCCCATTCGGATAGAAGCGAACCGGCGAGATGACAAAAAAATGCCCGTGCTTACCGGATGAGCTGAAAAAAACGGCGTCAATGAGGATGGCTTGGCGATGCAGCATCCATTGATGCAACGTCCCCCCATCCGATGTTATCCATGGCTTCCGGCCCGCCGTTTTTGATCGATGACCGCCATTTTCTTCCGGACGGCTTCTGCGAGATCAATCTTCCGCGCGTTGGCGTAATTGAGCAAGGCGATGAACACATCGGCTGCTTCATCGGCAAAGCGTTCCGGGGAAACCTCCAGATTTTTCCAGGCTTTTTTCTCCAAATTGGCCAGCTCGCCGGCTTCCCCGTTTAACTCCAAGGCAAAGAAATTCGCCCCCCGAACTGGAAACGCCCGGATCTGGTACTGCTCAAACTCCCGCTGCAAGCCAGCCAGGCTGTCATACTGGGTGGGAAGCCACCGCGTCACGTCATCGGACATCACTCGTTGTGCTCCTTGAACAAGCTCTAAAGAGATATTGATAATACGCAACGATTCCCTGGATTGAAGAGAAAGGATGAATTTCGCTTTTTCAAGGCCTCCCTCTCCGTAGATCTCTGCCTGAGGGAGAGGGAATGATTTAGTGCTCTCTCCTGCGCATATCACAAATTCAGCACAGGGAAAGTTTCGTATGGGGGGTAAATCATTACCTTGGCATTGAAGGAGGATCTCATGCTTAAAAAAATGGTCTGCATTCTGGTTAGCGCAATGGTGTTCAACTTAGGAACCTTCGCCGCTGAAACTCCAGCAAAAATCGAGACAGTGGAACAAGCGCTCGCGTGGCTGAAATCTACCTCTACGCGGATGATTCAAGAAAGCCGCCGCGCCATGGCCGATGGCACGGCCGCGTTTCCTCCGCAGGTGGGCCCGGGTTACGAGGCCTTTTGGCTGCGGGATTACGCGTACATGCTGGAAGGCAATCCCGGCGCGTTCGAAAACCAGGACCTGCTGAATGCCTGCCGTCTCTTTGTCCAATCCATACGGGAGGATGGAGCGGGAGTCGATTGCGTGAAATTCGACGGCACCCCGATATACAAACCGGGCATGGGAAGTATGGGGGAAAATCCCGTGGCTGATGGATCGCAATTCACGATCAAAGTGGCATGGCTCACGTATCAAAAAACCGGTGACAAGGAGTTGATACTGGAAATTATCGGCCGCCTGGTGTCGTGCCTGAAAGCCTGCCCCCGGCATCCGGAAAGCGGCTTGGTCTACATCGACCCGGCCCGCGAATACGACCGCTGTCCGTATGGCTTCACCGACACCGTCCGCATGAAAGGCGAGACCTTGTTCTGCAGCCTGTTGTTTGTCGAAGCGGCGCGCGAACTGGCCGATTTGTTGCGGGTGGTTGAGCGGCACGAGGAAGCCGAGGAATGGCTGGCGGAATCCCGCCGGGTGGCCGCACAAATCCGGCTGGTTTTTTGGGATGATGCCATCGGCTTGTTCCGCGCCGCCACGGTCCAATGCAAGGAACCGGACATCTGGGGTTCAGCCTATGCGGTCTATACCGGTGTGGCCGGCGCGGAGCAATCGAAACGCGTCGCCGCGTATTTGGCTGATCATTATTCGGAGCTTACTCAACACGGCCAGGTCCGGCACACCCCGGCGGGCGTGTATTGGGAGACGGCGGGTCCGCGGGACGAGTATCAAAACGGTGGTTATTGGGCTACGCCGGCGGGATGGTTCGCGTATACGTTAAATCTGGCCGATCCCGGCCAAGCGGACCGCATGATCATCGAGCTGGTGAATGATCTGCAAAAACGCCACTGTCCTGAATGGATCTTCAACAATCGCACCCAACTGCCCGGCTACAACGCCAGCGCGTCGCTGCCCATCGCAGGCATCGAGAAGATGCTGCGCTACCGCGAGGCGCAAGCCGGAAAAGCGGGGATTCCAGAAATTCATCACTGAGGCGCGGAGGACACGGAGAGAAAGAAGGGGCACGTCGCCCACGCCCCTGTTCATGCAACGGGCTGTTTCTCGCTCCCTTCTCCCCCGGGGCGAGGGCCAGGGTGAGGGAAAACGGAGAGGGCGCCAGGCAGCCCATCCGTGGACACGGCTCATTCCCTTCTATCCCGTTCGTCAAATCTGGTTGACACTGAAAACGCAATCATGAGAGAATGAATCGAATCATTGGGAAATCCATTTATTTCAATGAGGCTGACTCATCGGGAGGCTCTACAATGCGTATCGCCGGAGATGCCCGCCAGATCCGCCGGGGATTCACCCTGATCGAATTGCTGATCGTCGTGGCGATCATCGGCATCTTGGCCGCGATTGCCGTGCCCAATTTTCTGAACGCGCAGGTCCGGTCCAAAGTCGCCAAGGCCGAGAGCGAAATGAACTCATTCGTGACCGCCTGCGAGATGTACCGGATCGATCACGGCAAGTATTTTCCCCATGCCGGCTATCCTTCCTCCGTTATCCATGTCCCATGGCAGAACAAATACCTGACCACTCCCATCGCGTATTTCTCCGCCCAACCCCGTGATCCATTTCAGGACATCACCGTACCCGATCCCAATTCCTGGAACCTGACCTTCGGCATGTATCACATGGAATCCATTTTTATGCCCGACGGCTCCTTCTATGCCGGCGGGGCGATGGATCCCAAGTTACGCGTGCCCAACAATCCCGCCGACGTGGCCCGCGCCTTTGCCAACCGCCCTCATTCGTATGAGTTGTGGAGCGTTGGCCCGAACAACAAACTCGATTACAACGTGGCGGGCAGCGGGATCACCGGCTTCATTTATTACCGGGCCAGCAACGGCATCCACAGTTTAGGCGACATTGTCTGGATCCGTCCCTGAAGGTGCCATCGTGAACCACTCCTTTAATTTAACCATCAACCGGCGCGGTTTTGTGACGTCCGTATCAACGGCCGCGGCGCTCGCGGGATTCGGTTGCCTGTTCAACAATTCCATGGGTGCTTCAGTTTCCCCGGCCGATCTCGAATCACGCCTCTTCATCATGGACACCTGGTTTTGGGACAACTCATTGGACGCGTCCCGGCAGGTGGAAATCCTGAACCGGATCGGGATCCCGCGGGGGAGCGATTGCCGCAACCAGTGGGACACTTTTCCCGGCGTGCTCAAACGGTTCGACCAGGCCGGCGTGGCCATGGCCGCGGTGTATCTCCGCCTGGATCTCGACGCGGAGGAATTGCCGGCCTTTGTCCCTGCCCTGCTTCAATCGCTGAACGGCCGTGGAACGTTGTTGTGGGTCAATCCAGCCAGTGGAAAATTCAAGCCATCGGATCCAGCGGGGGATGCGGCCGCTGTGGCTCTCCTGAAAAAACTCGATGCGTTGGCCCGGCCCGCCGGAGTGCCGGTTTCGTTATATCACCACCGCGGGGACTGGTTGGAGAAGGCCGGCGACGCGTTCCGCGTGGCGGAGAAATCAGGTCTTGAAAACGTGGGGTGCACGTTCAACCTGTATCATTGGCTGGCCACCGAGGAACCGGATGATTTGGATACCATCGCCCGGGCCGTGTTGCCTAAATTGAACTGCCTGAACATTAACGGCGCGATGAAGGATTCCGCCACCCTGGATGTGCGGAAGGCCATCCTGCCCCTGGGCGAGGGCGATTACGATGTCGAGCATTGCGTCCGGACATTCGTGAAATTGGGATACCAAGGCCCCATTGGCTTGCAGGGATACGGCATCGGCGGTGATGTGGAAGCCAAACTGATCCAATCCCGCGACGCCTGGCGGGCCATTTGCGCGCGGATTGCGAAGGGGTAAATCTTGAGCCGTAGGGGCACGTGGCCACGTGCCCCTTCAAAAAACGAACATGTAGTATGGATTAGCGAAGCGTGACCCATCAAAGCCCTTCCCTCGCCCTGGCCCGCTCCCCGAGAAAGAGATTTCTTATGTACTCCCATCTTCTATATGCATAACCCCCAATCATGCCATAAGAAATTGCTGCATTGGAGCAAATTGATTCAAAAACAGGAATGATCATTTAGAGTGAGTTTCCCCGGAAGGGTGTCCCCTCACAAAGGATTACGAAGGTGTTTCCATCCCGCTACTAAGTTATCCCATCAGCGAAACAGGAATAATAAATTCGATCTATTGATTAATTATTAACCATAGAAATCTATTTCGTCTCTATTTACTTATTTTAGGTGATAATGGTATATTCATCTCATCTCAATTCGATCTTGATCTTATAAAATCGATCATATGATCGAAAAAATCCGAAAGGAGAGCAGCAGAATGAAGCAGCAGTTTTGGATGATTGGCGGGATTGCAGTGGCGGCCCTGGTGATCGGACCCTGGGGCTACACGCAAGAGGCAGGCGATGTCTACATGTGGGAATTCAACGAGGGCAGTGGCACTACGGTGACGGATAACAGCGGCCAGTTCACGGCCAGCGTCGGTTTGCCCTTGGATCCCGCGCAGGTTCCAGAATCCCTCGCCGATTCTCCCTCCGGTGCGGCGGGCGACCGGGCAGTGCGGGTGAACGGAGGCCTGACGGTCGACGACTCGGATTCCCCGGTGCTGGCCATCGAGTCGGGTCCCATCACCATGGAAACCTGGATCAAGCTGGAAGGCCTGAATCAGTACAACGGCGTTCTCTCGTATGGGGCTTCTTACAAGATGGGTATCAACAACGGCGTCTTCGTTTGGACCTTCTATGGCATCGAGGATGTGAACAGCGGGATTGCCATCGAACCGGACAATGCCTGGCATCATATCGCCATGGCGTGGGAGCCGGGCGTGGGGGTGCATTTCTACTTGGATGGGGAATCGATGGGCATGGTAGAAACGGCCAATGCCGGCCGGGCGTTGCAAAACCACCTGCTGGATATCGGCAGCGAAACGGCCGGCGCCAATCCCCTCCCCGGCCTCCTCGACCGGGTGCGGATCCACAACGCCGTGCTTACCGCCGATCAGCTCGACAGCGACGCGGCCCATCCCAAGGCGCCGTTGGCTGACACCATTGTGGCCTACGACTTCAACGAAGAACAACTGCCCTACGCGAATGGAGCCGGTGCTATCCGGCCGGCCGTAAGCACAGCCGAGCGGGCATCCGCCGACACCCGTCCGGATTTCGTGTTGGATTCCCCCACGGGAGCCGCCAACGATTATTCGCTCTATTTCGACGGGAATGACCGGGTCATCTTCGTGGATGAGCAAGACATCATGCAGTTCATCGATGAAAGCTTCTCCTTTGAAGCGTGGCTGAAAATCGACGGCACGCAACCCAATAACCGCGCCATCCTCTTCGCGTATGGCGTGGGCGGTCAGAACGGGTATTCGTTCTCGTTCCGGGACAACGGTCCCAAGCCCGCGGCGGATCCGGATTCGCCCTCCGGCCAGGCTGGCGATTACTCGGTCAAGGTGAACCGGGGATTGACCACGGATGATTCGGATAATCCCGTCTTGGCCATCCAGGAAGGCCCCATGACCCTGGAGGCCTGGATCAAACTGGAACGCTTGAACCAGTTCAATGACATTCTGTCCTACGGTGACACATACAAGATCGGCATCAACAATGGCCAATTCGTTTACACGTTCCGGACCATCGAAGATGTCAACAGCAATGTGGCCATCACCGCCGACAACCAATGGCATCACATCGCCATGGCCTGGGAACCGGGTGCGGGCGTGACTTTCTATTTGGACGGCGTTCAGGCGGCTTATGTGGAAACCGGCAGCGCCCACCGGGAACTGCAGTCGAACATTCTTTATATCGGCACCGGCGCCGGCGGCAGCGCCTTGCCCGGCTGGATTGACCGCGTGCGGATCCACAACGCCGTGCTCTCCGCGGATCAACTGGACAGCGATCCGGCCCATCCCAAGGCGCCGTTGGCCAGCACCGTGGTAGCTTACAATTTCGACGAAGGCCGGCTGCCCTATCAAAACCAGACCGGCACCCTCCGGCCCGCCGACAACCAACAGGGCCGCTTTACGCTGACCGTCACCACCTATGGGATCCTCGATGCCCATTCGAATGCCGAAATCCCGGATGACGGGCAATGGCATCACGTGGCGGCGGTGCACGACGTCTTCACGGAACTGCGCTTCTATATCGACGGCCAGCTGAAAGAAACCAGGCCCTATGAAGGGGGGGTCCAGTTCGCGGAAGTATATGAATTCTTGATCGGCCATGAACGGAACGGAGGTTTGCCCTATAAGGGTTCCATGGACCGGATCAAAATCACCCGCGCGGCGTTGACCGAAACCAGCCTTGATTACTTCCCGCCGGTTTCAGTGGAAGAGTGGTCCTTGTTCTGATCCTGCAAGGAATGGGAAGGGAGGCCTGGCGTCTCCCTTCCCTTTTTTCTTCTCCTGCTCGGCTTACCTTTCCCCGGCGAGCAATTACACTTTCACAAGAATACCCAACGGAAGGTCATATGACTCTGCGATGAAAAACAGTCTTGGTTTTACACTGATCGAATTGCTGATTGTTGTAGCGATTATCGGCATTTTAGCCGCCATTGCCGTGCCCAATTTTCTCAACGCCCAAATCCGCGCCAAGGTCGCTCGCGCCGAGGCCGATGAACGCTCTATCGGCACGGCGTTGGAAGCGTACCGGCTGGATCACAACGCTTATCCCCTGGGCGGCGCCACCACCGGGGTGATGTTTGGACTGGACCGGCTGACTTCTCCCACGCCCTACATGTCCTCGTTGCCTACGGATCCTTTCGAGTTCAAAACCACGGTCACCGCGGGCGGCTACGGCTGGTTTCCGGATGTGATTCCCAATTATGTGTATCTCTACGCCAAGGGCGGCAGTGAAGCCCTCAGCCGCGATTACTTCTACAACACCGGCCGGATGAAAAGCCCGACTTCCGCTCCGCCTGCCATCGTGGACATGTGGCAGCTCCGCAGTCTGGGCCCTAACGGCCAGGGCGATTACGCCTTGGCCTACAGCCCCACCAACGGCTTGGTCAGCATCGGCGATATTTGCCGCTTCGGACCATAGTGCTCAAGTCGAATGGAGGAGAGGGTCCCCATATAATCCCTCAACCCGGCAATCTCCCATCCCGGCTCCCTATCCCAACTGGGGGAGGGCCGGAAGAAGGGGAAGCCTTGTCCCCATGGCATGGCTGAACGGATTGGATTGCCATCCCACGAACCCAATTGAGTCTCCTTCAGGGACCGGCTTGACAACCACGCGGAGAACCCATCCGGAGCGGCAGCCGGAGATCCGCATTTTTCGCATTATCCAATCGTGCTTGGATTTTGTTTTCCCTTGTCCTCCCCGGCGGATGACGCTGGGTTTTCCCTCGGTAAGCGATTGCCCATTTCCCGATAACAGATATACTTCCCCTCGGATTTTTCCCGCCGGCCAAGGGTAGTCCATCACGAACCGTATCCTTGCGGAATAGACTCCTTTAACCCGGAATCGAATCCTCCATCACCTGGAAACATGTCATGGAATACAGGAGCGCCTATGAGTTCCGAATCTCAGTTGCTGGAAACATCCTCCCTCGAGGCTGAAGACACCGCCATGAAAAGCCGGGTCTCAAATCCTGCCATCCGCAATATCGCCATCATCGCCCACGTCGACCACGGCAAAACTACCTTGGTGGACTTCATGTTCCGCCAAAGCGGCCTGTTTCGCGCCAACCAGGAGGTCGCCGAGCGGATCATGGACAACCTCGACCTGGAACGGGAACGGGGGATCACGATCGCCGCCAAGAACTGCTCGGTGCACTGGGGCGGCGTGAAAATCAACATCCTGGACACGCCCGGACACGCGGACTTCGGAGGCGAAGTGGAGCGGGCCTTGATGATGGTCGACGGGGCGATCCTGCTGGTGGACGCTTCCGAAGGCCCCCTGCCGCAGACGCGTTTCGTGCTGAAAAAAGCGCTGGACGCGCGCCTGAAAATCATCGTGGTGATCAACAAGATCGACCGCAAGGACGCGCGGGCGGATCAGGTGTTGAACGAAATTTACGACCTGTTCATTGACCTGGACGCCACCGAAGAACAAATCGAATTCCCCATCCTGTACGCCATTGGACGGGAAGGCATCGCGCAACGGTCGCTGCACGAACCAGGAGAAAATCTCGCCCCTCTCTTCGAAGCGATCCTCAACGAAATCCCCGCTCCGGCCTACGATCCCGCCGAGCCGTTCCAAATGCTGGTGACCGACCTCGATTACTCGGAATACCTCGGACGGCTGGCGATCGGAAAAATCTCCAACGGATCCGTCCGCAACCACGACAGCTTGGTGTGCCTGGGCCAGGACGGGAGGATCAGCCCCCTCCGGGTGACACGGCTGCAGGTCTATGAAGGGATCAACCTCAAAGAAGTCGGCTGCGTCGAACCGGGGGACATCGCCATCCTGGCGGGGATCGACGAGGTGCATATCGGCGACACGATCTGCACGCGGGAGAATCCCAAGGCGTTGCCCCGCATCACGGTGGACGAACCAACGGTCTCGATGAAATTCGGCATCAACAACTCCCCCTTCGCCGGCAAGGAAGGCAAGATCATCCAATCCACCAAAATCCGCGAACGGCTCCTCAAGGAAACGCTCAGGAACGTGGCCCTCCAGGTGGAAGACACAGACGACGCCAACGTGTTTCTGGTGAAAGGGCGCGGTGAGTTCCAGATGGTCATCCTCATCGAGACCCTGCGCCGCGAAGGATTTGAACTGACCGTCGGCCGCCCCCAGGTGATCTACAAGGAGGTGAACGGCAAGCGGCTTGAACCGGTCGAACACCTGTTTGTCGATTGTGATGAGGCGTTTGTGGGTATCGTCACCGAAAAACTCTCCGCCCGCAAAGGCCGCATGGTGAACTTGGTCAACCACGGAACCGGACGGGTGCGCATGGAGTTTTCCATCCCTTCGCGCGGCCTGATCGGCTACCGCAATGAGTTTCTCACCGACACCAAGGGCACCGGCATGATGAATTCCTACCTGCAAGGCTACGAGGAATACCGGGGCGATTTCCCCACGCGCCTGACCGGCTCCATGGTGGCCGACCGGCAAGGCGTGGCGGTCGCTTACGCGCTTTTTAACCTGGAACCGCGCGGGGTGCTGTTCGTCAATCCGGGAACGCCCGTGTACGAAGGGATGATCGTCGGCGAACACAACCGCGCCAACGACATGAACGTCAATGTCTGCAAGGAAAAGAAACTCACCAACATGCGCAGTTCGACCAAGGATGACGGCATCATGCTCACCCCCGTGCTGCCCATGACGCTCGAGAAAGCGATCGAATTCATCCGCGAGGATGAACTGGTCGAGGTAACGCCGAAATCGATCCGGCTGCGTAAGGCCATCCTCCCCGCCAGCCAACGGAAAGTGTAAACCAGCCCGCCCTAGCTGACCCACTCCCGCCGGCGGTTCACCTTCGCCAGCGCGGCCTGGGCGATTTGCACATCCTCGGCGATCTCGAAATCGAACATCCCCGCCAGAACATGATCGGCCCCGTTGTCGAAGGCGTATTGAAACGCGTCCTCCGGCGGGATGGCTCCCGCGGCCATGACCTTGAAGGCGATCCATGGCTTGCCTACATCCTTCATGACCTCGATCACTTCGTTCGGATGGCTGCACCAGTACCCGGGGAATTCGGCGTAAGGCCCTTGGATCTCCTCCGGCTTCGGCCCGCTGGGATAGTTGTGATGGTGAAAGGTCTTGATGTAGAAATCGGCCCCGGCGTT
>ERZ795046.2968-NODE-2968-length-13964-cov-19.877993_pt1 | contig 13964 bp, 12 predicted proteins | sample MGYA00375130_ERZ795046 | MGnify/ENA primary metagenome ERZ795046 (study PRJEB30175, sample SAMN05720202) | activated sludge metagenome | isolation source: anaerobic digester from wastewater treatment plant | place: Japan | collected 2015-05-15 ...
TTGCTGTTGCAAGCGAATTTTGGGGTTTTAGGTCTACGTCGTGGCGAAGAAGAATTAATAAATCTTGATTTAACAGAACATTCTGAAATTTTTCAAAATTATATCTATTATCAAGTAGTTGCTTAAGCAATCTTTTGTATATAAATAATGAAAAATCCATTTTAGAAATTCAATCTTTTGATAACTTTTGCAGGAACGCCAGCAACAACGGAAAAATCCTCAACATCTTTAACGACTACCGCACCCGCCCCAACTATAGCCATTTTTCCAATTTTAACACCTGGTAATATAATTGCACCTGCTCCAATCCAACAATCGTCACCTAAAACTACAGTTGATTTTACACAACCAATATGTTGCATTAAATTAGACCAATTTGCATCAGATGATAAAACAATTGTAACTCTTGGACCAATTGCAACTCTATCTCCAATTATCAAATTGCAAGATTTTTCAGAAACTGGACTTACAATAATAAGATCAGGACCTATATAAACATATTTACCAACCCGAAACCCACATATTTTAAGTCCATATATTCTTACTTTGTTTATTGGGAAATACTGAATTATAATTTTCCCTAACTTAAATAAAACTTTCTTTAAAAAATGGACTTGTTTATACTCTGTTTTTTTTGAGTAAACCATATACTAGTTTATAAATTTTTAGCCCAAGTATTCCAATTATAAAGAGAAAATAGTTATTAATCTTAATAAACCTACCGTAATTAACCAATTCCCCTCCAAATTTCGATTTAAAATCTCTTACTCCATAATCACTATTTGGAGAACCTGCTCCTAAAAAGTCGAAATAACTTAATCCGTTTTTGGCTCCATATTCTATTGCTGCCCAAGTAGCAACCACTCCAGGATATAGATTTTTATATTCTTTATCTAAACTAAATTTGTACCATTCATATATTGTATTTTTGTAAATAGGACACATCGTACCACCGATTATTTTTCCTTCAAACTTTACGAGGAAATATTTTCCTAAATTTGAATTATAAAAAAATGTTTCAAAAAATTTAAAATCAGGTAAAGGTTTTTTTATTTTTTTTTGATAAAGCTCTTTAAGGTTCAAATAAAAATCTTGTATTTCATTAATACTTGAGAGAATGTTAATTTCTACATTATTTTTAAGACTTTTTTTAATTTGCCATCTTCGATTTCCATCTAATTTCATGAAGTTTTCATTTACACCTTGTATTTCTATTATGAAATTAAGATGTTCTTTAAATATAAATCCATTTTTTTCAAAAACCTGCTTATTTTTTGTAAGGTCAAATAAATTCCTAAATTCAATGTAAACTGAACTTCTTTTAACTATTCTAACGAGTTCTTGTAAAAGTAAATCCATTACTTTTTCATTACCATTCTCTACAATAGGCCCTCCAATAACAATGCATCTCCGACTAAATTTACTCTTAATAAAGCCTTTTTCTTTTTGAATAACTGCAAGGAGAGAACCATTAATTTCGCCTGATTCATCAAAGCTTATTAATAAAACAGGATTAAAGGCTGGTAAAGATTTGTAAAAATTGTACGCTTTCGGAGACTGGAAAAAATTACCATGGGGATGGTTATAAATAAATTCTTCGAGAGATTTAAGGTAAGCTTCTTTTATTTCTGTAACAATCATAACCGCTAATTTACGTTAATTTATAAACGCTAATCCACACTAATTTATAAAACAGTGAATTTACGCTAATTTTTTTCGCGAAAATCCACCTTGGCATTGAAGCAGGATTTCTTCTCTAAAGTTTTTATCATGGGCATGTTCGAGGACCTTGCATTTCCAATTGAGGAAAAAGTAAAGAAAGAATATGAGCAGGAGAAAGCCCTTAGACACCAACAAAAAATAAACAGGATAAACGCTTTGTCCATGACAAGAGAGATATGCATAGGGCTTTTTCTCAAGAAATTGATAAAAAAAGCGTTATGGTTTTGATAAAATCGTTAAAAACACAAGAGATATAATAAGATTTGACAGGAAATATGAACGAAAACAACACCTGAAAAAGCTTTATCATATAAATTATAAAAGATTATAACTTAACTAAATAACATTGAATAATAATTATAAACTTTGTAAATACTTAATAAGTAATAGCAATAATTGGTTCTTTAATGTGTAATTTTAAATCTTTTGTTTAACTAATATTTAAATAAGTTGTTCTTTCGTGTATAGCCAAGAACAGTTATTCCAATAATATTATAGAAATTTATTTGCTCTTTTGCAATAAACCTAATAATTTTAGAAAAAAAAGAATTTTCGTTCTGTGTAATAATAACTCTAATCATTTTTTATTAATGAATTATACAAGTTTGAATAATCTTTAGAAATGTTTTCCCAATTATATTCTCTCTGCAATTTTTTAAGAGCTTTTTCTGCTCTTAACTTCATTTCATCAATATTATTTAAAGCATAATCTATTTTTTGTGACAAGTCAATCTCATTATTTGTCTTAAAAAATAATACCTCGTCCTCATTAAATATATCTTTATTTTCTTTTATATCAGAACATATTATAGGAGTTTTAACTGAAGCTGCTTCAAGTAACATCATTGACATCGCCTCTAATAATGATGGAAATATAAATAATGTTGAATTATAAATAATAGTTAAAAGTTCTTTCTTATCTTTTATTAGTCCTTTAAATATAATATTTAAACTCTTTGATAAACTAAATATTTCATTTTTATATTCTTCTATCTGTTCTAAATCACCAGCGATAACAAGCAAACCATTATATTTTAACAAATGAAGAGCTTTTAGCAATATATGAAGACCTTTTGAAGGAATTATTCTACCTGCACCAAAAAAAAGATATGGCTTCTTGTCAATAATATTTTTATAATCATCAATTTTAGAAAAAGCATTTATTCCATTTGGTATATAAATAGTATTTAATCCAATTTTCTTGTAATTTCTTTGCTCTTCTTTTGAAACACATGTAACGATATTAGCCTTTTTTACAAACCATCTTTCATTTATTTTAAAAAACCATTCAAATTTTTTCCATTTTTCCCTTATAGAAAAACTTCCATGAGTTGTAATGATTACAGGATATTTAATTTTAAGTATTATGGTTATGAATGCAGCATCACGGTGATGTAAATGAATTAAGTCATATTTTGAAAATATTATAGCATGAAATGTTGAAATTACGTAATAGTAAAGTGTATTTAATCTTTTGAAAGGTAATTTTTTAAAAACAATTTGTTTAAATCCATTGTAATAACCAGTTTTTAGATTTGTGTGTGAGGAGGTAGAATAAACAACAAAATCATACTTATCTTTTAATTGATTTATAATATTTTCGCCAACTGTAGCAGCACCACCAAAGGCGGGTAAGCCTTTTAAGCCAATTACTGCTATCTTGGGTTTTTTAACATTCATCGAATAAATTATTTATAAAATTGATATATTTCTGTTTAAAAATTTCTTCTAAAAAGTTATTTTTTAAATGTCTGTAGGCATTATGACCAAATTCAACTCGTTGTTTTGGATTATCTACCAACAATTTTAGTTTTGAACTCATTCCTTCGGCATCTTTTATAGGAAGCAAAAATCCCGATTGTCCTTCAATTATCAAATATTCATTATCTCCAACGTTAGTTGCAACAATAGGAAGTGAAAATTCCATTGCTTCAATTATTGAGTTTGATAAGCCTTCGTATAGGGAAGTAGAAAAATAAATATCAGCCTTTTGGTAATAATTATTCAAATTATTTGGATTAATTATTAAAGAAACAGTATCTTTCAAATTAAAATATTCTATCCAACTTTTAATTTTATTTTCTTCACTTCCAAATCCTATGATGGTATATGTTATGTAATGTTTTGAATTTGCAAGCATTTTTTTTAGTAAAAAAATTGCTTTAAGAGCTGTATAGTAATCTTTAGCCGGTACAAATCTTCCCACTGTTAAGATTTCAATATTGGTTCTATGGTCTCTATTAATTATAGCCTCCTTAATTTCTATACCATTATGAATACAGAAACATTTATTCCTATTAAAACCCTTTTTAATCAAATTCTTTTGACCAGAATAATTATTGCTTATTGTGGCTGTTAAAAAATGGTTATGCAAAATTTTTTGAAGTTTTAATTTGAAGTAAGGTATAATAGAATTCCTTATACCACCAATCTTAAACTTTACACCAGCTAACGATCCTATAATTGCATTTAAAAAGTTTGTAGTTAGCAAATATGAAAAAATAATAGAATCTTTATTTTGTTTAAATAAATTATATAAATATATTATTTTTTTAAGATGATTCCCTTTTAAAAAAATTATATTTAATTTATTTTTGTTTACTTCATCTATCAATCTTTTATGATATTTTTCTCCATAGTAAACAATAATAGTGGTTGAATATTCGTCTTTCAAGTTCTTTGCTAAAAGTACACTTTGCTTTTCTGCTCCACCATGCAAAAGTGTATTGGTTAGTATAAATACTTTAATATTTTCGTGCATTATCATTTATATAAAAAATTATACAATTTTTCGGTGTATAATTTATAATCAAAATTTTTCTTAACAGTATTTATAGCATTTTTAGGTAATGTATAAAACTTATTGTAATTTGAATAAATAAATTCTATTTTACTGACAAAAGCATTTAAACTATCGGGTTCAATAATAAATCCATTTACCATATCAACAATATACTTACCATTGTCACTTACATTTGTCACTAATACAGGACGACCAGATACGAGATATTCTGATAGTTTTGTTGAAAAGCCATATTGATTCTGTTTTATATTTCCTCTCGGTAAAATCAATAGATGCGATTCATTAAATATGTCTTTTAACACTTCCTGACTTACAAAACCTTTATAAAAAACCCTGTTGCTTAATGACAATTTAATAATTAATTCATTTAATACATTAAGGTTATAATTATTTATAGGTCCATATAAATGAAGTTGTATATTTGAATTTACCATCGAAATTGCTTCAAATAAAATATCAAGGTTTTCCTTTTTTATATTAACGGTTCCTGTAAAAGTTATAATAAATGGTGAATTATAATTGTAAGTACGATAACTATTAATCTCATTAGGGATTTCTGATAAAATTGGAATAATTAAAATATTTTTATTAATTTGTGAATAATATCTTTTAATATTTTCTGAAATGGAAATTATTCCATCAAAATATTTAATTGAATAATCATAAATAATTGATAAAAATTTCTTTAGAATTAATTTATACCTTATTAACGATAATAAATTACCTTGATAAAGTGTAGTGGAATATTTTCTAATTTCGTTTGCTTCAATAAATAGTTTTCGAACATGTATTAATTTAAAGTAAAATAAATAATAAAATACTTTTAAAACATTTGTCGAAGGATAAATGAATATTGGAGTTTCACGGTTTATTAATTTTACAGTTTGTTTAATGGTTCTTTTCTGGTTAATAACGTTCAAATCTTTATCGAATGTCCATAAAGTATTACTATAAAACAGATAGATTTTATTTATATTATTATGACGAATTAAAGACTTTATATATAACTTTACTCTATGTTCTGCTGCTGTATTGCTCCCTATTATATCGAAGCAACTTATTATAAGTAATGTGTTACTTTTCAACTTTAATATATTTTTGAATAAAATATTAAACTCTTTCTTAAATGTTTTACTTTTTTGTCGCTGATTTTACCTTTTGGTATTAGCATTCAATTTTATTGTTTTTTCGAGAGAAGCTTGTGTTGACGCTATAAATTTTACTGGTTTACCAACTATTAAAAATTATCGGGAATGCTTTTTTAACTAAAGAATTAGCACCTATAATTATTATAGTAACACCAAGTAAAATTGTAACATTCATTTCAATGAATGTATTTTTATGGATAACAATGTTCCTATAAAAATCAAGATCTTGATATTTAACTCTAAAAAACTACATCGAACCTTCATAAGTAATAAAATCAACACCTGTGGATATATGCTCGTTATTCCTTATTTAGATTAAATATGGTTCATTCTCAAATTTTTTAAAAATCCTACAATTTTTACCCCAATAATGTTTGTATATAACTTTGATAGAAGATGAATTTATTCATTATTTTAAATATATTCATAGTAAATTGATTTGTAATATTTTAGAAAATGAGTTGTCAAAACAAGTATGACAAGAATACTCCATCCTCTATAGCTAAAGGAATTAGAAATAAAATTCATTCCTGTAAAAGAAATCCAAGATGAAAAAACAGCTGTACTGAGTAAATCGTATTTTTTTTTAAAAATATTGAATGCAATAAAAAAATATTTTAAATAAATAAATAATAGCAATGCAAGTCCAATTAAACCCCAATTAAATAAAAACATGATGAAGAAATTATGGGGTGACCGTTCCATATAAATTATATTGCCATTTTCATTAGTCACGAATGTTATATTTTCCGCTAATTCGCCATACTTTTTTGCACCAAAACCTAATATCGGAGATTTCTGGAGAGTATATTCTATAAGAGGAATCCATATACCAGATATTCGCTGAGTAAAGTTGCCACTTTCGTTTTCTTCAACTGCAGTAAAGCCCTTCTCAAAGAAAGGATCATTAATAACATATTTGTTTATTATAGATATTGATAATGAGAAAAAAATAAGTACAATAATTATATATAAATTCTTATTTTTTTTGTATTTTATATATTGTATTATTAAAATAGTTATTAATGACATAGTAATAGCCCCTCGGGTAGAATTATAAAACACAAGGAAAAAAACATAATATAATATTAAAATAATCTTAAAAAATCTGTTTTTTAAAAGAAATAAAAAAGGGAAAGACACAGCAAGTATCAATGCATCCTCATTAGCATTTGAATGCATAATTGATGCTCTATAAACTCTATACTCTGGAACAGGAAATTGTATTATATATATTATTGAAAAAAAGAGAATTGACAACCCCATAATTTGTAACATTTTTATATTAAAATCTATAAAACTTCTATCATTTTTAAATAAATTTATTCCTATTATAATAACTAATAAATAAAAAACATATTTAACATTTGTTAAAAAATTATCATTAACAAATAAAGGTACAATCATAATCCATAAAATAAATATAAAAATAATTAAAAATAGACTATTATACTTAATTTGAAATTTATAAGAAATATATATGAATAATAGGGTTATCGATAATTGAGAAAAATATCGTACATATATATCAATAACTGATTCTCCATAAACTATAGTTGTAACATTATAACTTACAGTAGGAGATGTTCCAAAGAAGCAGGTAACATAAAATTCCAAAAGTATTAAAATTATTGAACTAAAGTATAATTTTTCCCTTGTTAGCATGGTACTAAACAAATGAAATAATTTGTGAATAATTTTTTATTAAATTTGAAACAATATTATTTATTTTATGACGTTTTGATGCTCTTTTATATGCGTTTATACCGTATTCAATATATTTTTCTTTTTTATTTATATAATCTAATATTGAACCAGCTAATACCCATGGATCTCCGTCCTGTATTAAAACACCTTCAACCTTATTATTAAGCATACTACTTGTTCCTCCTGAAAAACTTGCAATGCATGGCATACCTAACATCATTGCTTCACATAAATTATTTGGGCTATTCTCAATGTGCGAAGGCATGACATAAATGTCTGATTCTAACATTTGAGTGATTAACATACGATCATTTAACTTACCTAAATATTTTAAACAAAATTTAGGATATTTTTGACCTAAATATTTTTTTACAATTTTTACTATTAAGTCATTTCCATTAATTCCTGCAAAGCGCCATTCTACATCTACCCCATTATTCTGTAACAACCAAAGTGCCAGGCATGCAGTTTCTAAACCCTTATAGTATGCAGTGCTTGTTGTTGTAACAACTACTATTTTATTCCTATTATGTGGTTGCCATTTGCCTGCATTTTCATAAAAGGATTCTCTTAAGATTTCGTCTACATGGTAATACCTGCTATTAGGTGCAAGAACTCTTGTAACGCTATAGTCCCAATCGGTTCTTCCAATAATATGCTTTGCATTTTTAAGTATATCCTGCTCCCTTTTCATCATCAAGTAAAATAGTTTATAGCTTATTTTGTATGTTTTAAAAAACTCAAATGGTTTCGTAATGGAGTAATTTCTTGTTCTTAAATATTTCTTTCCTAAACCCAATAAAAATTTATGATATATTACGGTTATTATTCCCTGAATTGAGATTACAACCGGAATGTTTGTTTCAGTTATAATATACCCAAATGGATTCTCTGTACCATGAATATGAATGATATCGGGTTTAACCTCATTTACTATCGCTTTATATATGTCAATATGCTCCCTATTTATTACTGATGGTACTATTATATTCTTGATTCTTTGAAAAGTTATTTTTGGGGTATATATCGGGTAGTATTTAGTTTTTTTATATGTAAATGGCTTTAAATTTTTATTATGGTAGAATGCCACATGCAAATCAACATGGTTTTGTAATTCTCTATCGAGTGCCTTGAGCCATCCCCCTGTGCCTTTTAGTTCAGTATTAAAATATTCATCGGCATTACAAGGGGTATTTGCAAACCAAAGAACTTTCATAGCTTCATACCTAATTTTATTAAATAAAAAATTTTTCTCAAAAATTTATGTTTTTCTGTATAAAGTAAAATCATTTTCTTAATTTTATGTTTTGAACGTATCTTAAAGAATTTTCTTATTTCCTTATCTCTTTTTTTACTATAAATTGATTCTTTCATTGAATAATTAAAATATTCATCTGTATCTATCTTTTGATTACTATAAATATCCCTTTCGTCTCTCCCACAATGCGCACCTGTTCCATCATGACCATGATTTCGAACTTTTGAAATTGTAGGAAAAATGCAATACTTATTGCTTATCAAAATATCAATAACAACACTTCTATCTCCGTAAGCATTAACATTATTGTTTACATAATCTTGAATCAAATATAATTTTCTTTCGTCGTAGTGTCTTATTCTTTTTCTCAATTCTTTGTTTCTTAAGATTTCTATTAATTCATCTGATGTGAAAGAATTTAAATGAAGGCTTTTCTTTCGCCAAATGCCGAAACCCCAAGCTGAAAAAGCTTTTGCATATATGTAGTTATATTCTATTTGCTTTCTCATTTTTACTGGATATAAATACCCACATATAGCTACCACATTAGGATCTTCCTCAAACTTATCCAAGCCTTTATTAATATAGTCCAAAAAATTTGGAGAGAATTCATTGTCATCTTCTGAGTATATAATCCTGTCATGTTTAGAAAAAACGTAATTCATTGAATGTATCATATTATTAAAAGCACCGAAATTCTTATCTCTTTTAATTATTTCTATTCTTTTAAATCCTTTGATAGATTCCAAATATACTTTTATTTTTTCATAGCCATCCCAATGCTCTTTTTTTGCCGGATAATCCAAAGCAATATACAAATCGGTTTTAACAGCATGTGTACATTTTGATAGTGATTCTACGCAGCGTTTAAAATGTTCATAACGATTTAGTGTTGGGATTAACACTGGCGCAAATTGAGATATTTCTACTTTGAATGATTCCATACCCTTTGTCTTAGCGAGCAAATTACTTCATATATTAATTTTCTTTCTTTTTTATCAAAACCCAAAATATATATAATTACAATGTAATAAAAAAAAGACACAAACGATGTAATGGCAAAACGCAAAATCCCTTCAGGAAAGATTGGCACAATAAAAAATAGCGGAAGAATAAATAAAAATACAAGACCAGCACGAAAGTATGACGTTTTCAATAGATATTTCACATTAAAATTAATAATTCTTTTTAAAAGTAATAAATTAATAAAAATATTAAGTATTGATATAATAATATAAACAATCACAGAATAGTATGGGGAAAAACCAAACCTAAAGAGCAAGAATGTAGTAGGAAGACCTAATAATAAAATTGTGCTGTTAATTATTTGAAACCATTTAATCTTTCCTGTAGCTTGTATTGCTGCAGGTATTCCAGAATTTAGTGTTTCAAGTAAAATATTAACAATCATAAGTTTACAAAATGTAATAGTATATTCTGGGATTTCCCCAATCCATAATCGAATTAAAAAATTGGTTTCAAGGAGTATCGGTAATCCTGGTAATAGAAGTAAAAAAAAAGAATATTTACTGATATAGGCAACAAGATTGAGGGTTCTTGTATGATCACCTCCGCTGAAACTTTTTATTATCTGTGGTATTGCTGCCTCTCCTAGACTCTGCACAAACATCATCAGGAAACGATTTAGTTGATTCGCAATACCAAATGCCGCATTTAAAATTGTACCAAAAAAATAATTAATTAATACTGGGGTCCCTGTTTGCTTTCCAACCTGAGCAGCAGCACCAATCATTATCCAACCAGAGTAGCCAATCATCTCCTTGTATTTTACTTTATCTCTTTGAAGGTTCCACCTAGTATATTTATGATATTTGGTTTTACAATAAATAATAAACAGTGAAGAGGGTAACACCGTAACAATTGTCATAAGGACAGCATAATACCTGAGCTTATTTCCAAATATGTAGCCAAGCAATACGACAAACAATAAATTTAAAACCGATCTTAAAATTTCAATTGAAGCACGAACCCCGAATTTTTCCATTGCCGTAATAAAACCTTGAAAAGGAATGCTAAAAATATTAATGATTGTAGCAAGTATAGAACAACGGAAAACGAATATGGCATCGTTGACTTTATTTGGTTCAATATTCAAATGTTTGTGTATATACCAAATACCAACTGTCTCTGCTAGAATTATTACTAATAATATTAAAGCAACATGAATACTTAGACTGATATTAAAAACTTTATTAACATCTTTACCTCCTTCTTTGCCGAGCTCATAGGCAATATATCTGTAGGTAGTAGAAATCATCACTGTGTTTAAGAAATTCATTAATACCACAATACTGCCAACTACACTATATAAACCATAATCCGACACACCTAAATAACGGATAACAAGGCGAGTTACAATAAGCCCAATAATAGTTGTAATAATAAGTCGAAAGTAAAGTATCAGGCTGTTTTTAGCTATTTTATGGTTTTGATTCATGTTTAAATTTACATGCTTTTTAACCTATAGATATTAACTCCGTAAACGTATTCTTTTCATATGTTTATGCATCTTCCAGTGTCTTGCTGTGTCACAAATATCCAGTAGAGTTGCATTCAGCGTTTTTTCATGCCTAAAATACTTTATCAACTTCCCATTAGACTGATTATTTTTGTATTCTTGAACTATGTCATCGGTTTTATATGGAGAGCAACTGTTGGTAATATTTCATAATCGAAATTGGTTTTCTGCATCAAAAAGCCTTCAACCGCGCATCTCGAATATATTTTTCGTGATTATAAATAATACATCAAATGCTTACCAAAACTTTATTATTGCTCATTTTAAAAATTTATTTTTTAAAGCAAGAAGACCTTTGTTTCTTGGTTTAATAAACCTAATAGGAATGCCTGCATATATACCCCAGGCCGATAATGATTTGTTAACCAAAGACAAGGCCCCAACAGCTACACCTTCTTCGATAGTTATATTAGGAAATACTACACTATTTGCACCTATTTGTGAATATTTGCCAATATAAACTCTTCCACCTGTAACATTAGTATATTCCTTATCAATCATAGGTCCAACTAAAAAATCACCGGAAAAATCATCTGTTGCACTAAAAATAGTTGTCCGTGGGGACAATCCAGTAAAATCATCCATAATAATTCCATTAGCACCATATAGTGCACAATAGGCAGAAATATGAATATAACTACCTAAGATAATGTTCCCAGACAAAATACAAAAATCATCTATTCTTACATTACTCCCAATGCTTATAGTTTTAGGTGAATAAAAACTTGCCTTTTTACTAATAAATACATTTTTACCGATAGTTTTAAACCCCAAAAGTTTGACTTCTTTATCAGAATAAAACGAATTATTCATAATCCTATCTTCGTTGAATTATTCCAATTATTATTGATAAGTCTAGCAAGTCTAATTCTGGATAAATAGGTAAACAGATAACTTCGCTTGCAGTCTTTTCGGCATTAGGCAAATTGCCCGGCTGTGCTGAATCCAAACCGCTATATGTTGCAAACTGACTTATCAACGGATAAAAATAGCGACGACCATAGATATTATGACTTTTTAGTTCTTCATACAGTGAATCGCGGCTTTTGCCGTAACGTACCTCATTCACAAATATGGGGAAATAAGCATAGTTATGCTTAACCTTTGGCATATCGTCGATAAAACTTATACCTTCCACTCGTGAAAGTTCTCTACGGTATAGGTCGGCTATTTTTTTTCGTTTTTCGATGTTATGCTCAATGTATTTCAATTGAAGTAAGCCCATGGCAGCCTGCACCTCGTTCATTTTGGCGTTTATACCGGGCTCCTCAATCACTGTCTCGCCACGGAAGCCGAAATTTTTGAGGTTATCGATATGATGTTTCATCTCTGCCGAGTGGGAAATAATGGCACCACCCTCAAAGGTATTAAACACTTTGGTTGCGTGAAAACTTAATATCGACAATTCGCCATACGAGGCTATACTTTTGCCCTTGTAGGTGGCGCCAAAGGTGTGGGCAGCATCGTAAATCACTTTTAAACCGCGCCGTCGTGCAATTTCTTCAATCTCCTCCATAAAGCAAGGCAAGCCGTAAACATGAACTGGTAGTATGGCAGTGGTTTTGGGTGTAATGGCGGCCTCTATTTTTGCAGGATCTAAAGTAAATCTAATGGGTTCAATATCCACAAACACGGGTTTAATATTATTCCACCAAAGAGCATGAGTGGTTGCCACAAAACTATAGGGTGTGGTAATTACCTCACCGGTGATTCGCAGGGCTTGTAGGGCGGTGAGCAAAGCAAGTGTCCCGTTGGAAAACAACGATACGTAGGGTACTCCTAGATAACGTGCAAGCTCAACCTCTAACTGCTGATGAAAGGGACCGTTGTTGGTTAACAACTTACTATCCCATATTTTTTCTAGATATGGGATAAATTCTTCTAAAGGTGGCAAATATGGTTGAGTTACGTAAATTTTTTTATTTTCTTTCATTTTCCTCTAAATTAATTGCAATTTCTTTTAAAACTTTATATTATTAAAATTCATAATTTTAACTACTACAATATTATTTATTGTTAACTCTATACATCAACTTAATTTTAATTAAAAATTTGACTTTTATTGTTTATTGATAACAAATAAACTATAGTCATTATGATGATTATATATATAGTGGAAATAAAAAATATTATTTAAACTTTTAAGCGAAAAAAATCAATAGAAAAACAAGCAAAACTAATCTATTTGTTCCTATTAACTTATGGGGATAATGATGACTTTTAAAATCATTCATTCCTATATTTCGCAATGAAAAATTTCCTTGTTTGTTGTTCGTGAATCTGAATGTAACGTATATGATTCAAACACTGTGAAACCCCTTTTAAAAACTGCGCAACACTGTGATACTAATTTAGTTTTTCGTTGATGGTAATTCGTGATTTGGAATGGAACACAGATGACGCAGATTAATTAAGTTTTCACTGTGAAACACTGTGTGAACCCTGTGAAACTCTGTGATACATATTTAGTTGATAGTTGTTCGTTGATTGTGAATTAGAAGAACGCACGCGTCAGAAGACGCGCGCTAACGAGGGTTTTCACTGTGAAACACTGTGTGAACCTTGTGAAACTCTGTGATACATATTTAGTTGATAGTTGTTCGTTGATTGTGAATTAGAAGAACGCACGCGTCATGAGACGCGCGCTAACGAGGTTCACATTTAATCTTGAATTTGGAATCTTAAATCTTTCTGTACATTATTTACAGCTTCGCCCCGTCAGTTACAGGTTATTAACCTGCAATTCAAAAAACCTATTTGTGCTGAGGCTGTATGTATTTAACTATG
>ERZ795046.2971-NODE-2971-length-13952-cov-4.773404_pt1 | contig 13952 bp, 12 predicted proteins | sample MGYA00375130_ERZ795046 | MGnify/ENA primary metagenome ERZ795046 (study PRJEB30175, sample SAMN05720202) | activated sludge metagenome | isolation source: anaerobic digester from wastewater treatment plant | place: Japan | collected 2015-05-15 ...
TCTTCGCTGAGTTCATGCCCGTACAAGGCATAACCCATTTCCAACCGCAGGCTGTCCCGTGCCCCCAATCCCGCCGGCCGCGCGCCCATCTCCCGGGCTTGCCGCCATAAGTCCACAATCCGGGCCGCTGGCGCAATGATCTCGAATCCGTCTTCCCCCGTATAACCTGTCCGCGAGACCAACAATCCCTCGCCGAGTTCCTGAGCATGATAATACTTCATCGCTGAACAATCGGTTCCCAACAACCGATTGGTGATGGCTAACGATGCCGGCCCCTGGATGGCCATCATGCCGGACTCGAAAGTCCGGTCTTCGCATTCCACTCCATCCACCAAGGCATTCCGGAACCAAGAAAACAACTTATCCCGGTTGGAGGCGTTTACTACCAGCATGTATAGGTCCGTCCGCAGGCAGGTGACCAGAATGTCATCCTTGATCCCGCCTTCCGGATTCAACACCACTGTGTAGCGCACCCGGCCGGGCGTCAAATCCGCCACCCGCGATGGAACCATCCATTCCAAAAACCGCGCCGCCGGACCTCCCCGGACCCAAAAACGGCCCATGTGGCTCACATCGAACAATCCGGCCTGTTCCCGGACCACCTTATGTTCCGCCGTGATCGATTGAAATTGGATTGGCATTTCCCAGCCCGCGAAATCGACAAAACGCGCGCCGTCGCCTCGGTGCAGTTCATAGAGCGGGGTTTGGAAACTCATGGAGATTCTCGATTCTCGTATACGTTGTAGGAGCAAGTAAAGTGTATCATGGTTTCCCGATTGATAAACCACGCCCGCTTTGGCTGCAGGCATCTAAAATAGTTCGTCCGGCAGTGCCTCCAGTTTCACACTTGGTGATCACTTCCCATTGGATCCGGCCGGCGAAATCCTTCTCCATCCCTTTTCCTTCTGGGCTATTCTACCTCCATGACTAAAAAGATAGATCAGGCTCCTGTGAATCGGGGATAATCAACCTTCCATAGCGTTCGTTTGTATCGGCAGCTCGCAGGATCGACAACGGTAGAGAAAACAGCCATGGTATTTTTTCGCTGGAGCGTTCCGGGATCGCCGCTTGGAAGGCTGGAACCACCTAATCCTCAGGGCCGCTGGCCCGGACAAAACCGTGAACGCTCACGGCATCTATATACGATACAACGCGGATTGGAGTGCTTATATCAGCTGCTCAGAGAGTGGGAAATGGTCCTGACTTTATCCTTGTGGAAAAGCGGACTGCGGCTCGTCCTTGGGTGAAATGGGGGTGTCGGGGATGTGGAGCGGTTCTCTTCCGATCCGATCATATGATCTTGAATATGAATGTAGTTGCATTTATTGATTTATCCAAAATGCTTCTGAGAGGGAATCATTCCATGACCATGACCCGATTTTCTCCTTCTTTGGTTCGATTCTTCGTCTGGAATCTGATTTTTCCGGCGGGGATAGCGTTGTCAGGTTGGCTTATTCCGGCAGGATGGGCCGGTGAACCGTCCGCGCCGCTGCATGGATTCGGCGTGGCGGATTCGATCGGCCAAGTTGAAGTGGGAGTGGCGTATTACCTCCCCCGCGGCCGTATCCCGCTGCCGGATTGGCGGGAACGGGTGGAATATCATATGAAACGTGCGCAATCCTTCCATCACCGGGAATTCGGCAAGCAGTCGAAGCTCACGTATAGGATCCTGGAGGATCCATTTGTCGCCTCAGCGTCACGGGATGAAATGCCCAAGGATGATGTGGATCAGTTTTTTTGGCATATCGTCAACGAAGTGTGGAATTCGGGGAAATTCACGTTTTCGCCAGAGGCGTTTCCCATCATTCTGGTCCTATCGGATGTTAATTTTTCGCCCGGATACGGGGATTGGACGCGGGAGTGCGATGGGATAGGATGCCCGTTTTCCGAGCCGCACACCGATTGCGCGGGTCATGTGACGGAAACCGGCGAGGACCGGCCGGGAACCCGGTGCGGCGGGGCGCGGGCCTTGATCTGGCCAGAGCGGCATATCGGCTTGGCCTTGGTCACCGCGGACGGATGGCGGGTGCCGATAACTGGAACTGATTGCGTGGTATATCACGAGGGAGTGGGCCATTCTCTCGGATTGCCGCATCCAGAGCCCCTCAACGATTCCGTTATGGGTTTGGCGCAGTATGTCCATCCCATCCACAAGTCCTGGATCGACGCGGATCAGAAAGAAGCCATGGGCTGGGTGAAACACGAGATCGATTACACGGATCTTTTTTCGTCCTTCGAAGTCAGCCATGCCCCTTCCCGCCCTGGCGCGCAAGACACCGTGACGATTACAGTGAAACTGCCGGAACATTTCGCCGTACAGTCGATCCAACTAGAATACCAAACCGGCTTGTGGCTGCCGTTTCGGTCGGCCAGGTTCCAAGGCCAGGAGGAAAGGGATGGATTTCAGTATTTCACTTGGACGATCGGCCCGGTTCCCATCGGTCAAAGCATCGCCTACCGCGCGCGGGTGGCCACGCGGGGTGGACAGCAGGAGGAGTTTTGGAATTACTACAAAGTGCGAGGGAAGGAATAGAAATAATACTGATCCGTTACGCTTGTAGTTTTTCTATAATAATGGCTCATCCGGCAAGTGCGTGTTTTTTTTTCGATCGCCGTTTCGCATCACTTCGAACCGATTGATGAAAACCTCTATCACAAGTCCCTCTCCCTCTAGGAGAGAGCCGGATGAAGGGCAGCCCGGCAAGGGCCAGAAAAACCTTTCTCTGCCATCGAGGCAATCGGTCTGGGTTATGTGGCCTATAGGCACAGGTTTGATGAAAACTTTTCGCCGAATATGGAACATAAAAAAAAGCCATAAAAGCCACCCTGGCTTGTTTCTCCTGTTTCTGTTTATGATTCTGGGATGTGGCCGGCCCGAAGAACGCGTCCGGCTCGAAAACGCGCGGCGTGAATTGCAGGCCTACAACAGTGCCGGCGCGTTGGAATATTTGGCCGAACCATTTCAGGATCCGGATTACGAACGATCTCGCTGGCTGTTACGTGGCCTGGCGTTGACTTGGCTGGAACAGTGGAAAGAAGCCAGTGAAACCTTCAACCGGTTGGTTCTGGCCGATCCCCCTCCCACCCATCTCGCGTTGCCAATTCCCCAAGGCCTGAATGACGGCGCTCCGAAGGAAAATTTCGAACGCCGCACCTTTTCTGAGGACGATATGCGGTACCTTTGGCGGGTGTTATGGCAACAGCGTGTCGCTTCCCGCCTGGCGGATGATCGGCTTGATGATATGAAGAAGGCTGTGGTGCTTTTGGATTATGTGTACCGTCATATCCAATTCGGACTGCGCGAAGGCATCCCGCTCAATGACAAACCCTTGCACATTCTTATTCAAGGACAAGGATTCTGCGATGAATTAGCCTGGATTCTCAATCAATTGTTGCGCTCCATCTCTTGCCAGGCGGTTCGGGTGATCCTCTTCTCCGATCCCGGGTACAACCATAGCCCGCATACGATCAGCGCCGTGAAGATCGGCCTGGATTGGATTCCCCTCGATCCCTCGAATGGATTGATTTTGAAAGGGATCAGAAGCGGGAAGCCGGAACGGATGCCCGAATTTTTTCTGCTCGACCCCACGTTGGAAAAAGCCCGCCGGTTCGGCCCCAATCTTCCCGATTGGGACCCGTTTTTGCGCCAGATCGAGAAAATGGGCAACTACGGCGCGTTGGGAACTTGTTTCCGATATGCCCAAGTGGCTGTGGATTATGAATTGGAATCCTATACGGAACGCTTCAACGATCTCGCGCGCCGGCTGGCCTCGCTCTATCCGCTACCTGCTTTGGCAATCCCATATGTCTTAACCGCGATTCCCCGGATCGATGAAAAAACCAACCGTATCGTGAATTGGACCCCCGTCACCCTGAGCTATGTGGTCAATACCTCCACGCCGGAAAAAAATGAATTGCGGCGCGCCGCAGTGGACAAAGTATTCGGTCATCTATCCCCCCTCCGTCCCGGCCGTTTGGCGCTCCTGGCAGGAGAGTATGCCATGGCGGAATCCGAGTTCCAAAAAGCGTTGGCTCAGGAAGAACTGACTCCTCCGGCCCGCGAAGATCTCGCATTTTACCGGGCAGTGGCCGCGTTCGAACAACGGGATTATTCCACTGCCCGGGAACGGTTCGAAGCATTCCAAAACGAGTATCCCTTTGCCCGCCGCTTGGACCGGGTCCAGTATCATCTCGCTGTCATGGCCTACGAACAGGGAGATGAATCCCGGTGGAAATCCCTCATTCAAGAATGCGGCCAAGACCACGACGGTTCGCTTTTCCGGTGGGCCACCCATCTCGGCATATATTCGAAACGGACGGAGGACCGGCCGGATAATTAACCCGTCTGGGTAATCCATTCCAGAATCAGGCCGGCGTATAGCCTGAGCCATCGGCTGCCGGTCTTGCTTTCGGGAGATAGGCCGCATGGACTGGTAGTTCCGGAATTCCCCCTCCCCGCCCAGGGTATGCTCTCCTTCAAAAAAGGCGTATCATGAATCAATTCAAGAAGCAAGCCGCGATTTGAGAAAGTTGAGTCTGGTTATGACGGTCACTCCGCAAACCCTGAATTCAATCATCGACAACATCGTTCACTGTACGCCGGTTGTCGATATGCATACCCATCTTTATCCCCCCGCGTTCGGGCCGCTGCTGCAATGGGGGATCGATGATCTGCTGACCTATCATTATCTGGTGGCCGAGGGGATACGGACCGCTCCCATGCCCCTCGACCGATTCTGGTCCCTCACCAAAAAAGAACAAGCCGGATATGTGTGGGAGCATCTTTTCCTGCGCCGCGCGCCCATCTCCGAGGCGTGCCGGGGGGTAGTGACGTGCCTCCAAGCCGTCGGAATTGATCCACGGGAGCGCAGCCTGGACGCCATCCGCTCCTTCTACCAGGGATTAAACAGAGAGGAGTACGTCGAGACCGTTTTCACTAAAGCCAACGTGAAATACGCTGTCATGACAAACGATCCTTTCGATCCCGCCGAGCGCCAGGCCTGGGAAAAAGCGCCTTTGAATCACCCCCGGTTCCACGCCGCATTGCGCATGGATCCCTTGCTTATGAATTGGGAAACTTCGGTCTCCCTTCTGCGCGATATGGGATACGAAGTCAATCACGATCTCAATGACAAAAGCCAGGGAGAAATCCGCCGTTTTTTGGAAAAGTGGACAGATCGGATGAAACCCCGCTACCTGGCGGTCTCCCTCACCCCCGATTTTCTCTATCCGGATGATTCCCTCCGTACACGCGTGCTCGACGCCTGCATTCTTCCCTTCGCGCGCGAGCGGAATCTCCCCTTCGCGCTGATGATCGGTGTCCGGCGGCAGATCAATCCTGCGTTAAAACTGGCGGGCGATGGCGTGGGCCGCGCGGAATTGAGCGGCTTAATCCAACTCTGCCAGCAGCATCCCGGCAACCGCTTTTTGGTGACTCTTCTTAGCCGGGAAAATCAGCATGAACTCTGCGTCATCGCCCGCAAATTCCCCAACCTGATGCCCTTCGGTTGCTGGTGGTTTCTGAATAATCCTAGCCTGATCGAAGAGATCACCCGTCAACGGATCGAGATGTTGGGCTGGAGTTTCATCCCTCAACACTCCGATGCCCGTGTCCTTGATCAATTGCTGTACAAATGGCCGCACTTCCGCCGGATTCTGGTCCGTATTTTGATCGAAAAATACACGGATCTGGTCCGGTCGGGATGGAATGTCACGGAAGAAGAAATCCGGCGGGATGCCGCCCGCCTCTTGTCGGATAATTTCGAATCCTTCGTGCCATGAGGTGCCTTAGAATTAGAGCATGTCTTCACGTGTTTGCTTGGCGAAAGGAAGGCTTTTATTGGAGAGAGAAAGGGAATGAAGGACTACCTGGAAACCGGGTGACATCCCAAGCGCGGCCAAAACAAACGGCGAATTCCGTTTTCCGGCCGGGCCCTACAGGAGATTGGTCTTTTAAGTTCTTGAGAAAATTTCTTGGAGTGAATCATTCACCCGCTGGATAATGGTTTCATCTGGATTATTGTCCATATTTGAATAACAAAAATACGCCCGGATCGCGCCCTCCACTTCGCCTTTCTCGTACAATAAGTCGCCATATTTCCGGAACAGGCGGGGATTATCCGGCGCGCTTTTCAAATCGATGATCAGGGAATGTTCATCCGGCGGATTCAGTTCCAACGCGTGCTGGCCGCTCATTGTATACACATCGGCACAAAAAGTATTGATCCGGTTCAGGCCCAGGAAACAATAAGCCGCGGCATTCAGCGCTTGCTCGAACTTCTCCTGCTTTACTTCCCCAAAGGCCGCGGCCTGAATGGATTGCAAAAGGTCCCGGCATTGATCTGTCGGCTCCTGAATTTGAAAATCAAGGAGAATCACCGAAGCGGTATGGCGCAAGGTCTCTTCACTCATCGGATCCAGAGGATTTTCATTCGGACTTGGATCAGGAGTGAGGATGTGGCGCTTTTCAAAATATGGGGCGATCCTCCCATAGTTCAGTATCCGGTGGAATCGGAGCCCGAAAGGCTTTTTTACCCAGTCGAAAAGGCTCCGGGAGAAGGAATCGCAATACCTGGTAAGATGCGGTTCGTAAAAAGAGCAAGTTTGAATCAAAGTCCGCCGGTCTTCTTTATTGAATTGACCATCCAGAATTTTTTTATAGTTGAAATTGGATGGATGAATTCCATCTATTACTAGATGAAGGGTTGCCATCATTTCTTTGGAATATTTAAAAGAAGATAAAATATATAAATAGATCGTCGGGCACTCTACCGGATGCGCGTCGGTGGCCATGCTGATCATGAGTCCGATGGCCCAGAGCAGCACGCGTTTTTCTCGTTTGATTTTCGTATTTTTATAAACACTGATGAGAGCTCCAAGAAGGCCAATGTAGTCGGTCTCTTCCGCAATTTTCGCGATGATTTTTTTTATTTCGGCATCCTCATCCGCCAGGTTCCCGCCCAAAAGGCCGGTGAAATATTGTTTCTGGCTAATAATATCCATTACATCCATAAATTTATCGGTCTTAATCAGCAACGTTCGCAAGAGGGGATGGTTTTGAAATAGACTGATTAGCAATGTTGAATTCCGCTGGTAGGCTGCCGGATCCCGGGCTTCTTCCCGCATAATGGCTATTTCTTTGGTAGAGAACGGAGGTTTTTTGTTGATGAGGTGGGGCGTCTTGGATTTGGAGGTTGATTTGCTCATGGATTTTCTTTCTTTTTCTGGTATTCCAGCAGATATCGGAATGCGCCGCTCCCGGCCTTTACTGGGGGAGTTGAACAGTTGGGGGTAATGGATTGTCCATTCCTTGACAGTTTTTGAACCTCCATAATAGTCTTTTCCATAGGAGAAAAAAGTGTCGCAGGGCGGGTTTTTCCCTCTCCTTGATCCTCCATAAGATCACCAACCGGGGAGGGGGTATCTGGAACTTCCCAAGGGGAGATCTCACCGGATTCCTCCGCCCCTCCCACCACCTGTTGGGGAAAGCCGGTCATCGTTACCCGTAGCGCGGTGGAAAGATGGCCATACAAGAATGACAGAATGAAATCCCGTTCCGTAATGCCCGGCGTGAAGACATACGATAAAAACGGCACGGTGTTCTCTTCCTGGCGCATGGGGAGGGAAATTTCCACCCAATTCCTCTGATCATCCGCCGCCAAAAAGGTCCACGACCCATCATCATTGAACAAAAATCCCACATGGTAGGCGCCCGGTTCGATAACATACTTGCCGATCCGCAATTTCACGTTGGTTTCCAGACGGCTCAGAAACGGCAAAACGTTTTGATTGAAATCGTCCCGTAACTCCGGATTGGTTTGCAAATCCACCAACAACTCCGGATCCCAATGAATGGCCCGGAACTGAATGGCGACGCGGGAACCATCCCGCTGCTCGAGTATGGAAGTAATGACCGGCACGTCTGCGTTCCGGTCCTGAGCGAATGCCGGCGTAGCAAGGAAACTCAATAAAATGAAAAAAAGGTGCCTGGCTATGGTCTTGTGCATGGTCGACTCTCCCGGCTGGCTGGCTTGCCGTAGGTTTAGGCGGGGAATTTGCCCTGCTCCAGCCAGCCTTGCTTTCTATTATTGATTTCAGACAGATGAAATATTCCGTTTACGTCTCATATATCGTCAGGAGAAGAAGGTGGGATAAGGTCCCCCTTGAATTTCCCGCCGCAAAAGGAGGGCTAATTCCAACGCGTGATAATCTCCCCACATCGAAGATTCTCCCTGCGGTATCCGGCTTCCCTCCGGAATTGAATCCCACCCGTTCGGCCGGTGGTAAACCGAATGCAGGATCAAGCCTTGATGCTCGTCCCGGGTGGACAAGTACGGTTCGTCGAAGAGCGTAGCGGCGATGGTTAAACCGGCCTGATAATAACCATGGCCTTCATCTGGTTTTCCCTTGGCTGACAGGTATTTACCCAATCGCAACAAGCCTTGCGCGGCGATCCCGGCCGCCGAACTGTCCACCGGTTCGTGCCCATTGAACGGATCGGCGGGGCGGTTCAAGTAATCCCCCAATCTCGCCAGTCCGGGAGCCCCCGTATCCCAGTAGGGTATGCCATCCACTGGAGTATTATGGATGTAGAAATCCGCAGTGGCTTGGGCGGCTTCCTGAAATTCCGCTACGATAGTGGATTTGCCCCCTAAGGATTCGAACTCTGCCTCACTGACGGTGTCGAGGAATTCCAACTGTTCCGCGAATCCCGTAATGGCCCATGCTAGACCACGTGTCCAGGTGGAGAAGGGGGAATACCCCTGCTGCGTGCTGGGACAACGAAAGCGGCCGTCGTTGCGGTTGAAGATCGCTTCATGCACCGTCCGCCCCCGCGTATCGTAGGCATCCCGTCCCCGGCCATAATATATATTGTACCGCGCCGTGGTTCGTCCGTGCTGGATTAAGCGTTCTAGTAAGGACACCGGCTGATCACCTTCACTCATGAGCACATGTCCCAGCCGGTGGGCCAGTCCCAGGCTGCGCAGGCTGCGGATCGTGTCCACGAAGAGGGAATGGGGGCCATTGAATGAATAGATGTATCCTAATCCATCGGCGGTGGAAGACCACCGGGCGGCCTGCACCGCGCCGGATATTTTCAGGGCCAGCTCATAAAAACGCAGTTCCCACTCATTCGCTTCCATCCGGCCTTCCCGCATCAGCCGCCGCAAATGGCCATAGGTGGATATATTGTTGAATCCGTGATCGTGCACACCGGTATGCGAGACATGAGGGGCCATCCGCTCCACCGTCCGGGCGCGTCCCAACTCGAGAAACGGCCGTTCTCCCGTAGCATCGAATTGCAACAAGGCCATTCCGTATTGGAAGCCTTGCGTCCATTCCGTCCATCCGCGGGTGGTGTACCGGCCCTGAACCGTAAAAACCGGCGTGCCCCATGCGGGATCCCAGGTTTTTTCGAGGGATAGGATTTTCTTATAAGACAGTTCGAATAAGCGTTCGATTTTGGTGGATAAACAGGCTGGATCAATGCCGTAGTGGATTTTCATGGTTTCTCCCTCCCAGGCCGGGATTCGAATGCCAGCAAAAAACACGGCTCCATAATCGGCCGGCCCTTAGTCTGGATTGGATTGGATGAACTTCGCCAGGGTCCTCGCGGCTTTGACCAGGTCGGGCAGGGCATGAGCGGCGCAGAGCGAGAGCCGAATGCGGGAGGATCCTTCTGGAACGGTGGGGGGACGTATGGCCGCCGCCACGATTCCACCGGCCAATAAGGCCTTAGAGCACCGCAAGGCCCGCCTGCTATCCCCTAAGAGGATAGGAAGAATGGGCGCGGGTGAATCGGGTACCGGAATCCCATAGTCCCGTAATGCCTCCCGCAGGGTTTGATTGGCGGTTCGCAAGCGCTCAATCAGGCTGGAATCGGAGCGAATCCGGGAAATATTGGAATGCGCGACTCCGGCCAGCCAAGGCGAGATGCCGGTGGAATAGATGAATGCCCGGCAATAATTCACCAGATACTCGATTGCGGTCTTCGAACCACAGATGAAACCGCCTTGCGCCCCGATGGCCTTACTTAACGTGCCCATGATGAGAATATGATCCTGCCAATCAATCCCCTGATGGGCCAGGCTTCCAGACCCGTCCGGCCCCAACACTCCCGTCCCATGGGCGTCGTCCACCAACAACAACGCGCCGGACTCTCTCGCCAACTGGCTCAATCCTTCCAGTGGAGCGATATCCCCATCCATGGAAAAAACACCATCGGTGATGATCAGATTCTTCCGGCCCCCTTTGCTCTTGAGCAGACCAGCCAGCTCATCCAAGTCCGCGTGGTGGTAACGGTAAAAGGCCGCTCCCGAAAGCAGACACCCGTCCACGATCGACGCATGGTTCCATTTATCGGAAAAGATCGCGTCACCCCGGCCGGCCAGGCACGAAATCACTCCCACGTTGGTTTGATACCCGGAAGGGAACACCAGAGCCGATTCACTGCGTTTCCATTCCGCTAGCAGTTTTTCCAGTTCTTGATGAATCACCAGATTGCCAGTCACGAGCCGCGAAGCGCCACTTCCTGCGGGGAGAATTTCGGCCAAAATCCGGCCTTCCTCCTGACTGGCGGAATCCGCGGCGAGTCCCAAATAATCGTTCGCGCACAGATTCAGGCAACGTTTGCCGTTACGAATTAAATACCCGGGCTGGAACGTATCAAAGAGCGGGAGAGACCGGTATAGGTTTTCGTTTTTAGCACTTCGAATCCGTTTTCGAAAATAGGTATGCCAAATCTTTTTAGTGCGCATTGATAATTTTACATTAATTTATATAGTACCCGCATAGGGCTTTCCTTACCCGAGTTCTCTCCCCAAGGAGGATGAATCGCTGTTTTGGGCTCTCTCACGATGCGGTTCTCGACCATTTTGAAAGAATGACCGGCAGGTTCAAGCCCTGCAGCTCTTGCGGATTCCTCTTCTTCAACTGTCGGTCTATCCAACTCGATGAGGAAAATCATCCCATTGGGAGACTGAACGGACCATAAATTACTTGACACTGTCAAGTAATACGGGTAAACTTGAAGAAAATGTTTGATGAGATCATAGTCTACATAACCCATTCCATCATTCGGTTGCATCATGCAAAGGAAGATCAAAGGAGATACACATGATTACCTTGACTGAAAAAGCCGCGGCGGAAGTGAAGCGACTTATCCAGGCCCAGGAACTGCCTGAGGAAGTTGGTTTGCGGGTCGGCGTCCGGGGCGGAGGCTGTTCCGGACTTTCCTATTCATTGAATTTTGAACTGGAGCAGAACGAAAAAGACCGGGTGTTCCATTCCAATGGGATTAAGCTGATTGTGGATACTAAAAGTTTACTATATTTAAGTGGAACCACGGTGGATTACACCGATGGGCTCAATGGCAGCGGTTTCTTGTTCAACAATCCCAACGCGACACAAAGCTGCGGGTGCGGTTCCTCCTTTTCCGCGTGAAAGAACGGGATTTCAGGAGGGATAGGAAATAGACAATCTTCTCACACCGCGTAATTGGGGGAATCCAGCCGATTTGGATAAGGTCCAAATACGCTGCGGCAAAGGCAGATAATCCAACCGGACCTGACTGATGGGAAGGAAAGATAAGCTGCTATTTCTACCTTCAGAAAGGATAATCCACCAGTAGGTCTTCCTTGCCGATGGATAGGGCTTGTGGGGCAAGAGGGATGAAAATGTATACAACCCAGGAAACCAATTCTGACTCCAGGAACGGTATGGCTTTGCGGGAGTTATCCCGTCTGTTCATTCTGTTCGCGGCGGCCGTTCGTCAAGCCGCCAGCGTGGAGGCGCTTTCTCAAAAACTGGGAGTGAAAGTCACGGAACCGCAAGCGGACGCCTTGCGGTTTCTCTATTTGAATAACAATGTCACCATTGGAGAAATGGCCGTGGGTTTGGGGCATACCATATCCGGTGCCACCAAGGCGGTCAACCGTCTGGAGAAAAACGGGTGGGTGTCCCGGGTCAGCAGTGGAGATGATCACCGCACAGTATATGTGCGCCTTACCGATTCGGGGAAAAAGTTATCGTGTGAGTTGTTCTCAGAAACCGAAGAACGTTTATGCCGCATTCTCCGCCGCCTGCAACCGGACACGTTGGAACGGTTGAAAGCAATTATGAAGGCTTTTTTACACGATTACATCGATAATGAGGAAATCGCGTCGAAATTATGTGTAGCCTGTGGCTTCGAGGGGGGAATCCATTGTTGTGAAAGCGATATTGATTGCGTGGTCGCTAAAGCTGTAAAACATATTGATATTCAAGAAGTTACATCTATATCCGCTCCCCCCTTGGGCTGAGAAGCACTTGGCCCTTTCTTTTTTTACTTCTTGTCAATCTCATACCTTCTCTTCCTTTTTCTCTCCTCTTTTCTCATAATTACCTGTAAAACAGGGGGATAGTGAGCAATACTAATTTTTCTTTTGATAAATAGGTCAGCTTTGTGTAATATATGTTGACATTGCTTTTCGTCGGGAATCACGCTATAGATTTTTAGTTCTCTTTGAATGAATTTGGAACAAGGGAAGTGCAAACACATGACACGAAAAAAGGTTGGTTTTGCACACATCATTTGCAAAAATCCCCGCATGCAGCAGATCGTGCGCACCGCCCAACGCATCGCCAACTCGGATATGTTGGTGTTAATCACGGGCGAAGATGGCACGGGGAAGGAAACGTTGGCTCAAGCCATTCATAACGACAGTGACCGCGGCAATGGGCGGTTTGTGAGCGTCAATTGCGCCGCCTTGCCCGACGCCCTGCTCGAAACGGAATTGTTCGGCCATGAAAAGGGAGCGTTTACCGGCGCGGTGTATTCCCGCAAAGGCAAATTCGAGCAGGCGCAAGGGGGCACCTTGTTCCTGGATGAAATCGGCGAGATGAGCCTGCCCACCCAGGCGCGCTTGTTGCGGGTGTTGGAAGAAGGTGTCACGGAACGGATCGGCGGCGGGGAGCCGATTCCTCTCGATGTCCGGATTATTACGGCTTCCAATGAAAATTTATACAATCAGGTGAAGGAAGGGACGTTCCGGCAGGACTTATACTACCGGTTGAAGGAAGTGAATCTCGATCTTCCCCCTTTGCGCGAACGCAAGGAGGATATTCCTCCCTTGGTGGATTATTTCATCAAGCAATACAACAAACAATATCACAAGTCGATCGAGGGGATTTCCGACGCCGCTCTGCAGTTTCTCCTCCGCCATGACTGGCCGGGAAACGTCCGCGAACTCCATCACGTGGTCAAATGCGCCGTCTTGATGAATGATGCGCAAGATACGATCTGGCTCGAACACATTCCCCTGGACATTCACCTTGCCGAATCGAGCCGCTCGAAGGAAGATAAAGCCGAAACGAAAGCCGAGGAATTGCTGGAAATCTTGTCGCTGGACGAAGCAGAAAAGCGGCATATCCTGCGTATCTTGGAATTCACCCGGTTCAACAAGAGCCAGGCTGCCAATATTTTGAAGATATCCCGGCCCACTCTGGACCGGAAAATCGAGAAATATCAGCTGCACAACATCAAAGTCCAAGAAAAATTGTCCAAATCGTCCACTTGATCCAGCCCGCGGCGGAGAATGCACCGGGCGGCCGGGGGGCGCCGGGAGATTATACTGGATGTAACTTGACAGTTCCGCAGATACACGATACCTTCCGTCAGGTAAGGGAGAAATGGCGATTGGGTGATGCGATAGATCCTGGGATTGCCAGAATGGCTGACTCCTCTTCATGACTTCGTCTCCCCATGACTCGTTATCGTGTATAGAACGCTAAACGATATCGAGGTGGATCATGAGTAAATTCAAACGGTGTTTTCTCGCAGGATTTCTGCCAGGGGTCTGGCTGAGCGTTAGGAGCGTGTTGTTCCTTCTCATTTTGGCCCTCCCGGCAATGGCACAATACCGTAACTTTGGTCAAAGCTACGGGGGGGGATTTAACAATTATGGGGGGGGGTA
>ERZ795046.2979-NODE-2979-length-13924-cov-8.559954_pt1 | contig 13924 bp, 16 predicted proteins | sample MGYA00375130_ERZ795046 | MGnify/ENA primary metagenome ERZ795046 (study PRJEB30175, sample SAMN05720202) | activated sludge metagenome | isolation source: anaerobic digester from wastewater treatment plant | place: Japan | collected 2015-05-15 ...
TTAACCCTATGGAAAATTTTATAAACAGAGTGAAGGCGGATTTGAAAAGAGATAAACTTGCCGGTATTCTCTGCCACTCACTCCTTGAGGGGTTTATAATATTCTTTGATGGTCAGATTGTCTGCTGTAATAAAAATTTTGCGGATATATTTGGCTATAGAGAAAAGGAATTAGAAGGAATGGAAATAACCACCATTTTTCCCGGTGTAACAAAAGAAAAGATAAGGAGGTGTTATGAAAAAGAGGGAACCATACTTACAGGGAGGAAAAAGGATGGCTCATCCGTTGTTGTGCGTGCGAGAAGTGTGGATATCTCCTATAAAAATAAGAAAATCCAGTTTTTTGCAATACAGGATTTAACAGAGGCAGAAAAATACAGACAGGTTATCAGAGAGTCCGAAGAAAGATACAGGATTCTTACAGAATCAATGCTTGATGGAATTCTCCTTACAGATTTTAATGGCAGGATTATATATGCAAACCCTGTGGCTCTGGAGATGTTTGGTTTCAGGGATATAGAGGAAATACAGAAGAAGACCTTTTTTGACCTTATACTCCCCCAGTTTATTGAAAGGGCAGCGACAGACCTTAAACTTATCTCTTCTGGAAAAGGAGAGTTTCTTGTTGAGTACCAGGTAAGGGATGTAAAAGGAACATCCTTCTGGGTGGAAGCCATAGGCAGCAGAACAGTTTTTGGTGATAGGGAGAGTAATCTCATCTGTTTGAGAGATATAACAGAACGGAAACTTGCAGAGGAAAGTTTAAAAAGGATACAGGGAAGGATGAAAGAAGTGCTTGAAAAAACAGTAAGTGCGCTGTCAAGAACCATAGCGGAGAAAGACCCATATACATCAGAACACCAGAGAAGGGTATCAAAACTTGCCTGTGCAATTGCAGAGAAGATGGGGCTTTCTTCCGATTTTATAGATGGATTGAGAATAGCATCTATCCTTCATGATATAGGTAAGATATACGTTCCAGGAGAGATTCTTTCTGCTCCAAGACCACTTACAGAGATAGAGATGGCACTTGTTCGGCTTCATCCTGTTAAGGGATACCATATACTTGAAGATATAGATTTTCCCTGGCCTGTGGCGAAGATAATACTTCAGCACCACGAACGGATTGATGGAAGCGGGTATCCCTACGGTACCGTTGATGATGAGATTCTCCTTGAAGCAAGGATACTTGCTGTCGCAGATGTGGTTGAAGCGATGAGTTCCCACAGACCTTACAGAGGAGCATTAGGTATAGAATGCGCCCTTAAAGAGATAGAGTCAAAAAAAGGTATATGTTATGACGAAGGTGTTGTTAATACCTGTAAAGTGATTTTGGAAAAGGATTTCCATTTTTAGTAAAAATACAGGTTGGTGCTTCCCCCTTCCTGATATAGTCCTCCCCCCGATACGGAATACACGGGGACGATACCTTCCCCTGTACCCCTTCACCGTTGTGGTTCTTACAAAGAAAAAAATGCCGAAGTGGGGAGTCGAACCCCAACGGGTCGCTCCGCTCCTCAGGAGGGGGTGCTTCCCCCTTCCTGATATAGTCCTCCCCCCACAACGGAATACACGGGGACGATACCTTCCCCTGTACCCCTTCACCGTTGTGGTTCTTACAAAGAAAAAAAATGCCGAAGTGGGGAGTCGAACCCCAACGGTGTTGCCACCACCAGGTCCTGAACCTGGCGCGTCTGCCAATTCCGCCACTTCGGCTTGATTATCTGCTTATATGCAAAAAAAGATTATCCAGTGCCAGCTTCAGGTTTATATTATATCTTATTCTACCTTTAAGTTCCAGAATTTTTTCCATTATGTCGGGTATATCTCTATCCGTAGATAAAAAACTATCATCAAATTTTTTGTTAACAAGAAATTCTTCAGGAAGACCTGCCTTTTTAAGGTAAATATCTCTGTAAAGCAGGAGTATTTTTCCGGTATCTTCTTCCATATCCTCCCTGGCTCTTTCGGTGACAAATTCGTCAATTGCCTTAAAAAATCTGAAAAAGTCCTTATTCTTTATATAACATAGAATATCTGTGAACTGCTGGTATATCTTTTCCATATCCTCTGTGTATTCAGGGAGTGTATAGTTAAGCCGTATCTTCTGGCATCTTGAGACAATGGTGGGCAGAAAAAAATTGATATTGTTGCTATGGATTATAAGTGTTCCATAGGTGGGTGGTTCTTCCAGTATCTTTAAGAAGGCGTTTGCTGCTTCAGCCCGCATATAGTCAATCTCAAAAATATATGTTTTTCTTCCACCGTAATATGGAGTAATGTAGATATCTCCTTTTACCCATCGGACATCATCTATTGAGAGTATACTCTTAGAAGGAGTTATCCACTTTGTATCAGGATGGGCTCTATTTTCAATCTGCTTACAGTCAGTGCATTTATTACAGGGGGGTGTCTCTTTACAGTGCAGGAGTTTTGATAGAAAAATTACACACTCATTCCTCTCTTTTCTGCTTCCTCCATATATGATATACGCTCCGGAAATTCTATCCTTTTTTTTTATCTTTACAAGGAATTCCTTTGCTTCATTTATATTCATTAATAAACCTCTCCCACTCTTTTATGACATCTTTATGTGTTAATAAAACCGACTTTCTTTTTATTATCTTTATCCGTTTCTTCTCCCTTTTCGCAATGTTAAGATATCCGTTCCTCACCCTTTTCTGAAATTTAAGGGACTCCTTTTCAATCCTGTCCCTCTTTTTGTTTTTTAAGACAGGTAGAAGTGCACTGGCTGGTGCATCTATCAGAAATGTTATATCAGGAAAGGAATCTCTAACAATGAAATCGTGGATGTATCTGATAAGTTTTAAAGAAATTCCCCTGCCGTATCCCTGATATGCAATTGTTGAATCAATATATCTATCAAGGACAATTATCTTTCCCTTCTCCAGATGTGGTATTATGAGTTCTTCAACAAGCTGGCTGCGGCTGGCAAGATATAAAAAGAGTTCAGTTAAAGGAGATATTTTACTTTTACTGTCAAGGAGAAGATTCCTTATTTTTTCTCCTGTGTAGGTTCCACCTGGTTCGTTCAGAAGTAAATGGTCAAGACCCTTTTTATCAAGATACTTACAGAATAATCTTGCCTGGGTGCTCTTACCACAGCCATCTATTCCTTCAAAACTTACTATTATACCTTTTTTTTCCACGACAGATACTCTTTCAGTCAACGAATTTTATATAGACACTACCGAGAAGTTTATCACCATCTTTTATCTGAACTTCAAACTTGTCTTTCTCACCAGTGATAGCATAACGTGGTTTCATATCCTTATAAGTTGCCCAGTAACCCATATCCTGGAGGTCATTACGCATCGCATTACCTGCAAAACCTCTTATATCCGCCTTAATCTCATCCTGATTACTAGTGGGATATACCACCTTTTCTATCTTAAATTTAGTTTCTTTCTTTATCTCTAATTCACCATCCGGAGCAAGAGAGAAGGTATTATCTTCTGTGGTTATTATTACAGTGAAGTCCACGGCCTCTTCTCTATTTTCTTCCTGATACTCTGCGGTATTTGAGGATGGAATCTGGGTTGCCACCTCTTTTTGCAGAACAGAGCGAGGATATAGCAGGACAAGGCAGAGATAATATACCGCAAGGCATGTATATATAACTGAAAGCACCACTCCATACACAAATTTCTTCCTGTTTATTTTTAACATCATCGCTGAGAGAGTAATTAGGATAAATGCTAAACCGATAGTTATAATTGAATATAAAGTTACAGAATCTAACATATCATTCCTCCTTGTAAATGGTTATCCTGTTCTTCCCAGCAGATTTTGAAGCAAATAGTGCCTGGTCAGCTTTACTTATAATCTCTTCGTCGCTCTGTCCGTGTTCAGGAAAGGTTGCAATCCCTATACTCATTGTCAGGTTAATCGCTTTTTCAACATCACCCTTTAAAAATTCATATTTTGATACATTTTTCCTAATCCTTTCAGCAAGAATCTTTGCTTCATCACTTGAGGTAAAAGGTAAAAGATATGCAAACTCATCCCCTCCAAACCGGCAGGCCACATCACTTTCCCTTACAGTGCTCTTTATCAGGGAGCCGATTTCTGAGAGTATCTGGTCTCCTTTTGGATGTCCGTATCTATCCACATAATACTTGAAATTGTCAAGGTCTGAAATCATAATTGAAATGGGAAAGCCAACCCTCTTTGCTCTGGCAAACTCCTGTTCCAGCCGTTTTTTGAAGTACCTTCTATTATAAAGGCCTGTAAGGGCATCAGTTATGGATGCCTTGTTAATCTCTTCATGTAATATAGCGTTTTCAATCTCTATGTTAAGGTGTCTCAGGAATATATCCATCTCATTTTTTGTCTCTTCAAATAGTATGTGTTTATTTTTTTTCTTTGAGTCTGAGATACCAATGATAACAACCGCATTTATTTTTTTTCTGTCTCCCACAGGGAGTATAATCACCTCTCTGCACTTTCCGAAGTCATATTCCTGAAGGGATTGTTTTATTTTCTTATCTATTTCTCCAGAGATGCTTGCAGGAGAAAAGGTGAAGATAGAATATGTTCTGTTTAATTCTCCGGTATGTTTATTTTCTTTAGAGACATTGACAGTCAGTATATCCCCTGATGTATATTCTTTAATGCGGTCTCCGATGATAAGAATAATTCCTCTGTCTCCACCGTAAAAGTTCAAAAATATATCTAAACTTTCTCTTAAGATAGCATCTATTTTTATATGTGTCCCCAGCCGTATCAGCCCTATATTAAGTAATTCTATAAAGTTCTTCTGCTGGAGAAGAGAATGGTAGTAAAAGCGGATTATTCTAAAGACAAGGAACAGGAAAAAGTATGTAATAAGAAGGAACGGGATGATAATTCTTAAAGCATATTTGAAAGTAGCAATAGGTTCTACCCACATAGCTGTCAGAATTATCGCAACCGTTACAACAATATAAAGCAGAAACTCTGTTATTATAAATATTCTGTCCCTTAATATGCTTTTCATCACTAATATATTAAATTTTTTTTATAAATATTTCAAATTATCTATTTACAGGTTGTTGTTCCGGATAAAATAGGGTAAAATGATAGATGTGAAAATGGATATTGTGGAGTTTATAACAAAAAAAAGGGGGGGGAAATGAAAAGGATAGGTATTATATTTTCAGTTCTTGCTATAGCAGGATGTGCAATAGTAAATGTATACGTGACCTTTCCTGAAGAGAAGATAGAGAAGGCGGCTGAAGAGTTACTTGCTCCACCATCACAGAGTAAACCTCAGAGTAATCTGCACCGATTTATATTTACAGGTACTGCTTATGCACAGGAAGTTGTTGAAGTAAAGAAGGATATAAAAACAGATTCCCCTGTAATAAAAGCAGCAAAACAGAAGATGGATACCTGGCGTGATGAACTGGATACATACAAAAAAGATGGCTTTGTTGGCGAGACAAATGAGTTCACTGTTGTGGTGAGGAACCTACCTTCTGACCCGGAGAAGGCAAAAAGGATAAAAAAAATTGTGAATGATGAGAACCAGCAGAGAAAGATAATGATGGATGAACTTCTCAAAATAAACAATGTACCTGCAGGGGAGATTACTAAATTCAAAAGGATTTTTGCTGATGTAATGAAGAAGTATTCTCCCAGCGGAACATGGATTCAGGCAGAAGAATGGTACAGAAAAGAGTAAAAAGTGTAATTCTATCCGGATGTGAAGCTGCTGCTGAGGGTGCTATCAGGGCAGGATGTAAGTTTTATGCTGGCTATCCGATAACCCCTCAGAACAGATTTCCTGAATATATGAGTGTAAGAATGCCGGAGGAAGGTGGTATTTTTATCCAGGCGGAAAGCGAGGTTTCTGCTATCAATATGGTCTTCGGCGCTTCTGTAGCAGGTATAAGGGCGATGACGTCATCTTCCTCTCCAGGTATTTCTCTGAAACAGGAAGGTATATCATATCTCGCTGGCTGTGAACTGCCGGCAGTGATAATCAATATGAACAGAGGAGGTCCTGGACTTGGAGATGTAACACCGAGCCAGTCGGACTACTTTCAATCAACAAGAGGTGGCGGGCATGGGGATTACAGGACCATCACCCTTGCTCCGTGGAATATTCAGGAGACATATGACCTCACATACCTTGCCTTTATACTTGCCGATAGATATAGAAACCCGGTAGTTGTGCTTGCAGACGGAATGATTGCACAGATGATGGAGCCAGTAAAACTATTTCCAGGTAAAAAACAGGCACCAAAGAAAAAATGGGCGCTTACTGGCTGTAAAGGAAGAAGACCAAACTCTATAAAGTCACTCTTCTTAACGCCAGGGGTCCTTGAAACCCATAACTGGAAGCTTGCAAGGAAATACCAGAAGATTACTGAAAATGAACAATTATATCATACATATATGTGTGATGATATGAACCTTCTTCTTGTGAGCTTTGGGACCTGTGCAAGGATATGTTTTGAAGCAATTACACTTGCAAGGGCACAGGGTATAAAGGCAGGACTTTTCAGACCCATTACGCTCTGGCCCTATCCTTCAGAGCATTTAAAGAAGGTTGCAGAGAAAGTAAAAAAAATCCTTGTGGTGGAGATGAACTGCGGACAGATGATTGAGGATGTGAAACTTGCAGTAAGAGATGATATACATATATTTTTCTATGGCAGACCAGGAGGAGGAGTCCCTACGCCTGAAGAGATTCTTAAAGAAATAAAGAGGATATGATGCAGAAGACAAAGAATTACCTTTACAGAAAACCGGAAAGTTTGACGGATGATATCACAATCTACTGTCCCGGATGCGGGCACGGTATTATCCACAGGATTATTGCAGAAGTAATTGATGAACTGGGGATAAGAGAAAAGACCATAGGAATTGCTCCTGTCGGCTGTGCGGTCCTTGCCTATGACTACTTTAATTTTGATGTGACAGAGGCAGCACACGGAAGACCACCGGCAGTTGCTACTGGAATAAAAAGATGCCTTCCTGACCGTATTGTATTTACCTATCAGGGTGATGGAGACCTTGCGGCTATAGGAACTGCAGAGATTATACATGCAGCAGCAAGGGGTGAAAATATTACTGTAATTTTTGTTAATAATGGCGTCTATGGGATGACAAAAGGGCAGATGGCGCCTACAACGCTCTTAGGACAGAGGACAACCACAACGACAAAAGGGAGAGACCCTTATCAACACGGCTTTCCTGTAAGAGTATGTGAACTACTTGCCACTATTGAAGGGGTAGTATATGTTGAAAGGACAAAGATTGACTCTGTCCCTGATATTATCAGGACAAAGCGGGCAATTAAAAAAGGATTTATCTACCAGATTGAGAATAAGGGGTTTTCTCTTATTGAGGTTCTTTCAACCTGTCCGACAAACTGGAAGAAAACACCTTCCGAATCAATGGAGTGGGTGAGAAAAGAGATGGTTTCTTTCTTTCCCATAGGGGTGTATAAAGATAAGGGAGTACAGTGATGATATTTCTACCACTTTCTATATTACTGATTTTACTTTTTATTCTACTTTTGCCACTTTTCTTTTTCCTTATCCAGATTGAGATAATACGACTGGCACTGGGGAAGATTGGACTTTCTCCATCCAGTGCTTTTCTTATACTCCTTCTGTCTCTTATAGGCAGTATGATTAATATACCTGTATATACAAAGGAGGCAACAATAATTCCCCCTGAAGGGACTGTTTCACTCTTCCATTTTTTTGGTATGCCCTATGACAATACAAAACAGGTGATTGCCATAAATTTAGGGGGTTGTGTCATCCCTCTTCTGCTGTGTATCTATCTTCTACCCAAGGCACCTTTACTTCCCACACTTTTTGCCACAATTATCACAACCCTTGTGTGCTTTCACATATCAACTGTTGTCCCTGGGCTTGGGGTAAAGATACCGGCACTTATTCCACCACTGGTTGCTGTGGCACTTGCTTTTATATTCTCACCGGGCAACAAAATCCCTGTAGCATATATTTCAGGGGTTCTTGGAGTTATTATAGGGGCGGACATCCTAAACCTTCCACATCTCGGGAGGTATCCAGGCATTATGAGTATAGGTGGTGCAGGGGTATATGACGGCATCTTTCTTGTGGGTATAATCTCAGCACTGCTGGCATAGAATAGATATGAAAAACAATATCCCTATTAAAAAGTGGCCAGAGGATGAAAAGCCACGGGAGAAACTTTTAAAATACGGAGAACATAAACTTACTGATACAGAACTTCTTGCCATACTTATAAGGACGGGTAGTAAAGGTGAGACAGCGGTGGATATTGCCAGAAGGATAATGCAGAAGTTCGGCTCTTTTCGCAATATGAGCCATACAAGTATCCACAAGTGGAAGGATATAAAGGGTCTGGGAAAGGCAAAAATCTGTCAGATAAAGGCAGCGATTGAGATAGGGAGAAGGTTCAGAGAAGAAGAACTGAAGGGGAAAAAAGTAAAAATTTCAGGGCCTGAGGATGTATTCTTTCTTTTACTGCCACGTATGAGAGACCTTAAGAAGGAGATTTTTTTAGTTCTTCATATGGATGCGAAAAATAAAGTATTTGACAGTACAGAGATAGAAGAAGGAACGGTCAATCAGGCAAATCCCATTGTCAGGGAGATATTCTATAAGGCAATGGAAAACTTTTCTGTATCCATCGTATGTGTGCATAACCATCCTTCAGGAGACCCTTCACCGAGTAAAGAGGACATAGAGTTTACAAAGACACTTATCAGGGCAGGAGAGGTTTTGAATATAAAGGTGGTTGACCATATAATAATCGGTAATGATGCATACTACAGTTTTGCTAAGAGTGGGATTATATAGATGTTGAAAAATTGCATATAGTAGTAGAGGGCAGGATATGGAAAAGATACTTTTAACCGGATGCTGTGGATTTATAGGGAGCAGGGTAGGGGAACTGCTTCTGGAAAAAGGAATACTTGTTTATGGTATTGATGAAATGAATGACTATTATGATGTGAGATTGAAGGAGTGGCGGTTATCAAAACTTACAAAGCACAAAAACTTCAGTTTTGTAAAAAAAGATATATCCAGTCCTGATATAAAAAAGATAATAGTGGATTTTTCTCCAGATGCAATCATAAATCTTGCAGCAAGGGCAGGGGTGCGGGCAAGTATAAAAGATCCGTTTGTATACTTTAAGGCAAATCTTGAAGGGACGCTTAACCTTCTGGAAATAGCAAAAGAACTTGGAATAAAGAAGTTTATACTTGCATCCAGTTCCTCTGTATATGCCGGGGAAGATATGCCTTTTAATGAAAATCTACCTGTGAATAAGCCCATATCTCCATATGCCGCATCAAAAAAAGCAGCAGAATGCCTGTGTTATACCTACCACTATCTCTATAACATTGATACTACGATATTCAGATTCTTTACCGTATATGGACCTGCTGGAAGGCCTGATATGAGCGTATTTAAGTTTATTAAACTTATAGATGAAGGTGTTCCACTGACAATTTTTGGAGACGGAAGTCAGAAGAGGGATTTTACATATGTTGATGATATTGCAGAGGGGACTATCAGAGGATTGGATTTATCAGGGTTCAACATAATAAATCTGGGGGGAAACCATCCTTATTCTATTAATGAAATGATTACACTTATTGAAAGAGAGTTAGGGAAAAAGGCGGTGATAAATTATAAAGATTTTGAAAAGACAGATATTGTTGCTACCTGGGCTGATATTCAGAAAGCAAAGAAATTGCTTGGCTGGCAGCCATTGACAGACCTCCCTTCCGGTATAAAGAAGACAGTTGCATGGTATAAAGAGAATAGGCACTGGATAAAAGGTGTAAAACTTGTTGATTGAAGGAGGAGAGAAAAGATGAATGTAATGGTTACAGGGGGATGCGGATTTATAGGCAGCCATCTCACAGATAAACTTATAGAGATGGGACATAGTGTCTGTGTGGTTGATAACCTTTCCACAGGCGATATTAAAAATCTGAATTCAAAGGCCCATTTTTATCGGATGGATATAAGGGACGAGAAGATAAGAACTGTCTTTGAAAAAGAACAGCCAGAAACGGTTTTTCATCTAGCAGCACAGATAAATGTAAGGAAGTCCGAGGAAGACCCTTTTCTGGATATAGATGTTAACATCAAGGGCTCTGTAAATGTCATTAAAAATTTTTTAACGGTGGAGAAAAGAAAAAAGTTCATATTTGCCTCAACAGGTGGTGTTATGTATGGAGACATAGATATATTTCCAACACCAGAAACAATAGAGCCGTTTCCACTGTGCCCATACGGGATATCAAAGCTTACGGTTGAGAAGTATATGGTTTATTTTTCCGCCTTCTATAACCTTAAATTTGTTGCTTTAAGATATGGAAATGTCTATGGTCCAAGGCAGAATGCCTATGCTGAAGCAGGTGTTATAGCCATCTTTTCCACCAGTATACTTGAAGGCAAGACACCAATGATATTTGGAGATGGAGAGCAGACGAGGGATTTTGTATATATTGAAGATGTAATAAAGGCAAATATCACAATGCTTGAAAGTCCTGTTACGGGTATCTTTAATGTCGGAACAGGAAAAGAGACGAGTGTTAACCAGATATTTGAATATATAAGAAAAGTTTCCGGTAAAGATGTAAAAAAAGTTCATACAGACCCCAGAAAAGGGGAGATAAAAAGAAGCTGCCTCTGTCCCGATAAGATAGCACAGGCAACTGGCTGGAAGGCAAAAGTGTCCATTGAGGAAGGGATAAAGAAAACATTTACCTGGTTTAAAGAAAATGCCCGTTCAGTGTGAGGTTGCTTCCCAGTCAGGGGCACTCTGATAGACATTGTAGTCCCTGAAGGCAAGATTTAAGACAGGTTGTTCATAATTTTTATAGTGCCAGAAGCATCTTATAATAGGGGTCTGCCCCTTTTTTGCTGTATGCTCTGCCTGCCACATCCTTGCCTCTTTCCATGAAACAAAACCATTCTTATCCCTGTCTGCCTGGTCAATCTCATCTGATGACTTGTCGGATTCCCACCAGAAACATTCGTTGGGGTTGAACTCATATATATAACTGCAGGCATCTATTTCGGGATTTCTCTGGTTGAACCCTGCTAAACCACCTGTATAGGGTGGCGAATAGCTCTGTCCCGGGATATTTGCAGGCGGTATATCATTTGCCTCCGGAAAAGGTTCCTGTCCATGGCCTGTTATCCCTTTTTCTCTGTCAGTAAGGCAGAGGAAACTTCCTTTTGTAGAGATATAAGACGGATATAGGTTGGAAAGCCATGGAGGATAATCAGAATAGTCCTGATTGTATATCTCAATGGCAATAGAAAACTGTCGGAGATTATTTATACAGTTTGCCTGCCTTCCTTTCTCTCTTGCCATAGAAAGAGCAGGCAAAAGTTGCCCTGCCAGTATAGAGATAATTGATATAACAACCAGTAATTCTATAAGTGTGAAACCGTGTTTTTTCATACCTATTTCTTTTTATCCTTTAGTGCTTTTATGAGTGTATAAGAAAATTCTTTTATCTCCTTTTCAGTGTCGTTATAATAAAGGTTCCAGAGTGTCCCTTCTAACTCTGAAAAAGGTATATTCTTTGCTGCTATCTGGAGCGCCTGTTTTCTTACAGGTATTGTTTCTTGCCTGTCTTCTCCTATCTTCAATATCTCTCCATAAATATCTCTGTCATTTGTTTTCTCTGCATAGGCGAGGATTTTGAATTTTGTAGCAAGGTCTTCTGACTGGAATCTTTTTAGAAGGATAGAGATATTATCTCTGCCCAGTTTTAGAAGTGCCTCCATTACTATATCTTTTGTTTCATTTTCTGTGCTGTCCAGAAGTAATACAAGTTTTTCTTTGTCAATCTTGCCTATGCTCCAGGCAGCAGCTCTTTTTATATCAGGAGAACTATCTTCTTTGAGTATCTTTTCAAGTTCAGGTAGGGCCTGTTTAAGCCCCCTTCTTCCTAACTCATATATGGCAAACTTCTTTTCATCAGGGTCCTGGCTATATAGTTTTTTAAGGTACTGCCTCGGGCTTGTAGAGACACCTTTTGTTGCCTGCCACACAACAATTCTTATAATGGAAAGGGAAACTATACAAATACATACCCAGAAGACAATCTTCCTTTGTTTTGACAGTCCTTTATAAAATTTTTTTATCTTTTCCATTAAAATCTAAGAAATAAACTATCTCTTCATCTAATTTTTCTAAATCTAATAAAACTTTTTCTCGTCTCGGTTTGCCATTAGAATTTCTAAAATCTCTCTGAAATGAACCACATTTTACAAGAACTACATCATCAATTTTGATGAAAGAAATTTGTTTCAAATTAAATTCTACTTTTCTTAATCTTGACCAGGCACCTCTTTTAATTCTATCAATTTCATATTTTGATTTCCCACCTTTAAGTTCCTCATGCCATTGTTGAAAAGTTCTTTGGGTATCGTTATATTTTACTTCTCCCATTGCAAGAATTAAACCTACACATCCGTAATCTCTAATAGCACTTGCAGTTGCTTCACTATCATTTATTATAATCTGGTGGCTACTTGTATTTATTGCATGTGCTTTAAAATCCCAAGGTATTTCATTAAACCCATCAAATTTTACATTGCCATATTTCGGACCGGGAATTGTTATAATATCCTTCAAGAGATGCTCACATAAAAATTGAAAGTAAAATCCAATCCACTCCATCTGTCTCCACTGGTTAAAACCAGAATTTTTCATTTGTAAAATAGATTTTTTCCATCCCAGCGTAAAGGAATTTCCACAAATCCCGAAGAGATTATTTTTGATAGATTTAAAAATTTATCTTTTTCCATACATTTTAGATATGTGTTTTCTATTTCTCCACCACGTGCTAACCTTTATATCTTGAGCAAGTCCGTTTTTGTTCAGGTAATAGTCCAGAAGATGTTGAAAGACAATCTTTCCATTTTCATTAAGGTCCCCTATAATAAAATTTCTATTAAGCATATAAGAAACAATGCCTACCATTCCACTACCACAGAGAGGGTCAAAGACCAAATCATTTTCATTAGAAAAATGCTCCAGTAAACATTGGATGAGTTTAAACGGAAGTCTCGTAGGATATTTTGGCATGTTAATTTTATAATCTCTCTTGAAATTTAGGGTTGATAGATTAGGCTCACCTTGTTGGCAGTGATGAGTACTACATCTATTATTAAAAACCCATCTATCTCCATTGGTTATCCAGTAAATTTCATAAACATTATGAGATGGTTTTCTACGGCATACAGGTGCAAAGTTATAAACCCAGTACATCTTAGCTTGTAGTTTTAATTCCCTCATCCCTAAAATTTTGTTGTGGATGATATTGCTATTGTTCCAACCTGAAAAAATTAATGCTTGTCCGTTTTCTTTTAAATTTCTTCTAATTACTTCTAACATCTGCTGTATTTTTTCACCATACTCTGCAACTTTCCATTCTACATAACCGTCAACTACATTATTTACATTCCTGTGATAATTTCCATTTTTGCCACTGAATTCAATTCCAAAAGGAGGGTCTGTAATAATTAAATCTGCGTTGATATTGTTCCAATCATTCATATCTTTAATCAAATATTTACTTAGCAATTGCTCTATGTCGTTGTTTTTGCTTTTTGACGTTTCAAAAAGTTCAGTAATCTCTACTTTACTATCCATATTTCCATTGTATTCTATTTTATTAATTTGTCAATTCACAGGTTCAATCACGTCTGATGACCCGTTGTGTAATTTTGATATGGAAGCAGTATATCCTTCTGTTATTTCCTTAATGTGTAAACTATGTGCTCGGAATATTGTTTTTAGGATGTGCCCGGAATATACCATATTGGCGGAGAGGGTGGGATTCGAACCCACGATTCGCTAAAAGCGAATACGCGCTTTCCAAGCGCGCGCACTCGGCCACTATGCGACCTCTCCGGATA
>ERZ795046.3000-NODE-3000-length-13863-cov-6.320177_pt1 | contig 13863 bp, 11 predicted proteins | sample MGYA00375130_ERZ795046 | MGnify/ENA primary metagenome ERZ795046 (study PRJEB30175, sample SAMN05720202) | activated sludge metagenome | isolation source: anaerobic digester from wastewater treatment plant | place: Japan | collected 2015-05-15 ...
TGGTGAAAACAATAAACGCTGTGAATAAAGAAGAAAAAGACTATTGGAAGTTAGAAAGGAGTGAATAGATTGAATGAAATAGAAAAAGAAGGTGGCAAAAACGAGTTAAAAGAACAGTTTATATTACTACGGGCTAAGGGATACAGCTATGCAAAAATAGCAAAACGTTTGAACGTTGCAATTAAAACACTTGTTAATTGGAATAAAGAACTTTCAAATGAAATTGATGAACTTGAAAAAATACAATTTGAGAAGCTTTTTGAACAATACAAAGTTATGAAGCAAGGTAGAATAAAGCTTTTAGGCACGCAGTTGAAAGAAATAGAAGAAGAGTTAAAAAAGCGTGATTATTCAGACGTTAGAACAGACAAGCTAATTGAGTTAAAATTACAAGTATACGAAGCACTTATAAACGAATATTCAAAGATCTTTGGTGAAGAAGAAAAAGAAGACAATGAACAAGTTACCATTATTATTCACGAAGTTGACGCTTCAAAACGTGAAGAGGATGAAGAAGATGAGAAAGATGATGAATATTGATTCTTTGCTTAAGAAAAAAAAGCTAACTGGAAAAGAACTCGGATTGATGGAGAGCATTAAGAAACATAATGGTTAGAAGGGTGGGGGATAACTACTTTCTCAATTAGTGATGAAAACCTAGCTAAAAAAGTGGGGCTTGATTGGCTTGTAAAAAAGAGGGAAAAAGCAAAGTTATCAAAACGGCTTGAAGAACTGGCAAAACTAGCTAAAAAAGGCGGTTGGCTTATTTCTTGGAAACATGCTAATAGAATATTCACGTTTGAATTAAACCCAGAATATTGTAGTAGAGCGGGAAATAAAAAAGGTTGACAGTGTGGGGGCAAAAGGTTGACAGTGTGGGGGCAAGCTGTTTTCTAAAACACGCATTAAAAACGGCTTTGACATAGGTAAAAAACGCTACATTATTATTAGATTATTTATACATAATCTAATAAGGAAAGCGCTTTTTTAAAAGTCAGCGCTTTCCTAATATAAAAAAAGAAAATTCCTAACTGAGGCAAAACTTCAAAAGGCAATGTTATTTTTGTACTAATTATTTTTATAAACGTGTTTTGGACGGCAATTTTCCAAATAGGTGATAAGAATGAAACAAATATTAAAGAAAAAGAAAACAAAGAAGGCTTTCAAACGAAAGGGGGTAAAACGAATGAATGAGAAACAAAGAGAATTTTATAAGCTTTATAACAAAGGAGGTGAAAAAATGAAAGTAAAAAGCTGGCTGGAAATAGCAAAAGAAAACGAAGGAAAGATAAAAGCAAAGTTGAAAGAAGCCGAAAAGATGGCAGTTGAAACAGAAGAAAACGACACGTTTGCAGTATTGTTGTATGATGATGGGGACTTGTATATTTCAAGATACCCGTTTGCTTATAAATTTGCTGGATACGCTCCAAGTGGCAATTATACAATAGTTTGCACGTTTGACGCTTTTGACTACGAATATTATAAGAATGATGTAGACATTATTTTTGACAGTTTCATTGAAAGAATTTCTAAAGAATAAAATGGCAGTAATATACAATTGTATAATTTGCATAATTTTGTATACGGACTTTTCTAACGTGGGGGCTTGTTTTACTAAATAGTTTGATAATAAATAAGGAGGCTAAAAAAATGGAAGGCAAGGAGTGGATTGAATTAATTGAAAAGAACCGTGATGAAATTTTGGATAAGTTAGAAGAAGCATTAAAGCAAGCTTTTGAAATGAACAGTGGCGTTACTGAGGTTATTCTTACTCAGGACGGTAAAGTTGACATAGCAACGTATACGTCAGAAAATAGCACGGACGGCGACGTATATGCTGGCACGGCGATAGCAATACGTAGGTTTGACGCACAGGACTTTAGGAAGTATGCAAGCTTAGACAATACAGACTTAGAAGATCTTACAATTATGATGAAATACATTCCTGGGGGCTTGGAAGCATTAGAAGCATTTCAGAAAGAACATGAAGAATTTGACAAGTATGAATTTCTTGACAGCTTACCGTCAGAACTTTCAGAAAAATTAAATAACATAGTTTTTGAAAATGAAGTTGATTTTTATTCGTTTTTTTTTGATGATTATATTGATGAACGGATAAAAGAAATAGAAGATAGCGAATCATTTGTTTAAATTAGCTTGTATTTCTAACCAGGTTGAACGATAAAAGCGTTTGAATATAAATACACGTGAAAGAAAAAATAAACGCTTACAGGGGCGTATATAAAGAGGTAGTTGCAAATATTTACTTTAAAATTTATTTAATTATGGACTTTTTGAACGCTAAAGCGTGTTTTTCATTTTTTTAAAAAGATTGTCTATTTTTAGGCAGTCTTTTTTTATTCCCAAGGCATGAAATAACTTCCCAGGGCTTTGTATTCTAAAGCAGGTTAAAAGTTTTTCTTGTGAATAAGGTAATCACACATGAAAACAAACAAAAACAATCCTGGAAGCGTATACGCAAAGGTAAACGCTAAAATATGCATGCATTCAGAAATGAAACTACAATGTAATTACTACACTTTCAAAAAGCAAGTGAATAACTTTTTATTTTTTTTATGATAGTATGATATTAGTTTGATATTAAAAGGGGGTAAGGTGAATGAGCAGGGATAACGTAGTTAAATACAAAGATGAGATTATTAGTTACTTGAAACAGGGATATACTCCATCAATGATTGAAAGAAAGTTATTACCGTTGACACTACACGATATTTCAAGGTATTTCAACGAAGTGACTGGCTTGGATTACAAAGCTATTCAAGAAGAAGCAAAAGAAAGCAATGTAAAAGCGTCAAGCTATTCACGTGGTATTGAGTTGAAAGTATATGAAAAGCTAAGTGAAAAGATTACACAGTTAGAAAACAGATTAAAAGCATTAGAAGAAAAAGAAAGTAAAACAGAAGTAAATAGCTTGCAAAGTGAAACACAAGAAAATATAAAAGTAGAAAATAAACAAAGTGAAACAGAAGTAAAAGCAAATATAAAAGAACTTTTTAGAAATGATATAGGATTTAGAAGAATGTACAGAAGCACAGAAAAGAAAGTAAATTCATTCAGAATGTTAGAAGAAAGCGAAAAGAAATTAAATAAGGCTTCAAATGAACTGGGGATTTCAAAAAACGAACTGTTAAACTTTGTTATTCAGAAGTTTTTATAAAACTACCAGATCAGGAAATAATTCCTGGACTGGAAATTAAAACGTCGGTGGTGCAAAAAGTTGCACAAGCTAAAAATACCGTTGTGGAAATAATTCCACAACGGATAAAAAGCGGTATGCTTCTTTAAACGAAGTGTACCGTCTTTTTATTAAAAGCTTGCAAGTAAATGTATATTAATTTTAATGGAAATTATATTTTACTATTGACAAAGTTATAAGTAAGTAGTATAATAGTATAAAGAAAAAGCCAGTTAGGCAAAAAATGGCACAACTGGAAGGAAATAAGAAAAATACCGTCGGGGTAAAAATACCCCCAACGGTGAAGGAGATGAAGGCAGTGGCTGAGATAGAAGTTAGAAAGTTTTCAAGCGATAAAGAAGCTATTGAAGCGTTTATAAAGTCCCAGGACGTCAAGGAAGCTTCTAAACGCACGTATAACAGGCAATTAAAACAATTCTTTAACTGGTTAAAAGAAACTGGTAGGATGGGGGAGAGGTTAGACCGTGAGGATATTTTAGCTTACAGAGAATATTTAATTAATACAGGTAAAACATCGTTGACCGTTGCAGGTTATTTGACAGCAGTCAGGAAATTCTTTGAATGGAGTGAAGCAATGAAGATATACCCAAATATAGCAAAAGTCAAAAGTCCAAGGAAACCAAAAGGGTACAGAAAAGACGTATTAAACAAAAGTCAATTGAGGAGATCTTTAGATGTAATTAACACGGATACATTAGAAGGGAAACGTGATTATGCTTTATTCAATTTATTAGCACGCACGGGCTTAAGAACAATAGAAGTGGCAAGGGCGTTAATAGGGGATATAAGACAAGAAGCAGGGCAAGCCGTTCTTTGGATACAAGGAAAGGGGAGAGACGAAAAAGACGACTTTGTAGTATTGAACGAAAAGACTTTACAGCCGATTGAAGACTATCTTCAGGAACGTGAAAAAGAAGCTGGCAGGCAGTTAAAAGACAGTGAACCGTTATTTATTTCATTAAGTAATAAAAATAAAGGTGAAGCATTGACTACACGAAGCATTTCAAGAATAATTAAAAACGTTTTTATAAAAGCAGGCTTAAACAATTCACGCATAACAGCACACAGCTTAAGGCATACAGCTATAACGTTGTCAATAGTGGGCGGGGCTTCTATACAGCAAGCCCAAGCGATGGCAAGGCATGGGGATATAAAAACAACGATGATTTACTTTCACAATTTAGAACGTATAAAAGCAGGGGCTGAGCAATATATAGACTTTTAATTTTTAAGGAGGTAGTAGTATGATTAACTTAGAAAGTATAAAAATGTATGATTTACAAGAATTGTCAGAAAAAATTGGTATAAGCGTGGTAAGTTTAAGGGAGTGGATAAAACAAGGCAAATTAAAAGCTAAAAAGCTTGGTGTGAAATATTATGTTTCAGAAGAAAGCTTAATTGAATTCTTGAAAGAAGATGAAAAGAAACAAAATAAAAAAGGAGGGGATTTAGGATGAAAAAGCTTTTAAGTGTTTTTATGGTGATTTTAGGTGCTTCAATCATGCTGGCATCTCAAAAAATGCAAATGGAACTACTTACTTATTGGGTAACGAACGAGATAGAGTATTGGGAAAGCGATGAGTCAATATCATTACCTATAACGGAGAATTGGAATATCTCTGTTTTTATCATGAAAGAATATGATTCTATATGTTTTGTGTTTACTGTAGATACACAGACAGAGGATTTTGATACTTTCATTTTTGAAACCGAAAAATTACCATATTCAAGGGAATTTAGGATTGATTTGCTTGCTTGCTTCATAGAAAATTTAAATTATTTCACTACTTTTAGAAAAACACCAGATCCTTATTATGAATGTATTGGTGATTATCTTGTTCGTGTCAACTTTTTTGTTGTTGAGAATGATGCATTGTTCTTAACATGTTTAGAAATAGATTAAAAAACCAAAAGAGAGACAATAAATAATATTCTTATGTCTATAAAGAACGCATTACAGACATAACTTATTATACAATACTTGAACAATATGAATTGAATAAATAAAGGAGTGAATAGATTGAATGAAATAGAAAAAGAAGGTGGCAAAAACGAGTTAAAAGAACAGTTTATATTACTACGGGCTAAGGGATACAGCTATGCAAAAATAGCAAAACGTTTGAACGTTGCAATTAAAACACTTGTTAATTGGAATAAAGAACTTTCAAATGAAATTGATGAACTTGAAAAAATACAATTTGAGAAGCTTTTTGAACAATACAAAGTTATGAAGCAAGGTAGAATAAAGCTTTTAGGCACGCAGTTGAAAGAAATAGAAGAAGAGTTAAAAAAGCGTGATTATTCAGACGTTAGAACAGACAAGCTAATTGAGTTAAAATTACAAGTATACGAAGCACTTATAAACGAATATTCAAAGATCTTTGGTGAAGAAGAAAAAGAAGACAATGAACAAGTTACCATTATTATTCACGAAGTTGACGCTTCAAAACGTGAAGAGGATGAAGAAGATGAGAAAGATGATGAATATTGATTCTTTGCTTAAGAAAAAAAAGCTAACTGGAAAAGAACTCGGATTGATGGAGAGCATTAAGAAACATAATGGTTAGAAGGGTGGGGGATAACTACTTTCTCAATTAGTGATGAAAACCTAGCTAAAAAAGTGGGGCTTGATTGGCTTGTAAAAAAGAGGGAAAAAGCAAAGTTATCAAAACGGCTTGAAGAACTGGCAAAACTAGCTAAAAAAGGCGGTTGGCTTATTTCTTGGAAACATGCTAATAGAATATTCACGTTTGAATTAAACCCAGAATATTGTAGTAGAGCGGGAAATAAAAAAGGTTGACAGTGTGGGGGCAAAAGGTTGACAGTGTGGGGGCAAGCTGTTTTCTAAAACACGCATTAAAAACGGCTTTGACATAGGTAAAAAACGCTACATTATTATTAGATTATTTATACATAATCTAATAAGGAAAGCGCTTTTTTAAAAGTCAGCGCTTTCCTAATATAAAAAAAGAAAATTCCTAACTGAGGCAAAACTTCAAAAGGCAATGTTATTTTTGTACTAATTATTTTTATAAACGTGTTTTGGACGGCAATTTTCCAAATAGGTGATAAGAATGAAACAAATATTAAAGAAAAAGAAAACAAAGAAGGCTTTCAAACGAAAGGGGGTAAAACGAATGAATGAGAAACAAAGAGAATTTTATAAGCTTTATAACAAAGGAGGTGAAAAAATGAAAGTAAAAAGCTGGCTGGAAATAGCAAAAGAAAACGAAGGAAAGATAAAAGCAAAGTTGAAAGAAGCCGAAAAGATGGCAGTTGAAACAGAAGAAAACGACACGTTTGCAGTATTGTTGTATGATGATGGGGACTTGTATATTTCAAGATACCCGTTTGCTTATAAATTTGCTGGATACGCTCCAAGTGGCAATTATACAATAGTTTGCACGTTTGACGCTTTTGACTACGAATATTATAAGAATGATGTAGACATTATTTTTGACAGTTTCATTGAAAGAATTTCTAAAGAATAAAATGGCAGTAATATACAATTGTATAATTTGCATAATTTTGTATACGGACTTTTCTAACGTGGGGGCTTGTTTTACTAAATAGTTTGATAATAAATAAGGAGGCTAAAAAAATGGAAGGCAAGGAGTGGATTGAATTAATTGAAAAGAACCGTGATGAAATTTTGGATAAGTTAGAAGAAGCATTAAAGCAAGCTTTTGAAATGAACAGTGGCGTTACTGAGGTTATTCTTACTCAGGACGGTAAAGTTGACATAGCAACGTATACGTCAGAAAATAGCACGGACGGCGACGTATATGCTGGCACGGCGATAGCAATACGTAGGTTTGACGCACAGGACTTTAGGAAGTATGCAAGCTTAGACAATACAGACTTAGAAGATCTTACAATTATGATGAAATACATTCCTGGGGGCTTGGAAGCATTAGAAGCATTTCAGAAAGAACATGAAGAATTTGACAAGTATGAATTTCTTGACAGCTTACCGTCAGAACTTTCAGAAAAATTAAATAACATAGTTTTTGAAAATGAAGTTGATTTTTATTCGTTTTTTTTTGATGATTATATTGATGAACGGATAAAAGAAATAGAAGATAGCGAATCATTTGTTTAAATTAGCTTGTATTTCTAACCAGGTTGAACGATAAAAGCGTTTGAATATAAATACACGTGAAAGAAAAAATAAACGCTTACAGGGGCGTATATAAAGAGGTAGTTGCAAATATTTACTTTAAAATTTATTTAATTATGGACTTTTTGAACGCTAAAGCGTGTTTTTCATTTTTTTAAAAAGATTGTCTATTTTTAGGCAGTCTTTTTTTATTCCCAAGGCATGAAATAACTTCCCAGGGCTTTGTATTCTAAAGCAGGTTAAAAGTTTTTCTTGTGAATAAGGTAATCACACATGAAAACAAACAAAAACAATCCTGGAAGCGTATACGCAAAGGTAAACGCTAAAATATGCATGCATTCAGAAATGAAACTACAATGTAATTACTACACTTTCAAAAAGCAAGTGAATAACTTTTTATTTTTTTTATGATAGTATGATATTAGTTTGATATTAAAAGGGGGTAAGGTGAATGAGCAGGGATAACGTAGTTAAATACAAAGATGAGATTATTAGTTACTTGAAACAGGGATATACTCCATCAATGATTGAAAGAAAGTTATTACCGTTGACACTACACGATATTTCAAGGTATTTCAACGAAGTGACTGGCTTGGATTACAAAGCTATTCAAGAAGAAGCAAAAGAAAGCAATGTAAAAGCGTCAAGCTATTCACGTGGTATTGAGTTGAAAGTATATGAAAAGCTAAGTGAAAAGATTACACAGTTAGAAAACAGATTAAAAGCATTAGAAGAAAAAGAAAGTAAAACAGAAGTAAATAGCTTGCAAAGTGAAACACAAGAAAATATAAAAGTAGAAAATAAACAAAGTGAAACAGAAGTAAAAGCAAATATAAAAGAACTTTTTAGAAATGATATAGGATTTAGAAGAATGTACAGAAGCACAGAAAAGAAAGTAAATTCATTCAGAATGTTAGAAGAAAGCGAAAAGAAATTAAATAAGGCTTCAAATGAACTGGGGATTTCAAAAAACGAACTGTTAAACTTTGTTATTCAGAAGTTTTTATAAAACTACCAGATCAGGAAATAATTCCTGGACTGGAAATTAAAACGTCGGTGGTGCAAAAAGTTGCACAAGCTAAAAATACCGTTGTGGAAATAATTCCACAACGGATAAAAAGCGGTATGCTTCTTTAAACGAAGTGTACCGTCTTTTTATTAAAAGCTTGCAAGTAAATGTATATTAATTTTAATGGAAATTATATTTTACTATTGACAAAGTTATAAGTAAGTAGTATAATAGTATAAAGAAAAAGCCAGTTAGGCAAAAAATGGCACAACTGGAAGGAAATAAGAAAAATACCGTCGGGGTAAAAATACCCCCAACGGTGAAGGAGATGAAGGCAGTGGCTGAGATAGAAGTTAGAAAGTTTTCAAGCGATAAAGAAGCTATTGAAGCGTTTATAAAGTCCCAGGACGTCAAGGAAGCTTCTAAACGCACGTATAACAGGCAATTAAAACAATTCTTTAACTGGTTAAAAGAAACTGGTAGGATGGGGGAGAGGTTAGACCGTGAGGATATTTTAGCTTACAGAGAATATTTAATTAATACAGGTAAAACATCGTTGACCGTTGCAGGTTATTTGACAGCAGTCAGGAAATTCTTTGAATGGAGTGAAGCAATGAAGATATACCCAAATATAGCAAAAGTCAAAAGTCCAAGGAAACCAAAAGGGTACAGAAAAGACGTATTAAACAAAAGTCAATTGAGGAGATCTTTAGATGTAATTAACACGGATACATTAGAAGGGAAACGTGATTATGCTTTATTCAATTTATTAGCACGCACGGGCTTAAGAACAATAGAAGTGGCAAGGGCGTTAATAGGGGATATAAGACAAGAAGCAGGGCAAGCCGTTCTTTGGATACAAGGAAAGGGGAGAGACGAAAAAGACGACTTTGTAGTATTGAACGAAAAGACTTTACAGCCGATTGAAGACTATCTTCAGGAACGTGAAAAAGAAGCTGGCAGGCAGTTAAAAGACAGTGAACCGTTATTTATTTCATTAAGTAATAAAAATAAAGGTGAAGCATTGACTACACGAAGCATTTCAAGAATAATTAAAAACGTTTTTATAAAAGCAGGCTTAAACAATTCACGCATAACAGCACACAGCTTAAGGCATACAGCTATAACGTTGTCAATAGTGGGCGGGGCTTCTATACAGCAAGCCCAAGCGATGGCAAGGCATGGGGATATAAAAACAACGATGATTTACTTTCACAATTTAGAACGTATAAAAGCAGGGGCTGAGCAATATATAGACTTTTAATTTTTAAGGAGGTAGTAGTATGATTAACTTAGAAAGTATAAAAATGTATGATTTACAAGAATTGTCAGAAAAAATTGGTATAAGCGTGGTAAGTTTAAGGGAGTGGATAAAACAAGGCAAATTAAAAGCTAAAAAGCTTGGTGTGAAATATTATGTTTCAGAAGAAAGCTTAATTGAATTCTTGAAAGAAGATGAAAAGAAACAAAATAAAAAAGGAGGGGATTTAGGATGAAAAAGCTTTTAAGTGTTTTTATGGTGATTTTAGGTGCTTCAATCATGCTGGCATCTCAAAAAATGCAAATGGAACTACTTACTTATTGGGTAACGAACGAGATAGAGTATTGGGAAAGCGATGAGTCAATATCATTACCTATAACGGAGAATTGGAATATCTCTGTTTTTATCATGAAAGAATATGATTCTATATGTTTTGTGTTTACTGTAGATACACAGACAGAGGATTTTGATACTTTCATTTTTGAAACCGAAAAATTACCATATTCAAGGGAATTTAGGATTGATTTGCTTGCTTGCTTCATAGAAAATTTAAATTATTTCACTACTTTTAGAAAAACACCAGATCCTTATTATGAATGTATTGGTGATTATCTTGTTCGTGTCAACTTTTTTGTTGTTGAGAATGATGCATTGTTCTTAACATGTTTAGAAATAGATTAAAAAACCAAAAGAGAGACAATAAATAATATTCTTATGTCTATAAAGCACGAATTACAGACATAAGAAAGTAGTCAATACTTGAACGATATAAAATGATGGACTTTGAAACTGCTTTTTTAAAAAAGTGTGTTATGATATAAATAATAGGAGGTGGCAAAAGTGAAAACGATACAGGTACCCCGATGATTACAAAGTGAACCCACTAAACGACTTTATCGAAAAACGAAACCAACGACTTACAATAGTAACCACAAAAAGCATGGTAAAGAAAATAATTAATGAAGCAAAACAGAAAGATATAAGTTACAGTGAAATAATGAACAGGGCTTTGAAGCTGTATTTCAATGAAAAAAATAAAAAAATGGGGTGAAGTTAGGTTCGGCAGCCTGCTTCTTTACCCCATTCAAAAGATTAAAAAACATTCGTGGTTTTTATAACTGTTTTATATTTCTATTATAATAGTTTGATAAGTGTCTTGTCAAGTTACTACTAATTAAATTATAGCATAAAAGTATAAAAAAACAAATAAAACACGCATAAAAAGAAGGCTGCCTTGCAAATGTTGCAGTCTTTTTTTTTATTTGAATAGATAAAAATTTAAGAGGTGATATAAATGGCAAAAGTAGAAAAAGATATAAAAGTCCCCCCCGAGCTTGCAAGTCAAAAAAGATGGATTTGTTGGAGTGATAACGATGGCAAAAAGTTACCCGTTGCCCCCTGGGTAAGAGGTGGACCCATTAGCATTAATGAAAGTCAAAACTGGACGGACTTAGAAACAGCAAAAAAATATTTAAATACGAAAGGTATAAGTGGCTTGGGCTTTGTTTTAGGCAATGGAATTGTAGGCATTGACTTTGATGATTGTTATATTGATGGAGAGCTTAAGTCAGAAATTCAAGAAATTTTAAATACTTACCCCTGTTATGCTGAGGTATCCCCCAGTGGTGAAGGCTTGCATATATTAGGTTATGCACTTGGAAATTTCACATTGAAAGACCTTGACAAAGGCATTGAAATTTATTCTTCTAAACGATATTTTACTTTCACAGGTGACACTATACCCAACCATGAAAGATTAACTAATATACAAGATCTTATTTATAAGTTAATTTCAGAAAACACTGTAAATAACGTTATTGACATAGACAAGATTATTAACGGTGTGAGTGAAGGCAGTAGAAACATAAACGGTTTTTACTTAGCAACGTTTTATAGAAGGCAAGGCAAAACACAAGAAGAAACTTTAAACTTAATAAGAGAATGGAATTCTAAAAATAACCCCCCTATGAATGATAGAGAAGTAGAAAGCATTGTAAAAAGCACTTACAGAAAACCCGAGCCTTATAGTGTTTTCTATAAACAGAACCCACTTGCAAATAAGAATAAAGAAGATAAAAGCAGTCAAGAAGAAAATAAAGACTTGTCAAAAACAGAACGGCTGATAAGCATTTGCTTAAAAGAACTTGAAAGCAAGCATTTTATAACCCCAAGAGATACAAGAGAAATATACGTATATAAAGACGGCATTTACCACCCAGGGGATGGGTATATTAGGCAAGCAGTTGAAAGCATACTACTTGAAAAAGCTTCTACGCATGTTAAGAACGAAGTTATAGAACATTTAAAAGACAGAAATTACATTGACAGAAAAGAAATTAATACTAATAAGTCGTTGATACCGTTAAACAACGGGCTTTTTAATATAAAAACTTTTACACTGATGGACTTTACCCCCGACGTTTATTTTACTTACAAAATACCTGTTGACTACAACCCCGAGGTATACGATGAAACAGTTGACAAGTTTTTAGATGAAATTACAAGCTATAACGAAGCAAAAAGAAGGGATTTAGAAGAAATAGCAGGTTATTGTTTATATAACGATTATAACTTTAGCAAGGCTTTTATGTTGGTTGGTAGTGGAAGCAATGGCAAAACTACATTTCTTAACCTTTTGAAGACACTTATAGGCGATGGCAATTACAGTACAGAAACGTTGCAAGATCTTGAAAGTAAACAGTTTTCACGGGCGTCACTTTTTGGAAAGCTTGCAAATATCGCTGATGACTTACCAAGTAAAGCGTTGACCACTACAGGAGTTTTTAAAATGTTAACGGGGGGCGGTGTTATAAAAGGTGAAAAGAAATTTCAGGACCCTTTTTCTTTTATGAATACAGCTAAGTTAATTTTTTCTACGAATACAGTCCCCGACGCTAAAGACGAGTCCGACGCATTTTTTAGAAGATGGAAAATTATAGACTTTGAAGAAACGTTTAACGGAGACAAAAGAAACCCCCATCTTATCAATGAATTGACTACTAAAAAGGCACTTTCTTACTTTCTTAATTTAGCTTTGGAAGGCTTGGAAAGAGTTTTAAAACGTGGTGGCTTTGTAGAAGATAAAGAAATTAGAGAAAAGTATAAACGAAAGTCCAACCCCGTTTATGCTTTTGAAGAGGAGCATTTAGAAGAGTCCCCCGATGATTGGATATCCAAGCAAGATCTTTATAATTATTTTATACAGTATTGTAGAAAGAATAATATACCAGCACTTTCACAAAAAGCGTTTTTCACACAATTACCTAAGTATATACCTTATCGTGATTATAGACCCGTTGGTACAGATGGAAAGTTATTAAGAGCAGTAATAGGAATTAAATATAAGTAACAATTTCATGGCATTTTACCAAATACGCATTAATACTAAACGCATCCATGATATCCATGATTATTTTAAAAAATTGGAAATTTAGCATGCCTAAAACATTGATTAATACTAAACGCATCCATGATATCCATGATTATTTTTTGAAAAAAGATCTTTCAAATACGCATTAATACTAAACGCATCCAGGATATCCATGATTATTTTAAAAAGTAGTAGAAAAAATTTATAGTAAATATACCTTATTTTGATTGAAAATGTAGGGGGTAAAAAATAAATATATATAATTAATAATAAAAAAGGTGGATATGGTGGATATCCTGGATGCGATCAATATTCATGCATGTTTCAAGACACGGCAATGGTGGATATAAAAAATACAATCCTGGATATCCTGGATGCGTCCGATAACCATGCATGTTTGAAGTGGTTTTTAAGTTGAACGCAAATAAATATTCAAAAAAATTTAATCAAAAATGGACGGGTATAAACAACGAAATTTTTTCTTGGAAATGATAAAAATAAAACTAAAGGGGATAATAATATGGTGAAAACAATAAACGCTGTGAATAAAGAAGAAAAAGACTATTGGAAGTTAGACAAGAATGAATATGCTTTATACACAACGAACGCAAATATAAAAGAACTGGCAATTAATGAAGGCTTGAAAGTGATGGCACGTTATTATACAAGGGACGGTAAATTATACGCAATGCAGTTTGTTGGAAACAAGGAAACGGTAATGAAGATTTATAGGCGTGAATTACCATTCAAGCCGTTTAGCTAAAAAAGAATAGTCAATAAAGTCAATTTAAAAAAAATGAAGATAGATAAGAAAGAGAAAAATAAAAAAATCTAAAGGAGGTAATAAAATGAAAAGAAAAACTTGGAAAGAATATTTAGAAGATTG
>ERZ795046.3008-NODE-3008-length-13838-cov-43.864326_pt1 | contig 13838 bp, 15 predicted proteins | sample MGYA00375130_ERZ795046 | MGnify/ENA primary metagenome ERZ795046 (study PRJEB30175, sample SAMN05720202) | activated sludge metagenome | isolation source: anaerobic digester from wastewater treatment plant | place: Japan | collected 2015-05-15 ...
ATTCTTCTTCTACTTCTTTTTTTATTTCTTTTATCTTTTTATCAAAATTTTCTTTGGAAGAACAAAGGCTTAATAATTCATTTTTAAATGAAGGGCTTTGTAGCTTATCTAATAATTTTTTATAATCTTCTTTAATTAAATTAACAGAATCTTGTTTAACTGTTGTTCCATGTCTTTCCCAATCAGTATAATAAGTAAAAGCAATACCGCCCGCAATGGTTGCTATTGCTCCAAGAGCTATAAAAGTTCTAAAATTGGAAAAATTTTTAAGATCAACCATAAATAAATTAAAAATTAAATTTTATAAACCACAAACATCAGTCATTGATTCGCAATCAATAGCTTCTAAAATACAATTTTTCTTTTTATCATCCCATTTAGCGCATTCTTTCATGCACTCGTTTACAGAATCTGCTATTAATTCTGGTTTAAGATTAGGATCAAGATTCATACATTTAAGAACGTAATTAGCGCAAGCGTTTTCGCATAAACTTGTATTAGAGCCGACAGAAATATCTGTCTTTTCTTTTTTGTTATATGTGTTATAACGACCATCTTCTTGATTTTGTTTTTTAATCGAATTAACGTTTTGTATCTCGCTGTTTTTAGTTTTATTTAAAAAAATAAAAAACGAAATTAATATTACCAATAAAACTAAAATTAAAATTATTAAAAGTTTTTTGTTCATAATGTTTTTATTAATTTTTAATTTATTTCTAAATTATTTTTTATAAAATTTATAAAAATTAAATAATTATATTTGATTATATAAAAATAATCAATCTTTGAGTCAAAATTAATTTAAAGAGATTAAGCTTTTGAAAATTAATTTAAATATCTTTTTACCAGTTATGTTTAAATCTTAATTTTTTATTCTTAAATATCTGTTTAGAATTTTTCTAGCATTTTAGGTCTTTATAACTTAAATTTAAAATTTTAACAATGTGTATTAAGTTATTAATAACTTTTAAAACAATAATATGTTAGCGTCTTTAAAACTTGGTGAGAAATTGCTTAAAAAATAGATTTTGAAAAAACCGCAGAGGTTTCAAAAATGAAATCTGACTTTATAAACATCGTTTGTTATTAATTACGCTCTTCTTTAACAAATTTAAAATGGGGAATTAATTTATTTGTAAATAAAATTTTTTTAAAAGAGATTATTTTAGATTTAATTTCTAAATTCAAAGTTTATGTTCAAAAATTAAACATTAAAATAAACTTAAACCTGATAAAAATTTACCTTTATTTTTAAAGGTACAACATTTTATTTTACCCTTCCGTTAAAGTCAAAATAAATTGACTTTCTTAAAAGATTAAGGTAAAAATTTTTATTGCCCTCGTAGTTCAATGGATAGAATAGGACCCTTCTAAGGTCTAGATGCAGGTTCGATTCCTGCCGAGGGCACTACAATCAAACTTCTTTTTATTTTCCTTGCAATAAAAGATGTTTTATGTTATTCTAAATTAGAAACCTAATCAAGGTTTTAAAAATTGCACTTTAACTTAAAACATAAAGAAAGGAGGTTATTAATATGGGAAACAAGATAGAAGAGATTTTAGGACTTAAAAAGTTTCTGGTTAAGATTAGAGTAGTAGGTTTAGGTGAAACCTACGAAAAATGGTATATTATTGATTCTAGGGTAGAACCAGAATTAGGAAGTAAACTAATTCGGTTTAAGCCGTCGTCGTTTTTTGTTAAAATTATAGAAATTAAAAAATATTCTTTTGAAGAAGCTCAATCTCTTGAGGCCATTCCTGAAAAATGTAACCATTGCGGAAAACGAATAACAAAAGAGATTTATAACGAGATGAATAGATTGGGGATTGCTTATACCCATTATTGCAGTAAAAAATGTTTTTCTTCATTTTGGAATTTAGACTCTATTTAGAATTTTTAATGCCCGCAAATTTTAAAATATTTTGCGGGTTTTTCATAAAATATTTTATTTTTTAAGAAAAATTTGATAAAATATTTTATATTAAAATCGTTTTTAAACAGTTTCTTAAAAATTAAAATGGAGATTAAAATTTTATATGAAGATAAAAATGTTCTTGTGATAGATAAACCAGCAGGAATAATTGTTTTTAACGAAAAAGAAGAAAAAATAGAAAAAGAAAAATTAGAAAAAACATTAATTGATTATATTTTAGAAATACGGCCGGAGATAAAGAACGTTGGAAAAGCGCCAAGATATGGAATAGTTCATAGGTTAGATAAAGATACTTCAGGTATTCTTTTAATAGCTAAAAACAATAAAGCCTTGTTTTTTTTCCAAAAACAGTTTAAAACAAGAAGTATAGTTAAAAAATATATTGCTTTAGTTTCAGGTGTTATAAAAGAAGACGAAAGAGTAATAAAAACATTAATTGGCAGGTCTTATAATAATTATAAAAAACAAAAAGTTTATCTTTTTGGAGAGCCAGATTCTAAAGGAAAAAGAGAGGCAATTACTTTTTTAAAAGTAATAAAAAGATTTTCAAATTGTACCTTAATTGAAGTAATACCAAAAACAGGAAGAAAACACCAGATAAGATGTCACCTTTCTTATATTAATCATCCGATTATAGGAGATAATCTTTATGGTTTTAAAAATCAAGATTTAGCTAAAAAATTAAATCGTCATTTCCTGCATGCTTCTTATATAAAATTTCAATTACCCGAAGGAAAAATAATTGAGATTAAATCGGATTTACCCCAAGAGTTAAAAAATTTTTTGTCTAATTTAAAATAAAAAATTAAAATAATTTTAAAAGTAAAGTATTTAAAAATATGGTTCAAAAAACTGAAGAATTTAATAAAGTTCAATTAAAAAAAGGTTTGCCTGAGATAAGACCAGGAGATACTGTTAAGGTTTATCAAAAAATAAAAGAAAAAAATAAAGAAAGAATTCAAGTTTTTGAAGGCACGGTTATTGCCCGAAAACACGGAAAAGGAATTTCTTCAACGATTACTGTTAGAAGAGTTAGTTCTGGTATTGGAGTTGAAAGAATTTTTCCTCTTCATTCTCCTAATATTGAAAAAATCGAAATAGTAAAAAGAGGAAAAGTAAAAAGAGCAAAGCTTTATTATTTAAGAAAAGCAAAAGGGAAAAAAGCAAAATTAAAACAAAAAGAATTGGTGGTATCTGATAACAAAGAAGATGTAGTTGAAGAAAATAAAGAAGAAAATAAAGAAGAAAAAAAAGAAGAAAATAAAGAAGAACAAGCAGAAAAAAAAGAAGAAAATAAAGAAGAACATTTAAAAGAAGAACAAGCAGAAAAAAAAGAAGAAGAAAAATAAAAATGCGGACGTGGTGCAATTGGATAGACACGCAGGACTGAGGCTCCTGGGAGATTTTCTCCATGTGGGTTCGAGTCCCACCGTCCGCACCCTCCGCGTAAACGGACGGCTAGCTCAACTGGCAGAGCGTCTGAGTTACATTCAGAAGGTTATAGGTTCAAGTCCTATGCCGTCCACGTGATTTTTAAAATTTTGCCGCGATAGCTCAGTGGTAGAGCGCTTGCCTGAAGAGCAAGGCGTCGGGTGTTCAATTCACCCTCGCGGCACCAATAAGCGGGAGTAGTTCAGCAGCAGAACGCTTCCTTGCCAAGGAAGAGGCCGCGGGTGCGAATCCCGTCTCCCGCTCAAAATAAGCAATTTTTTGAAAGTAAAAGATGTTTTTAAAATAGGAACTGCAAATATATTTTAGAGACGGGTGAAGCACCCGCCTACTGAATTGCGAGAGAGCGAACGAAATAATTTAAGAAATAAAACCTTTATTTTAATTTTAGACAAAAGATGAAAAAACAATATTCTATAAATTTAGAAAAAAAATGGCAAAAGTTTTGGGGAAAAGAAAAAATTTATAAATTTAATCCTCAAAAAAAAGCAACTTTTTTTTCAGTTGACACTCCTCCTCCAACCGTAAGCGGCAAAATGCATTTAGGCCATGCTTTTTCCTATACTCATATAGATATAATTGCAAGGTATCATCGAATGATAGGGGAAAATGTTTTTTTTCCGTTTGGGACAGATGATAATGGTTTACCAACAGAAAAGTTAGTAGAAAAAGAGAATAATGTTAATATTTTTAATATGAAGAGAAATGAATTTATTTCTCTTTGTCAAAAAACTCTTAAAAAATTAAGGCCAGAATTTATAAGAGATTGGAAAAATATTGGAATTTCTTGTGATTTTGATTTAACTTATTCTACCATAAGCAAAGATGTTCAAAGATTAAGTCAGAAGTTTTTTATTGACCTGTATCATAAAAATAGGGCATATAGAGGAGAGTTTCCTGTTTTATGGTGTTCTAATTGTCAAACCGCTATTGCACAAGCTGATTTAGAAGATAAAAATATCGAAAGTTTTTTTGTTAATATTAAGTTTGAATTAGAAGAAGAAGGAGAAATAATAATTGCAACAACAAGACCAGAGCTTTTATCAAGCTGTGTTGCTATTTTCGTCCATCCAAATGACAAAAGATATAAAAATTTAATTAATAAAAAAGCAATAGTGCCTATTTTTGGACAAAAAGTTTTAATTTTAGAAGATGAAAAAGTAAATCCGGAAAAAGGAACAGGAATTGTAATGTGTTGTACTTTTGGAGATGTAACAGATGTTGAATGGTATTTTGATCATAAATTGCCTTTAAAAATTTCTATTAATCCTAATGGGACGATGAATGAATTATCTCAAAAATATCAAGGGTTAAAAATTAAAGAAGCAAGGCAAAAAATTATTGAAGATTTAGAAAAAGAAGGGAAGGCAATAAAAAAAGAAAAAATTTCCCACATTGTTAATGTTCATGAACGATGCGGCACAGAAGCGGAAATTTTGGTAAATTGGCAGTGGTTTATAAAATATTTAGACTTAAAAGATGATTTTATAAAAATTGATAAGAAAATAAAGTGGTTTCCTGAATATATGAGAAAAAGATATGAAAATTGGGTGAAAGGTTTGAAATGGGATTGGTGTATTTCTCGTCAAAGATATTTTGGAATACCTTTTCCTGTTTGGTATTGTAAAAGGTGTCAGAAAATAAAAATCGCGGAAATTTCTCAATTGCCAGTTGATCCTTTGAATTCAAAACCAAAAACTTCTTGTTCCTGTGGAAGTAAAGAATTTATTCCTGAAGAAAGTGTTTTGGACACTTGGGCAACAAGTTCTTTAACGCCTCAAATAGCAATTGATTTAATAAAAAATAAAAATATAAAGGAAAAATTATTCCCGATGTCTTTAAGACCCCAAGCGCATGATATTATTAATTTTTGGTTATTTTATACAATTGCTAGATCTAAGCTTCATTTTAATAAAATTCCTTGGAAAACAGTGATGATTTCCGGATTTGTTTTGGATCCAAAAGGAGAAAAAATGTCAAAATCAAAAGGAAATGTGGTTTTTCCCCAAGAGATAATTTCAAAATATGGAGCAGATGTTTTAAGACACTGGGCAGCAAAAGCAAGTTTAGGGGAGGATATAAGGTGGGACGAAAAAGAGATTAATGCGAGCAAAAGAACAATTATAAAGCTTTGGAATGCGGCAAGGTTTTGTCTTTCAAATTTAAAAGATTTTAATAATAAAAAAATAAATTTTAAAAATTTAGAAGATGAGGATAAATGGATTCTTTCTATTTTAGAAGAAACAATAAAAGATTATCATTATAATCTTAAAAAATTTGAGTTTAAAAAATCAAGAGAAGTTATTGATAATTTTTTCTGGAAATATTTTTGCGATAATTATTTAGAAATAGTAAAGCCAAGATTTTATAATAAAAATATTTCAAAAAATTCAAAAAACGCCGCTCAATCTGTCTTATATATTTTGCTTTTGTCTGTATTAAAACTTTATGCGCCTTTTATGCCTCATATTACCGAAGAGATATACCAATCATATTTTAAAAAATGGGAAAAAGAAAAAAGTATTCATTTATCTTTACTTCCCGAATTTAATAAAAAATTATTAAACACAAAAATAAAAAAAGATTTTGAGGAAATTATTGATCTGATTTCGTCTGTAAGAAAATATAAAAGCGAGAAGGGATTTTCTTTAAAGAAAGAAATTAATAAATTAATAATTGAAAGCAAAAATAAGAATAAAATAGAAAAACATAGTAATCTTTTAAAATCAGTTATGAATATAAAAATAATTGAATTTAAAAAGATTTTTCAAGATAGTATTAATGTTAATTCTAATATTAAAATACAGATAGAAGAATAATTTTTTCTGTTGACATTTTATTTTATTTTATTAATATAATAAGCGAGAGGGTGCGGGATATTTTTAAAATATTCCCAAGAGGACAACGGGATTTAATAAAAGAGGTTTAAAGAGCTCTCTGACGAAGTCCAAAGTCAGCCTAAAGGTTAAAACCGAACTCATTAAATCCCGTCTCTCTCATAAAAGATCCCGTCTTATAAGGAGGGGATTTTTTATTATTTAAAATTTTTAAAATTTTATGTTATAATTTAAAAATAAAAGGTCATAAATAATTTTTTAATTTTTATGAAAAAAGAAAAAAATAATTTTCAAGAAATAGAAGGGCAGTTAATTGGAGAAATTACTCATTATTTTCCAAAAGTAAAAGTAGCGGTGATAAAATTATCAAAACCTTTGTCAGAAGGGGATAATATAAGAATAGTTGGCGGAGAAGATACAGATTTTATTCAAGAAGTAAAATCAATGGAAGTTGACCATCAGAAAATTAAAAAAGCAAAAAAAGGAGAAAGTATAGGTTTAAAAGTTAATAAAAAAGTAAGAGAAGGTTATAAGGTTTATAAAATTTAACAACAATTATAAAAATTAATATAATGGCAGAAATAATTTTACAATTATTATTGGCTACAATTTTTGGAGCTTTAATTGGTTTAGAAAGAGAATTAAAACGAAAAGAAGCTGGACTTCAAACATATAGTTTAGTTTCTTTGGGCGCTTGTCTTTTTGTAATTATTTCCCAGAAAATTTTTGAAATTTATGGAAGTTCTTTAAATTCTTCTGGTTTGAGTTTTGACCCATCAAGAATTATTTTAGCGATTGCTACTGGAGTTGGTTTTGTTGGGGCTGGAGTTATTATTTTTCGTGAAAGAGAAAATAAAATAGAAGGAATAACAACTGCTGCTGGCTTATGGGTAGCAGCTGGAATTGGAACAGCAATTGGTTTTAATCTTTATTTTATTTCTTTTGTCTCACTCCTTTTTACTTTTTTAATTTTGATAGTTTTTGGAGAATTAGAAAAAAATTTTTTCATAAATAAATAATTTTTAAAATTATGACAAAATTTTTAGATATTTTAGTTATCAGTGGATTAGTTATATTTTTATTTTATTATCTTTTTACAAGTGTTTTTCCTTCAATAGGTGGTTATTTATCAGTTCTTTAATTTTTTAAAATAATATAAATTTATGAAAAAAAATTTTTCAAAAAAATCAAAAATAAAAAATGAAATTAAAAAATCAGAAATAATTAAAAAAGATGTAAGAAAATGGGATTTGGCGAAAAGATTAGAACATAGAAGAGTAGAAGGCAAAGATCAAAAAAGATAAATTAAAAACCCGCGTAAATCGCGGGTTTTTAATTTATTAAAATTTTTTGAATTATTCCATTTCTAAATCGTCTCCTTCTGTTTCCTCATCAGCGTTTTCTTCTGTTTCTTCGGTGTTTTCATCTTCTGCTGTATCAGTATCTAAATTTTCATCTAATTCTAAATCCTCTTCTTGGCAAACTAATGTTTCGTATAAATTTTCTTTTATCATTTTTAAATTATTAAAACGCTTTTTTTCAAAAATAATAAGCGTTTTTTTTAAATTTTCTTTCCGACCTTTTATAACTATTTTAATTATAGGGATCAAAAATATCCTGTCAACCCCCTTTTTAAAATTGTTAATTTCTTCTTAAAATGATAAAATAATTAAAATATAATTTTTAACTATGAACATTATTGCTGATTTTCATATTCATTCAAAATATTCTCGGGCAACAAGCAAAGATATGGATTTAGAAAGCTTAGACAAGTGGGCGAGAATAAAAGGAATAAATGTTTTAGGTACAGGAGATTTTACTCATCCCTTGTGGTATAAAAATATTTTAGAGAAATTAACTCCCGCTGAAGAAGGATTATTCAAAATTAAAAATTCTAATTCAGAAACTCGTTTTATTTTAACCTCTGAAATTAGTTGTATTTATTCTAAAAACAACAAAGTAAGAAAAATTCATATTTTAATTTTTGCTCCATCGTTTGAGATTGTAGAAAAAATCAATTCCCGGTTAAATTTAATCGGAAATTTAAAAGCAGATGGAAGGCCTATTTTAGGACTTGACGCAAAAGAACTAGTAAAAATTATTTTAAGCATTTCTCAAGATTGTTTTATTGTGCCTGCTCATATTTGGACGCCTTGGTTTTCTTTGTTTGGTTCTAAATCAGGGTTTAATTCCCTTGAAGAATGTTTTGATAATTATTCAAAATATATTTTTGCGTTAGAAACAGGACTTTCTTCCGACCCAAAAATGAATTGGAGGTTATCTGCTTTAGACAATATTTCTTTAATTTCTAATAGTGATTCTCATAGCCCGGCAAAAATTGGAAGAGAGACAAATGTTTTTGATACAGATTTAAGTTATTTTTCAATTATTGACGCAATTAAAACAAAAAACAAGGAAAAATTTTTATATACAATAGAATTTTTTCCAGAAGAAGGAAAATATCATTATGATGGGCACAGATTTTGTAATATCTCAATGTCTCCAAAAGAAACAAAAGAGAATAAAAATATTTGTCCTGTTTGTCATAAGCCATTAACAATAGGGGTTTTAAATAGGGTGGAAGAATTAGCAGACAGGGAAGATGGTTTTGTCCCTCAAAACGCAATTCCTTTTAAAAGCGTCGTTCCTTTACAAGAAATAATAGCAGATGTTTTTAATGTTTTGCCAACAGCAAAAAAAGTAAAAGAAGAATATGATAAATTAATTAAAAACTTTAAAAATGAGTTTGAAGTTTTGCTTAAAATTCCTTATAATGAACTTAAATTAGTAGTTAGAGAAGAGATAGCAACAGCTATTGTAAAAATGAGAGAAGGAAAAGTGGAGGTTTGTCCAGGTTATGATGGCGTTTATGGGAAAATTAAAATTTCTTTAGAAGAAATAAATAATAAAAATAACCAAAAAACATTATTTTAAAATGAAAGCTGATTTACATATTCACACAAGTTTTTCTTGCGATGGAATTCATTCTCCAAAAGAGATTATTAATTCAGCAATTGAAAAAGGAATTGATTGTGTTTGTATTACAGACCATAATGAGATTAGAGGAGCAGTTGAAGCAATGAAATTTTCTTTTGATAAAAATATTTTAGTTATTCCGGGAATAGAAATTTTAAGTAAATCAGGGGATGTTTTAGCAATAAATGTGAAAAAATTAATCCCTGACGGACTATCTTTAAAAGAAACAATAAAAGAAATTAGAAAACAAAAGGGAATAGCAGTTATTCCGCATCTTTTTGATCCAACTGTGCTTAATTTTAAAGGCATCATAAGAGAAGTTTTAGAAACAAAACCTGATGCTTTAGAAATTTTAAATGCTTTAAGTTTTTTTAATTTTTCAAATAAAAAAGTTTCCAAATTTTCTCAGAAAAAAGATTTTCCTTTTACTGCTGGTTCTGACGCGCACAGAAAAGAGTTTGTTGGTTCTGCTTATATTGAAACTTTTGAAAAAGTTTCTTCGGAAAAAGATTTAATTGACGCGATAATGAACAAAAAAGTAAAAATTGGTGGAGACCACCAAGGATTTATAAAAGCAGTAAAAAATGTATTACATTTTGATAAGAAAAGAACTTTAAAATACATTTATTTAAAAGCAAAAAATTAATTTTAAAAATATGTTTTCTTCTAATAAAAATTTTCAAAAAGGTTCGGCTCTTTATTTAGCAGTTGTTATTTTATCTATTACTTTATCTATTACATTAGGAATGGGTACAATTTTAATTTTGCAAATGAGAGCAATAAGAGACACTTTTTATTCAACAAATGCTTATTATGTTGCTGAAACTGGCATTGAACAAGGAATTTTTTTATCCAATTATAATTGTATTATAGAAGAAGATCCTCAGTGTGACCCTACAAAAATTTATGGTAATGGAGAGTTTGAAGGTGAAATAAATGGTTCAAAATATTCTGTTAAAATAACTAAAGAAGGAGAAACTATCTTGTATAAATCAATAGGTGATTATAAAGGCGCTAAAAGAATAGTTGAATATAGACAATCTTCTGCTTTTACTGGTGAATCTGAATAATTTTAGTATTTTATAATTTTTAAAATGAATGGACAAAAAAGAAACAAAACAAAGAATTGAAAAATTAAAGGAGTTAATAAATTATCATAGATATCTTTATCATGTTTTAGATAAACAAGAAATTTCTGACGCTGCTCTTGATTCGTTAAAAAAAGAGCTTTTTGATTTAGAACAAAAATATCCTGAATTTATAACTCCTGATTCACCAACTCAAAGAATAGGCGGTGAACCATTAGATAAATTTAAAAAAGTAAAGCATTTTAAACCAATGCTTTCTTTTAATGATGCTTTTTCTGAAAAAGATATGCTGGAATGGCAAGAAAGAATTTTTAAACTTTTAACAGAAGAAGAAAGAAAAAAAATTGATTTTTATTGTGAATTAAAAATTGATGGTTTAGCAATTGAGTTGATTTACGAAAATGAAATTTTTAAAACAGGAGCAACAAGGGGTGATGGATTAGTTGGGGAAGATATAACTCAAAATTTAAAAACAATTGAAACAATTCCTTTAAAATTAAGAAACATAAAAGAGATTAAAAAAGATTTAGAAAGAGAAAATTTAAAAGATTTAATAAAAATTTTAGAGGAAAAAACAAAAACTTCATTAATTATAAGAGGGGAAGTTTTTATTTCAAAAAATGAGTTTAAAAGGATTAATAATGAACAAATTAAGAAAGGTTTACCTGTTTATTCAAATCCTCGAAATATAGCAGCAGGGTCAGTGAGACAGTTAGATCCAAAAGTTACTGCTTCAAGACGTTTAGATTTTTTTGCCTATGATATTATTACTGATATGGGTACAAAAACTCATGAGGAAAAGCATAAAATTTTAAAAATTTTAGGTTTTAAAACAAATTCTCATAATAAATATTGTAAAGATATAAATGAGGTTTTCGATTTTTATAAACATTCTCAGAAAATAAGAGATAATCTTTATTATGAAATTGATGGGGTAGTGGTAATTGTTAATAATAATAATATTTTTGAAAAATTAGGAGTTATTGGAAAAGCGCCACGGGGAGCAATTGCTTTTAAATTTCCATTAAAGCAAGCAACAACAATTGTAAAAGATATAAAAGTTCAAGTTGGGCGAACGGGCGCTTTAACTCCAGTTGCTTATTTAGAGCCCGTAGAAATTGGGGGAGCAAAAATTTCTCGAGCAACACTTCACAATGAAGATGAAATTAAAAGATTAGGAATAAAAATAGGGGATACAGTGATTGTTGGAAGAGCCGGAGATGTTATTCCTGATATTATAAAAGTTTTACCAGAGTTAAGGTCGGGAAAAGAAAAAGAATTTAAAATGCCTAAAAAATGTCCAGTTTGCAATGGAAAAATTTTTAAAAAAGAAGGAGAAGCAGTTTACAGATGCATTAATCCAAATTGTTTTGCTATTTTAAAAGAAAGGTTTTATCATTTTGTTTCAAAAGGCGCGTTTGATATTGAAGGATTAGGGCCTAAAATTATTGATAAATTATTAGAAGAAGGGTTAGTATCTGATCCCGCGGATATTTTTAATTTAAAAGAAGGGGATATTTTAAATTTAGAAAGATTTGGAGAAAAATCGGCTAAAAAGTTAATAAATTCGATTAACTCAAAAAAAGAAATTCCTTTTTCAAAATTTATTTATTCATTAGGAATAAGACAAGTTGGAGAAGAAACAGCAAAAGATTTATCTGATTATTTTAATTCTATTAAAGAATTAAAAAATGCTTCTTGTAATGATTTGGAAAAAATTAAAGATATCGGTCCTGTTACAGCAGAAAATATTTATAATTGGTTTCATAATAAAAAGAATATAGAGTTTTTAGAAAAATTAGAGAAGGCAGGAATAAAAATAATAAACGAAAAAAAAGAAGGAGGAAAACTTAAAGGGAAAACTTTTGTCTTTACCGGAGAGTTAAATTCGATGACAAGAGAAGAAGTAAAAGAAAAAGTTAGAAATTTAAACGGAGAAGTTTCTGAATCTATTTCGAGAAAAACCGATTATCTTGTTGTTGGAGAAAATCCTGGTTCAAAATTAGAAAAAGCCCAAAAAAGAGGCATAAAAATAATTAACGAAAAAGAATTTTTAGATTTAATAAAATAAATGAATTTAGATACTCATTTTAAAAAATTTGATTGGGTGATGTTTTTTTCTGCTTTGTTTTTATCGCTGATAGGGCTTTTATCTTTATACAGTTCTTCTTTTTTTAGAGAAGATAATTTTAGTATTTTTAAAAAGCAAATATTATTTTTAGCAATAGGAATTTTGACGATGTTTATTTTAAGCTTTATTGATTGGAGAGTTTTTAAAGAAAATTCTTATCTTATTTTGTTTTTATATTTTATCTGCCTTCTTCTTCTCTTGGGCTTATATTTTTTTGCGCCAAAAATTAGAGGAATTAGAAGTTGGTATCGCATAGGCGGTTTTTCTTTTAGCCCTATTGAGATTACAAAAATAGTTTTATTAATTTTACTTTCAAAATATTTTTCAACAAGGCATATAGAAATGTATAAATTGCAACATATTATTTTTTCGGGAATATATGTTTTTTTACCCTCTCTTTTAATTTTTTTTCAGCCTGATTTAGGTTCTGTTATAATTTTATTTTGTTTATGGGTTGGGATTTTAATAATTTCAGGGATAAAACTTAAACATTTTTTTATTTTAATATTATTGGGTCTTGTGATTCTTTCTTTTTCTTGGTTTTTCTTATTAAAAGATTATCAAAGGGCGAGAATTATAGGTTTTTTTGTTCCTAAAGAAGCAGATTATTTAGGAATAAAATGGAGTCAAGAACAGGCAAAAATTGCAATTGGTTCTGGTGGAATTTTCGGGCAAGGAATTAAAAAAGGTTCTCAAACGCAATACGGATTTTTGCCCGAATCTCATACAGATTTTATTTTTGCTGCTATTGCTGAAGAGTTTGGTTTGGTTGGAGTGTCTTTTGTTTTTATTTTATTCGCGATTTTATTATGGCGAATTATAAAAATATCGCTTTCATCTCAAACAAATTTTTGTCGTTTATTCAGTGCTGGTTTTGCTTTTATTTTATTTTCTCAAATTTTAATAAACATTGGGATGAATCTTTCACTCTTGCCAGTTGTTGGAATTTCTTTGCCTTTAATTAGTTATGGGGGTTCAAATTTAATTGCTGTTTTTGTCGGATTAGGTATTTTAGAAAGTATGAGAATTCATTAAAATTTCTTTCTTTTTTTTCTGCTTTTGATAAAATAAATAATAATTAAAAATATTAGTAATGAAAAATAAAAAATTAAAAATTCTTTTTTTCTGTTTTTGTTTTCTTTTTGTTTCTTTAAGTGTTTTTGCCGCAGAGACAAATATTGACTCTGTTTATAAATATGCTTGGGGAGAGGATATTGGCTGGATAAATTTTGGGACTAAAAACGGAGGAGTAATGGTAAAAAATGATAAGATTACAGGATATGCTTGGAGTCAAAATTATGGATGGATAAATTTATCTCCTAAAAACGGAGGAGTTTCAAACGATGGAAAGGGAAATTTATCAGGTTATGCTTGGGGAGAAAATCTTGGATGGATAAATTTTGAGGGAGTAAAAATTGATTCT
>ERZ795046.3023-NODE-3023-length-13791-cov-4.648952_pt1 | contig 13791 bp, 12 predicted proteins | sample MGYA00375130_ERZ795046 | MGnify/ENA primary metagenome ERZ795046 (study PRJEB30175, sample SAMN05720202) | activated sludge metagenome | isolation source: anaerobic digester from wastewater treatment plant | place: Japan | collected 2015-05-15 ...
GATCATTCTGACCGGAATGGGTATCATTATCATGCTGATGACACGGGAGATCTGGAGCACCTTCAGCACAGGTCTTATCCTTCTCATCATTGCAGCCTGGATCTTCCTCTTAAGTTTTCTTTTCATTCCCTTTCTGGCCATGCGGTATCCGGTCCGTATGAAATCTCTTATACTTCGTCTGGTATCCTGGATTATTGGAAAATTATCACATACACGGTTTTCTTCTTCAAAAATCTGTGCATGTGCCGACGCAGAGATAGATACCTTATTTGACGGTTTCAACCGTTTTGCCGGCCCTGCACGATGGGGTCTTTTTGCCGGGGGATGTGCTACTGCATTCTTCTGGGTGACCGAATTTCTGGTTGCATCAGTCATCCTGATGGGCCTGGGTCTTGATCCCAACATTATCCTTTCATTCTTTTTTCAGATCCTTATTGCGATTATTATGATGATTCCGACTACCCCCGGGTCGTCAGGGATTACCGAGCTCTCCACTTCATCTCTGTATGCTCTTATCGTCCCGGCAGGTATGCTTGGAATATTTGTCCTACTCTGGCGATTTGTGACATTTTATCTGAATATCATTCTTGGATTTGTTGCAGGTATGTGTATCATTCACCGGGAGATTACCTGCAAAGCGGAATCGGAATATGAATTATGCAACAAAAAAACAGTGGATAGCGAGAAAAGAGGTGACGAAAAGGTTTAAATCCGGTGTACTGCTGCGGTTTTCTGCCCGATACATCCGGGAGAAGGATACGCAACCTTCTCCCACCGGTCAAGTACTTCTGAACCCTCAATAAATGCGAGATCATGACGTTTTGCATATCGGATCGCATCTTCCTTTGAGAGAGCATATCCGGAATCGTCATCAAGCATCTCACATATGGTAATGCTTGGAACAATACCAGACATCTCAGCCATAGCAACCGAGAGTTCTGTCTGACCATGACGCTGGGATAAGAGGTGCTCTGCGGCGATGAGGATTGGCATATGACCAGGAGTCCGAAATTGTTCCTTAAATGATACTGGCTCTCCATTCAGAACTGCCTGTACTACTTCGGAAATGGCATGTACGGTTTTCGCCCGATCACGATCCGTAATGCCGGTAAACGTATCCCGATGATTGACCCAGAGTGAAAATGATGAATTGTTTAAGGGATCATATGGAATATCACCCAGTCGTTCAACCATGGCACAATTCCGGAGCACTTCACGGGCAAAGGGAAGTCCCAGTTTCTTTGCTGCCATGAACGGGATGGCAGTACAAATAAGACCACCTGCATCGTTTCGCATCCGGCAGATGTCACGGTGGGTGATCATATCTGAACGCATGGCAAAATCAGTCTCACGTTCACGATCATCAAAATCATACAGCAGGACTATCTCACCCTGCCTGAGTGCAGTAAATGCATCTTTTGTCATAATGTCACCTCTATTGCTACTTCATCGCCATCCTGAAGAGAGAATCTTTTTCGGAGCCCTTCAGGAGCGACAATCTCGATAAGTTCTTCCGGATAGTGGGTTCTGCCAGGTATGATGATACCACAGGGAACATCCCTGATAAAGCAGGGAAGACAGCGGACATCGCCAAAAGTCCTACCTTCAGACTCAAATCCTTGCACAATCTTCCAGTCGGCACTTGAAAGACGTTTTCTCTGGAGAGCCGCGCTTGGCAGAAGCCGTATGTTAAGTGTACCGGGAAATGGGGCAAACCCAAGTATTTCCTGAAACTGTTTGGTATAGGGACGAAGGCTCATATAGTATGCACCCTCCCCAAGCCCGGACTGGACGGTTCCATTCAGCAGCAGAGTTTTCTCCTTCCGGCCAAATAACCGGTAATAATCACAGTATTCCTTTCGAAGGGCATCTTCTCCTTCAGGGGAAATGGTCACCTGCTGCCCCTCTGTCCCAAGAACCCGGCTTATAAGATGCTGCTGCTCTAATGAACGCAGTCTTCGGGATGCGGTCTGAGGGCTGAATCCAAGTTCAGAGCCAAGACTTATCGTTTTGAGGAAAACCGGAGTATTCAGACCGCCCATGAGAGCGATCCGTTTGAGACATTCCAGATCCTCAGGGGTAACCATGATATCATATGTGAGAGCGATCCTATTAATGAGTTTCCATATATGGGGAGAATAGCATAAGTGAGATGAAATAGTAGAATCACCGGGTTCATGTCATACTCTATGGAAATCCAAATTATGTATTCTCATAATAACCAGTACTATGAAAGCTTTTTCAATCTGACAGGTATATGGTGAAATATCGTTATTCGTTTTGTATTGGGATTCAAAAGAATGATAAGCAGTTACATATAACATAATAATCTTTTCCATACCTATGCCTGAATATGATTCAAAACCAGGGATCTGCAGCAGATGTGGCTGTTGCTGTAGTTACATGGCTGACGTTTTTGGCATCATTGAGCAAACCGGACCTTTTACATATCGTATTCAGTATCTGATCACCGGAGTTCAGCAGGTTGTGACCATTGACCAGGACAAAAGGGAAATTTTTTCCACAACATCCATTCTTGATAAACGACCACTTGCCTGTCCATTCCTCCGGTTTGATGATGAAAACCTTGCCATGTGCACGGTCCATCAGACACGACCTGAACTGTGTCGAATGTATCTTTGTGATCGATGTAAAAAGGGATGATCTATTAATCAGAAGATCTTCTTCGGATAAGCCATTCCTCTACTGCCCCAATTAATGCCAGTATTGCAGGCATAATTATGATTGCACCAATTAAGGAAAAAAAGACAGCGATTACTGTCATAATCCCAAAATTCGAAATAATTGGAAATGAAGAAAGCAGCAGTGCCGAGAACCCGAAAGCGGTTACAAGCCCGGAAACCGTCACGGATGCACCAATCTTTTGCACACTATTCCGGATAGCAGAGTAGGAATCAGGACTGGTCTTTTTTTCCTCAAGATACCGTTCCATCATGAGAATCGTATACTCAGATGAGACGCCGATAGTTATCGCCCCCAGAGATGCCGTAATAAAGGTATAATCGATAGAAAATACCCACATGACTACCGCATTCCACCCGACCACACAGATGATCGGAAAGAGTGGAGCAACCGCTATAATATTCCGGTATGCAATAAGCAAGAACAGAAATATCATGATAAAGGCAAGATAAGTCATAATTGGCTTATACAGGACAATATCATCATGTGTTATTGCATTTAGCTCAAATTCCCCACTCGAATGAACAGAAAGCCCCGGTGGTGGATCCGGCCATCCGGTCTCAGACAATAAGACCTCTTTCATATTGCTCATTTCCCCTGCTGAAAGAGATATCGTTTTTATCTCCATAAGACCGGTAATATCATCTGCAACATATTTCCTTTTTTCATCGGCCGGGATCCGGGAAAGAATTGTATTCAGTGCTGTCTGTGAACGGGGAAGAGTACCATCGTTATACTTTTTAACGAGTGATGCAATACTGGAGACGCTTATAATTTTATCTGCATATACCTCAGAGATGAATTTGCCATACCGATCCATCCATCGCAGTGTTTCAAGTGATGTGATATCAGGAGCAGTAATGATTAATTCAACCGGCATCTGAGAACCAAGGGTCATTTCAATTTTGTCCTTCACTACCTTTGCAGGCATATCAGGAGGAACCATTGAATCTTCAGTGGTATCAATTGCTATCCGGTCATCAACAACCAATCCGATTCCAGCCAGCATAAGGACCAGAATTAGAAGGATTACTGGTGACTTTGCAATTTTTCCAGCAATATATGATAAAAGATGATTGTACCTGTCAAAAAGACCGGGCCCCCGTGCGGGGTCAGAAATTTTTGGTTTATAGGGCAATAAGAGCGCTAAGGCTGGAAATCCAAACAGAGTTGCTCCATATGCACAAAAGATCCCGATTATTGCGGTCTGGGTAAAACCTACCAGAATCGGAAGCGGGGTTATATATAATACAATAAACCCCATTACAGTTGCAATCATTGCATTTAAGACTGCATACCCGGTATTACAGATGGTCGTCCTGATCGCTTCATGAAGAGGCGAATTGATTAGTTCGTCATTGAGACGGGACTGAAACTGAACCGCATAATCTATGCCAAGTCCTAATAATACAGGAAATGCGCCAATGGCACCAATATTAAGATTTACCCGGAATGCTCCCAGAACGCCGAATAAATAAATAAGTCCCAACATTACAAAAAGCAGGGGAAGGAGCCGGTACCTGACCGAACTGAACAGAACCAGAAGGCCAAGGAGCATTAATGTAAATGCTCCAAGAATCATGACTACAATCTGACCAGTCATGGCATCGAGCATCTGTTCATCAAATGCATCGGTTCCACTTATCTCAATAGTCGTTCCAGGGGGAAGAACAGAAGATGAAATGACCTGGCCAATGGGTTCAAGGAGTGATGCCGGATCCCCTCTTGCCAGCACTGCTCCAAAGGTATGAACAGAATCAGGAACCAATGTTTGCTGGTATGATGCAGGGATCCGATCAAATGCCGTTTGAATTTGAGACTTTGAAGGGGGAAGAGTTCCACCATTCGCCTGCTTTATGACACTGGCAATTGTTGTTACAGACATTACTCCAGGTATCCGGGATACTTCCTCTTCAAAAACAGAGAGATCATGAAGGACATCATAGGAAAGGGGATCGGGAGTCGATATATAAAGTACAATAGTCTTTTCATCAGCGAAATTTTTCACATATGACTGATACCATATCATTGAAGGGTCTTCGTGCGTTAAATATATCGAAACCCCTGATTCCATTGAGAGATTTCCCATCGACGCAAAGGAAGCGAGAGCAAGCAAAGCCATAATAAGGAGAATCAGGGCTGGTCTTGCTATGACCTGATCGGAAACCCGATGATAAAAATGAGAGATCAGGGACATATCCGGCCTCTTTTACTGATGTTTCTCATCAAACCAACCTGCCTTCCTTTTTCAGGATACCATATCCAAGGATGAGTATCACTCCCAGGAGGATAATAAGTGATATGGGAGAGAGAAGGTATGAAAGAATACCATGAGGTGCACCATCTATCTCTATTCTCATAGGATCTGACAGTGCAACCAGACCATTTTCACCACGGTATTTCACATCGGTTAAGACGCCATAGGTTTTGACCAGGGCAGACTGATCAAGAATAAACTCATACATAACTTCTGCAGAGTCTCCAGGGTTGAGGGTTCCAAATGCTGCACTGGTAACCGGAGAGGAAACCGGTGATATCGGCACAATCTTGGCAGTTGCATCATAAGCCGGTGCATCACCAGTATTTGTATATACTACTTTGACAGCAGCCCTCCCACCAGGTTCAATAACGGGCTTTTCATAGGAAACAGAAAATTTTGGTCCGGCCGATATGGGTATTCCAATCTGCAGGGGTTCTGAAGATGCAAAAATCCCATCCTCATCTTCATACGTAATGACGAGAGTAACAGGAATATGGGCAGACTCAATCGTATCAGAAACATATGTTCCCCAAAAAACACTTCTCTTCTCCCCTGGCTTTATGGTTCCAAGATAATAACTTCCAGGGTTTGGAATCAGGGGACTGTTTTTATCAGAAATAAGTTCTGCTATTGCATTTTTTCCTGCATAATTACCAATATTTGTAATAGTTGCAGATATTCTCCCATGGTGCCCTGGAGAAATGTTTGTTACGATGAGATCAGTAACCTCTGCTCTGACAACCGGTTTTATTCTGATCGGTACTTCAAGTGTAACATTTTTTGGCTGATAGTGAAAGACATTGGTGCCGGTCCCTTCCATTGCAACAGAATCCGCATACCAGGATGTTACCTGGAGAGGTAACCGGTATTTTCCTGATTTTGCATCCGCAGGAACAATTACCGGAAAGGAAACTGTAACCGGTACCGAGGGAGGGAGAATTGGAATGGTCAGCGGAGTTCCAATGACATCAATCGGGGAAGAACCGGCCTTGAGAGTGAGTTCAACTCCCATACCGACAAGCGGGCTTGAAATGACCGGATCAGTCATATCAAGGATTTTTTCCGGTGTATGTGCAGTATTGAGAATCGAAAGTGTCAGAAGGCTGATATTACCCGGATAAAGAGTTGCATTGCCTACGACAGTGGCCGAATACTCAGGTTCCCCATACGGAAACGGGACTGCACTTGCCGGGAACAAAACACCAGTCCCGAATACCCATATGAGCAGTCCAAGGATGAATAATCTCTTATTCCGAAGAGAAATAAGAGGATAGTATCGTAATGCACATTTATTACTCATACTGCACCGTCATGACTGCTGCTTTCGACGGTAATACATAAATCCTCCACCACAGATCAGGACGAGAATAATAATCATGATTCCTATTGGATCAATACCAGAATCGGTCACATTAACCGGAACTTTTAACGGATCTGATACATATTCAGTATTTTTTTCATCCATGTACCTGATTACCGAATCAAGTGCATATTGTTTTGCGGTTGAACCCTCATTCACCTTCAGTTTAAATTTCGCAATTCCCGTCTCTCCAGGAGCAAGATTACCAAGATATGATTGATCATCTTCACTCGTAAACGGATCTACAATATTGATCCCGGCCTGGGCATTATAGACAGTCCTCACTCCGGTATTTTTATACTCTACTGTGATCTCTCCTTTCCCTCCTGAAGCAATCGAATTCGGGTTACTTACAATGGTAAAACTGATCTTGGGTTTAAATCCGACACTTACATCCTTTTTGGCCGAAGCTGCCAAAATACCTTGATAATCAGTATATTCTGCCCACAACTTCAAGGGATATTGAATGTCCGGATTTGCATCTGATGATACTGACACTTTATAAGAAATGGTGGTGGATGACCCTTTTGGAAAATCTCCAATATACACACTGTTATGATATGGAATAACCGGACTGTTTCCGACCGGTTCGATTAGAATAATCGTATCCTTTCCATCATCAGAGCCGGTATTTGTGATTGTAATGGTAATATTTCCTTCTCCACCAACAGTAAGATCACCGGTTTTCACCTCTGATATTTCCAACCGAACAGCCGGACGGATTCTCACTGGCAGATATACTCTTTTTTCTTCATCTTTAAATGAATAAGAAATTTCATCCTTACCAGTCTGTGTCGCCATGTCCATATACCGGTACCTGAGGAGAACGGGGATTTGATATGTTCCGGCACGGGCAGAATCCGGAACGGTAATCGAAAATGTCGCCTTACCAACTGAACCGGATGGCAGGTCACCGATGATTTGTGGATCTGATGAAACAACAATGGGCGATTCCCCAGGCTCAAGGAATGCAGAAAGTGAAAGAGCTGTTGTTGGAAGATAGTCCGGAGTGATGGAGCCTTCATCAATAAATTTCATGGAAACGCGGCCGGAGTTTGTAATAAGCAGAGTTATACTTGTTTTTTCACCCTTTATGAGTTCATTGCTCCCTTCAATTCCAACTGAAATCTCTGGTTGTCCAGATAAGTATTTTTCTCCGGCATAGACAGGAGTGATGACTATTGCACACAATAAGAAAACACATAAATAAAGTTTTATTTTACATTCATGGGCTTTCATGATTTATCATCATTCTTATGCAATAAATTATTATCTAAATACTTTAGAGCATATCTCCTCTACCTGGTGCCCCGATGACGGTGTCAAATTACAAACGGATATATACGTTATTCCATGGGTATCGACGCTGGTTTCTTCTCTCAATCATCCTGAATATCATTTTTGCTGCCGGCGCCCTGGCCATACCTGCACTCAGTGCAGCACTTATTGATTACGGAATCCTTGAGAAAAATTTCGGAAACGTCCTGGATATAGGTTTTCTGATGCTGATTGCCGCCCTCATAGCAGGGATATGTCAGATTGCAAATGCATCCATCGCGGTCTGGGCATCCGAATACTGTACGCACATGTGTACCACAACGAAAGGGGTGAGCCTGAAGGAGAGATACTTCAAGATATTAATCTGATTGCTGAACCCGGAGATATATTTCTTTCTTTTCTGACTGGATGAAGTTCGCGATATCCGCAAGCGGGTGCTCAGCATCGGCAAGTATTTCCTTTTGTGTCTTTTCATCCGGGGCTCCACCATAGGGGATATAATCATCAACCATCCGGATCATCCATCCTGCCTGAAGTGATGAACCATTTTTTTCAGCAGGGTATCCAAATGAAGGAGAGCATAAAAAAAACTGACAGTCTCATTTTGAAATGCATATCTCAAAAGGTACATAAATACGAAAACCCACATAGTAATATTCTGGTCTTGGTATGATTTTCGTGCTTTTTGTGGATGATGAACCTGATCTTCTGGAGATCACCAAGTTATTTTTAGAAAAAACCGGGGAATTTACCGTCTATACAGCTCACTCAGCAGATGAAGGCTTTCAGATTCTAGAGGAGAAACCAATTGAGGTCATCATTTCCGACTACCAGATGCCGGAGAAAGACGGAATTGAGTTTTTAAAAGCGATTCGATCCCGTCAGGACAAGCGACCATTCATTCTTTTTACCGGCCGGGGAAGAGAAGAGATTGTTATCGAAGTTATCAACAGCGGTGCAGATTTTTATCTACAGAAAGGAGGGGATGTCAGATCCCAGTTTGTTGAACTTGCCTCAAAGATCAGACAGGGAGTTTTTCGCTATCGTGCTGAGCAGCAGCTGATTAAAAATCATGAAGAACTTCAGGCTGCTTATGAAGAACTTGCAGCATCCGAAGAGGAATTAAAATCTAACTTTGAGGAACTAGCAGAGAGCAGACAGGCCCTTGCAGAAAGTGAACGAAAACTATCAGACATAATAAACTTTCTTCCTGATCCCACATTTGCAATCAATTCCAAAGGGCAAATCCTGATATGGAATAAAGCGATTGAAGAGATGACCGGTTTTTCTTCTGAACGTATGATAGGAAAAGGGAACTATGAATATGCCATTCCATTTTATGGAGAACGAATGCCGATTCTTATCGACTACATACTATCAGGTATCCCCGATGTCGAAAAAAGATACACATATATTCAAAACGACGGGAACAAAATATCAGCAGAGACTGTATACCCAAAACGTCAGGGAAAACCGATGATTGCCTGGGTTATCGCATCACCCCTCTATAATGAATCTGGTGAGATTATCGGTGCAATTGAATCAATTAGGGATATCACCATTCAAAAAGAGAATGAGAAAAAATTACAGAAAAGCGAGGAGTTATACCGGAGTGTTATAGAAAATATCCAGGACGGGTATTACCGGAGTGATAAGGATGGAAACCTGATTCTTGCCAGCCCTAGTTTTGCCAGGTTATTTGGATACGATTCCGTTGATGAAGTGCTATACCGGCCTATTGCGAATACATTTTATTATAACCCTCAAGAGCGGGAAATTTTTTTAAAAAAGATGCAGGAGACCGGATCTCTCGAAAGTGAAGAGATTACTGTCAAAAAGAAAGATGGAACTCCTTTTATTGTCGCAGTCTCAAGTCATTTTTATTATGATCAGAATGGAGATATCGCCGGTGTTGAGGGGATATTCAGGGATATATCAGTCAGAAAACAGATTGAGATGGAACTTCGAGAAAAAAAAGAACGGCTTGAGATGATTATTCAGAATGCTCCATTTGGTATTCATACCTATATGCTGCAGGAAGATTCCCGGCTTATCCTTTCCGGATCAAATGCGGCAGCAGACACGATCCTTGATATAAATGCCCGTACCCTCATCGGTAAACCAATAGAATCTATCTTCTCCGGTCTGATACATACAGACATACTGGATCTGTTACGACAGACTGCCCTGAACGGAGAGCGTTTTTCTCCATTGTGTATCGATTTTGAAGACGGAAAAAAAAGACGCAAAATCAAAATACAGGCATTCAAATCAGGTAAAGAGAGCATTGCAGTCTTCATTCAGAATATATCTTAAAAATTAACTGTATTATGAGTGTCAGAGAATGATCCATGGTTACCAAATCTGCTTATATACCAAGATCATGAGATGGATAACGCTATGAATCATGGGAAGAGGAATAGGGACTCGCATACCATCGCGGATGCCTGCATACGGCTGGCGTCAATCCACGTGCGGGGCGAATTAGGCAAAGCTATTGCCGATCTCGTTCTTACTTATGATCCAAAAGATATTAATCAGATGAAAGTGAATTTTTCAAATAAAATTGAGACATTTTCACCTGATTATAAAAAAGAACTGGAAGAATCCATTGCAGCGTTTCTGAATGGAACATATCAGACTCTCCGTCTGATGAATCAGCAGGGTTCTTTTGCCACAATGTTAGAACCGGTGTGGGAAAATGCAGGTACATACTGGGATATGGTCAGAAATCAGTGCTCATCGGATGATGATGCCAAAAACCTCCTTCGATTCTTAAAATATCTGTTGTCTGGTTTTTGCATGTTTGTCCAGGAGATACCGGGTCATCCGGTCGGCATGCCCTTTCCCGGAGGAGATAAAGTCGATTATATTGACGGGAAATACTATTGCCCGGTTCGGACAAAAGCACACGATGTTGATGCAGCCCTTTGTCCGTTTTGCCCTGCACTGCAGACCCCGGAAATCGGATATCTTAAGCCACCAGTGAAGGCGAGTAAGCATCGAAAGCAGGAGTATATTAAGAATATCTACGATTACCACCATTTTAACGGATAACTTGAAGCTTTTCACAGTCGAACATATCATTGAATCAGAAGGAAGAACTGGTGAGATACTTATTCTCCCCTTCTATTGCTTCCCCAATCCGATGCTTAATAATACGGGTACTGTTTTCAAACCTGGGGTTGAGAACTTGTTGTGTCCCATTTTCTTTCAGCCCGGCGATATCTGAACCGGATGTATACGTATCTGAAATTAATCTCTGGATTCTATAAATAAACGGTTTCAAGTCGTTTTGTCGCTGAAACTATCACGGTATCCGGAGCAGGAACTGACTGGTCAGAATCAGAACCGATAACCAGAAGACCGGGGAGGATTTGAGCGGGATATCCGAAGATATAATGAAAGCCATGACCTTGAGCCAATTACTTGATTATATATCAGTCAGGGTAAATAAGGAGAAGGTAACCGGTGAAGATTATCAAATGAATTTAATGTTATCGGACACCGGTGACAAGGCTTTGATACAGGTCAAAAATGATGTGCTTGTCTACCGGGTAGATGTGATTTCTTCCGAAGCAGATGTGACCGTGACCATGCCAAGAAAGACCCTTGAACAACTCGCCCTCAATCCGACAGTTACGCCGGAAGATGTCACCATAACCGGAGATTCAGGTTTGTTTGACCGGTTTGTCAGTATGCTTGATGTATTTGATCCAGGGTTTAATATCGTCCTTCCCTAACTTTTCTCATTTTTTTAGAGGGATAACAACTTTTATCCCATCTCACTACAGAATCACAATAATTCTCTCTCGAAAAAATGTAATTCATGATTCTGTGTGTGAAATGAGAACTTGAAAGAGGTACCATGGATGAAAACCGTCTTTGTCCGGCAGGAGCGATGTGTCGGGTGCAGGCATTGTGAAGTGGCCTGTGCAATTGCACATTCACAGAGTAAGAGTCTGATTCCGGCAATCCTGGAAGAAACGAAGTCTTACCCACGCATCTTTGTAGAGACTGTTGATAATTATCTGAAATTCCCAAACCGGTGCAGACATTGTGACCCTGCCCCCTGTATGCAGGTCTGTCCGACCGGATCACTCAGCCGGGATGATAAAACCGGTTCTGTTCTTGTTGATTATCTGAAATGTATCAGTTGTGGGATCTGTGCCATGGCCTGTCCTTTTGGGATCATAGAGTTTCGAAAGGTTCAAAAACCTGGACCTGATCGGGAAGTCAATGCAAAATGTGACAACTGTATTGAAAGGCTTGGAGAAGGGAGAATCCCGGCATGTGCCGAGGCATGCAAAACTGGTGCTCTTGCATTTGGGGAGATCAATGATCTTATCAGGGTCGCCAGGAGTGATTTTACCACCCGGATAATCACATCACGAGGAGCGGAGACCGAAGTTCCCGTCATTCCAGAGAACATCAAAGCATTTCAGGCAGTAATGGAGAAACTTGCATCGTTATCATAAGAAGAGGGTGAAGATATGACAGAGCAGGATATCATAAGAGAAGCGGAGAGGAGAGCATCAGACCGGACCGACCAGGAGATAATCAGGAAAACGTTGGACGAAGGGGTGCAGACCGTCTGGGACAGGTTTGCCCTGCAGCAACCTCAGTGCGGATTTGGTCAACTTGGAGTCTGTTGTAATAATTGTGCCATGGGCCCCTGCAGAGTTGATCCCTTTGGAGGGAAGACATCTCTTGGTGTCTGCGGAGCAAATGTGGATACTATTGTCGCAAGAAATCTTCTTGATGATTTAAGTGTAGGAGCTGCTGCACATTCAGATCATGGACGGGAGGTTGTTCAGGTTTTACTCGAAACTGCTGAAGGCCATGGGCAAGGGTATCAGATCAAAGATATTGAAAAACTTCACCGGCTCGCTACCGAATATGGAATTCAGACAGATGGGCGGGATACAAACGATATCGCAAAAGATCTTGCTCTTGGCATCCTTGAAGAATATGGCACTATCAAAAACAGGATCCAACTAGCGGAACGCGCCCCGGAAAAGACGAAAGAGATCTGGAGAAAAACTGGGATCATGCCCAGAAGTATTGACAGGGAAATTGTTGAGGCTATGCACCGGATTCACATGGGAGTTGACGCAGACTATGTAAATCTGCTCCTGCATGCGATGAGAACTTCGCTCTCTGACGGATGGGGAGGGTCCATGGCTGCCACGGAATGTTCTGATATTTTATTTGGGACCCCGACTCCGCTCACATCGATCACAAATCTTGCAACACTGAGCAGAGATAAAGTCAATATTGTTCTCCACGGTCATAATCCCCTGCTCTCTCAGATGATAGTAAACGTCGCCGAAGACCCTGACCTCAAGCGAATGGCTGAGGATAAAGGAGCAAAAGGTATCAATCTTGTTGGCATGTGCTGCACGGGAAATGAACTCCTCATGAGAAGCGGCATCCCGCTTGCCGGATCCTTCTTTGACCAGGAACTTGCTATTGCAACCGGAGCAGTTGAGGCAATGGTTGTTGATTACCAATGTATTTATCACTCCATTCCGCTGACAGCCGGTTGTTTCCATACCAAGGTCATTACAACCAGTACCAAGGGGAAGATCTCCGGAACGATTTATAAAGAGTTCAAGCCCGAAAGTGCCCGTGATACCGCTCATGAGATAATTAAACTGGCAATTGAGAACTTCCCGAACAGAAACCCGGACCGAGTCAGAATTCCTGAGCGACCCATGAAAGTGATGGCAGGATTCTCAGAAGAGACTATCAGAAAAGCTCTTGGAGGAACCTACAAACCACTCATCGATGCCATCGTTGCCGGAACAATCAAAGGATGCGTCGGTATCGTCGGATGTAATAACCCACGTATTAAACAGGACTATGGGCACATTACCCTTGCAAAGGAACTTATCAAACGCAATATCCTCGTTGTTGAGACCGGGTGCTCAGCCATTGCCTGTGGAAAAGCAGGGCTTTTAGTTCCGGAAGCGGCTGATCTTGCCGGAGAAGGACTGGCATCGGTATGCAGACTGCTTGGTATTCCCCCGGTCCTGCACATGGGATCCTGTGTTGACTGTTCAAGAATTCTGGTATTAGCAGCGAACATTGCGAAAGAGCTCGGAGTAGGTATCGGTGATCTCCCCATTGGTGGAGCAGCCCCTGAATGGTACTCCCAGAAAGCAATCTCCATCGGGACCTACTTTGT
>ERZ795046.3028-NODE-3028-length-13776-cov-4.456089_pt1 | contig 13776 bp, 8 predicted proteins | sample MGYA00375130_ERZ795046 | MGnify/ENA primary metagenome ERZ795046 (study PRJEB30175, sample SAMN05720202) | activated sludge metagenome | isolation source: anaerobic digester from wastewater treatment plant | place: Japan | collected 2015-05-15 ...
CTCTGATCTGGGAATCGATGGTTGCCATAATGATGGTTCCAACCGGTGCAGGCATGCTGTTAATGAGGGCATTTCCTGTCAGGGTATAGGTCTGCACCGGAGGAACTGATGAGGCAGAGAGGTCCAGTTTCATCACCCCGCCGGTACCAACGGTCAGAATCTGATCTGCCTGGAGGTCATTGAGTCTGAATGTGATGGTCTTTCCGGTATCGGCACTGGTTACCGGGATCTCAAGGAATGGGCCGTATGAGGATCCATAAGTTCCCGGCTGCTGCACCGTGGTCTTTGCCCTGATGGTCCCGTCAATCAGCGCCGTGATCTCCGTTCCAACCGGTGCTGGAGAACCGCTTATGGTTGCAGAGCCGTACAGCTGATACTTCCCGGTTCCAACACTCTCCGGGAAAGTATAGAGGAATATGTTTGAGTTCCCGGTGCGGTAATCCTGCCAGACCAGGTGGTTTCCATAAATTGACGGATTCTTCTGATCTCCCTGGTTGGATGTTACCTGATAGATGTATCCGGTGATAAGATCAAGCAGATAAATATCAGCATTCCCGTTCCGGTAATCCTCCCACACGACCAGGGGTCCGGAGATATCTGGGTTTACTGCCTTATACTTACCGTCAGTCAGCTGGTACTCCTCGAAGGTGTCAAGGGTCATGGCATAGATGTCAGAGACGCCGTTCCGGTTGTCCTCCCAGACAACAACCTTCCCGCTGATCCGTGGGTTTGTCTGGTCAGAGCGATCAGTCGTTAGCTGATACTCCTTTCCGGCGGTGATGTCATACAGGTAAATATCGGCATTCCCGTTCCGCCAGTCCTCCCAGACAATATACGATCCGGAAATATCCGGTCTCTTCTGTTCTGCAAGATCCTTCGTGACCGCCTGACTGGTCCCTGAATTCAGGTCAGCCATGTAAATATCAGGATTGCCACTCCTCCAGTCCTGCCATGCAATGTATCGGCCGGACACGACCGGCTGATTCTGGTTTGAAGTGGATGGTGAGATCGGTGCAGCAGTATCAGTCTGCAGATCATACCCGTTGATATTGGTTACCTGACTGGTCCCTGCTCCGGCCTGTTCATAGACGACAATCCGGCCTGAAATATCCGGTTTTGTCTGATGAAGTTTTCCCGGATATACCGGGTACAGGCCACCAGACTGGATATCATACAGGCCAATACCCGAAACACCGGCATTCCATTCTTCAAATACGACTCTCCCATCTGAAACTCTGGGATTGATGTGGTTCAGGTTTCCAAAGGTGATCTGCTTCTCAGATCCCCCACATGACTCTGAGGAGAGATCAAACCTCGTGGTGTCGACGGTCACCTTATTTGAGATGGTATATTCATCAGGGTTTTCCGAAACCGAAAGAATTGCAATACCGCTTGATGCACTCACCGGGGTACTAAATGATATATTCCCCGCCTGTATCTCTTCTCCTGATCCCCCGACAGGGGTGAACACAACCTCTTGTGCCATAACCCCGCCACAGAGGAGAATAAGCAGAATAATTGGTACATATCTCCATATCATCATCATTACGCCTCCCATCCGCAGGTACGCCTGATTGTTCAGGTGATACCCTTTACATGATATATGTGCTAATCTGTACGCTTAGCTCTATTAAATACTATCATTTTCAAACCAGGCTCTGAAAAAGCGCCTGACCGCTAAACAAGACAAAATTCTCATAATAAGAGATTATATCAATATATTTGATCCGATAAATCCTGAGCGCGCCAGATTTGTATGAGTCTGTCTTAATTTACTTTTATGCGCGAAAAGTGATCAGATGGTAATACCGGTTCATGGTGATGATACCATCATTATGGTACAGAGAGATAGCTGAGTACCTCATATGAGTAACGCCAGTATCCGTCCGTCATCAGAGCATGCATACCGGGTATATGCATGAGGGGGTTTGTATGAATCCGAGGATTGTTATCGGGGTATCCGGGGCATCTGGGATGCTCTATGCCAGAAGGCTGCTTGATCACCTGGCAGGAAAGGCAGAAATCCATCTCATTCTGACACCGGTCGCACGGGAGATCGCCCGTCATGAACAGGTTTCCTTTGATGATCCAGATCTTATCCTTCATTCTCCTGATAACCTTGCATCTCCGGTTGCAAGCGGGTCATTTCTTCATCAGGGTATGGTGATTGCACCCTGCAGCATGAAAACCCTTTCTGCGGTTGCCCATGGATTTACTCCAAATCTGCTGACCAGGGCTGCAGATGTGACCTTAAAGGAGCGAAGGCCCTGTATTCTCCTTCTTAGGGAAAACCCGCTCTCCCGAATTCACATTGAAAATATGCTTCGTGCCCATGATGCAGGAGCTGTTATCATGACAGCAAGTCCCCCGTTTTATCACCGGCCGGATGATATCACCGGGCTTGTGGATGCGGTTGTTGCCCGGATACTGGATCATCTGCATATTACGCACTCAATAGGCGGAAGGTGGAGTGGATTTCCATGAGGACATTTATTGAAGAGATGAGAACCAGGGGTCTTGTCACTGACGTGCATGAACCGGTTTCCTCACGATATGATGCACCAAAACGTGCATTCAGTACAGACCGGCTGTTGTTCTTTCATAATCTTGACGGCAGAAAGGCCGTGATGAACCTTGTTGCAAGCAGGGATGCTCTGGCTGTAGCGCTGGGAGTGACTCCCGATGTTCTGGTTCCCCGGCTTGCTTCCTGCCGGTATAACGGAACGCTCGTCGATGCAGGAACTCTTCCGATGCGACCGGTAAATCTTGATGAAATTCCCATCATGGAGAATTACCCGGGAGAGGCGGGCAGATATCTGAATTCAGGTGTTGTGTTCTCCCGGTATGAGGGGGTTGAAAATGCCTCTGTACATCGGATGCTGAAAGCAGGAAAGGATAAACTGGTTGCCCGGCTTGTGGAAGGTCGCCATACACACACCCTTCATAAACGGGCCTGTGCGAATGGAGACCGTCTTCCGGTTGCGGTCGTGATCGGGATGCATCCGCTCGTTCTCTTTGCCAGCTGCAGCCGGGTCCCGGAGAGTATGGAGCTCCCCTTTGCTGCTGAACTCCTTGGCGGGCAGATCCCGGTCTATACGCTTTCAAACGGGGTCAGGGTTCCGGATGCCGAGATCATTCTTGAAGGGTATATCGGCAATGAAACCGCAGTAGAGGGCCCATATGTTGATATTACACGGACCTATGATCCGGAACGGATCCAGCCGGTCATCGAGCTGACCGGGATGTATACCAAACCTGATTTTATCTATCACGGGCTTGTCAACGCCGGAGATGAGCATAAACTTCTGATGGGCGCTCCGTATGAACCCCTCATCTACCGGGCAGTTGCAGGGGTGACCGGGGTGACCGATGTGGTCCTTACCAAAGGCGGGTGCGGGTACCTGCACGGCGTGGTTCAGATAAAGAAACGGACAGAAGGAGATGGGAAGAATGCCATAATGGCAGCATTTGCAGCACACACCTCCCTTAAACATGTCGTGATTGTCGATGGTGATATCAATCCCAATAACCCCTCGGATGTTGAGTTTGCCATTGCAACACGGGTTCGTGCAGATCGGGATACGCTTATTATCTCCGGTGTCCGTGGCTCTTCCCTTGATCCATCACGGATTGGAGACGGCCTGAATGTGAAGATGGGCATTGATGCCACCATGGAACTGGGAAAGGAAGAAGAATTTGTCAGAGCGGTCTGGGAGGACTGATAATGCATCTGACAGCAGAAGAAGAATCGCTCCTGAATGGTGAGGAGGGAGAGACCAGGCAGCAGTTCATGGAGATACTGGTCGGGGTCGGTACAGTGTTTGGTGCAGAAGAGATGGTTCCAATCCGGAGCGCCCAGGTATCAGGAGCGTCATACAAAACGATAGGCGAATGGGGCCTGAAATGGCTTTCAAGTCTTGATGCACATGCCTCCGTTCCTGCAATTCTCAATCCGGTCGGTATGGACCGGATCAGATGGGAGGAGATGGAAATAGATCCTGATTTTGCAACAAAGCAACTCGAGGTAATCTCTGCGTATGAACGTCTGGGTATCAGACTTGAATGCACATGTACTCCGTATTACCTGAACATCACAGAATATGGGGATCATCTGGCCTGGTCTGAATCATCAGCGGTCAGTTATGCAAATTCGGTTATCGGGGCCAGAACAAACCGGGAAGGTGGGCCATCGGCTCTTGCTGCAGCGGTCATCGGAAAAACCCCAAAATATGGGCTTCATCTTATTGAGAACCGAAGGCCGGGGATTCATATCCGGGTGGAAGGTGAACCAAAGGAGGCTGATGCTGCCTGGTACGGGGCACTTGGATATCTAGCCGGAAAGATAACGGGAAACCGGATTCCACTCTTCTCCGGTATCCGTCCAGGAAGGGATCAACTGAAAAACCTCGGTGCTGCGATGGCTGCAACCGGGGCTGTTGCCCTCTATCATGTACAGGGTATCACCCCTGAGGCCAGGATCTTTTCCTATAGCACCAGGGGGTTAGAGGAAGTACTCATCGGGGCTGATGAGGTTGCATCGCTCTTTACCGGAGAGGATGTGGATGCCATTGCGATCGGGTGCCCGCATTGTTCTCCTGATGAACTGATGACGCTTGCAGATCTTCTCAATGGGTGTGTTGTACACAAACCGGTGTATATCTTTGCAGCACGGGATGTTATCGAACGCGAGTTTGAGTTGGTCAGAAAGATTGAACAATCCGGGGCACGGGTGTATGCCGACACCTGTATGGTTGTCTCACCTGCTCTTGAACGGTACGATCGGATTATGGTCAACAGTGGCAAGGCACTGGCCTATGTCCCGACCATGTGTGGAGCCCGGGCGGTGATTGGGTCTACAAAGGAATGTATCCGTATGGCCTGCACCCCCTGATGTGTATCATGTCAGTCTTTGACAGGATAGTTTAACGTAGTTGTATCCTATACTGAGAAGCAACTGATGCCTGATCCCGGGGAATCATATTACGAGATTTTAAATGTCAGACGGGACGCCTCTTTCGAAGAGATTACGGCATCGTATCGGAAACTGGCAAAGATCCTTCATCCTGATGTCTGCGATAGTCCCGAAGCAGAGGAACTGTTTAAGTCCATTAATGAGGCATATCAGATCCTGAAGGATCCAAAAAAACGGGAGGCATATGATCTGGCCCTGCTGGAGGCGGATGAATCAGATTATGGACGATATTATAATGGAGGAAGGCGGTACAGAGATCCCCGGACGTGGTATTATGCCCATCTCCATCAGTCATATCACCCTCCACGCCAATCGCCTGAAGAGGAACGGCGAAAAACAAGAAAGTCATCCATTCCCCGGATCCTCCAGGTTATTCTCTTTTATGCAACCCTCCTTATGGCAGTCGTTATTCTCTTCCAGCTCTTTCTCCTTCCCTGGCTGAACGGGATGGCGGCAGCAGAGGCCAGATCAATGTTTGAGGAGGGGAACCGGTGGATGAATGAAGCAGAGTACCAGAAGGCGATAGAAAGTTACGACCATGCCGTCACCCGGCTGCCCGGGTTTGCTGAGGGATGGCGGGCCAAGGGTCTTGCTGAAATACGAAAAGCCGAGGATTTGTCTGAACGGGGACTCAATAATCAAGCCAAGTCATATTACCGGTCAGCAGTCCAGTCATTAAACCGGGCATATCCCTCATTTTCAGATGATGCACAGGTCCTCTTTGGACTTGGCCGTTCCCTTCATGCCCTTGGAAGAGATGAGGAATCAGTCATATATCTCAGAAAATCACTGGAGCTTCGTCCCGGAGATCCAGTCGCAAAGGATCTGCTGAATCAGACCAGGATGAAAACCGGTATTCCGGCAGCATAACACATCCTCCAGCAGAGGAGGAATAGTATCAACATTTCACATCATGGCAGACATATCACCCCGCATGCAACAGTACTACGACCGGCTGAATGCTGGTCTTGCACAGGCAATGGAGGTTGCCCAGGCGGCCAGAAAGACCGGCCTGGATCCCGAGACCTATGTTGAGATCCCGATTGCAAATGATCTGGCAGACCGGGTTGAGGCACAGGTAGGCATTCCGGGCGTCGCCCGGATGATTCGTGAACTCGAGGCAGTCATGTCCCGTGAAGAGGCATCCCTCCATATCGGCGACTATTTTGCGGAGAAAAAGTTTGGAGAAACCACAAAAGAAGAGATCCTTGATCATGCCATCCGGACCGCCATGGCTCTTCTGACCGAGGGTGTTGTCTCTGCACCTATAGAAGGAATCGCCAAGGTTGCAGTAAGGAAAAATGATGACGGAACTGAATACCTTACCATCTACTATGCAGGGCCCATACGGAGTGCCGGAGGGACTGCACAGGCACTCTCAGTCCTGGTCGGTGATTATGTCAGAAGAATCCTTGGTTTGTCCCGCTACATCCCTCGTGAGGAAGAGATTGAGCGGTATATCGAGGAGATCAGGCAGTATAATTCCATTATGAGTCTTCAGTATCTCCCCTCCGAGCGGGAGATCCGGCTTATCATCAGTAACTGTCCGGTCTGTATTGACGGTGAACCGACCGAGAAGGAGGAGGTGTCAGGCCATAGGAATCTGGAACGGGTAGAGACCAACACCGTCCGCGGAGGAATGGCCCTTGTCATTGCAGAGGGCCTTGCCTTGAAGGCACCAAAAGTCCTGAAAAACGTCAGGAAGATGAAGATGGACGGATGGGACTGGCTTGAGGAGATGATTAAGACCCCTGCCGGAAGTTCATCATCAGAGGAGAAAGAGGTTGGAATCCACCCAAAGGATAAATTTCTGCGTGATTTAATCGGAGGAAGACCGGTCTTTTCGTATCCGATGCGGCAAGGTGGATTCAGACTCGTATATGGCCGGTCCCGTAACACCGGGCTTGCAGCAGCAGGTCTCAATCCTGCAACCCTGCATATCCTTGGGGACTTTCTTGCCGTCGGTACCCAGATGAAGATTGAGCGTCCGGGAAAAGCAGCCGGCATCTCCCCGGTTGACAGCATTCAGGGCCCGACCGTCCGGCTTATCAATGGCGATGTGGTCAGGGTGCATGATGCAAAACGTGCACGTGAACTGTCCCCCCAGGTCAGTCATATCATCGATGTAGGCGAAATACTCATCAGTTATGGCGAATTTATGGAGAATAACCATGTTCTTGTCCCGTCTGCATACTGTGAGTCATGGTGGCGGCTTGAGGGAGGAACCAGACGTCCGGCAGATGAGGCCGAGGCCATTGCCCAATGTGAGACAGGATTATATCTTCATCCTGATTACCTCTATCTCTGGGATGATCTCACCGTTGCCGAACTTCGGGCGCTTGCCGATTACATTCATACACACGGATCTCTCGAGAACGGGACCTTAATTCTCCCCCTGAATCCGACGATAAAAGAGCATCTTGAACGGCTCTTATGTGAACATCAGATACGGGATGGGATGATCCGGATATCACCGTGCCAGATTCTCCTGCGATGTCTTGGTCTTTCTCCTGCTCTTGCCTATACCGGTGGCTGGGAGAAGGAACTGCCAAAAACAACCCTTGAAATTGTTCAGCACCTTTCAGGAATGAAGATGCGATCCAAGGCCGGGACCAGGATTGGGGGAAGAATGGGAAGGCCGGGGAAATCAAAACCCCGGGAGATGAAGCCGGCTCCCCATCTTCTCTTTCCGGTCGGTGAAGCAGGCGGATCAAGACGGTCGGTGCAGGAGGCGACAAAATTCACCTATCAGGCAAACACCGATGGAGGCAACCTGCAGCTGGAGATGGGTGTCAGACGGTGCCCTGCCTGCAAAGCAGAGACCTATCTGAACCGGTGCTCCTGCGGACAGCATACTGAACCGGTGCTTTCGTGCTCCCGGTGTGGCATTGAGGTCCAGGGACCGGTCTGCCCTCAGTGCGGGATGGAACCTGTATCGGTCCGGCAATATACGGTCAACATCAGGCAGATGTTTCAGCAGGCACTGGCAGACCTTGGGATGCGTGAGCGGGATGTGGAACTGGTCAAAGGGGTAAAAGGGCTGGTCTCGCGGAATAAGCCGGTTGAAGTGATTGAAAAAGGGGTTATCAGGGCAGCACACAAGCTCTTTGTCTTCAAAGACGGGACGGTCCGGTTTGATATCATCGACATGCCTCTGACCCATTTCAGACCACGGGAGATTGGTGTCACGATTGAGAAACTGAAGGATCTTGGAAATACCCATGATATATACGGTGTCCCCTTACAAAACCCGGAGCAGGTGCTTGAGCTCCCGCCCCAGGACATCCTGGTTCCTGAAGGATGTGGTGATTACCTCTTTTCCTGCACCAAATTTATCGATACCCTGCTTGAGAAAGTCTATGGCCTTCCTCCCTTTTATAATTTAGAAAAACGAAGCGATCTGGTCGGCCATCTTGTCATCGGGCTTGCCCCACATACCAGTGCAGGGGTTCTTGCCCGGATTATCGGGTTTTCAAAAGCGAACGTAGGATATGGCCATCCCTTTTTCCATGCAGCAAAACGAAGAAACTGTTTCTTCGGGGATACCCTGATCGAGGTGTATGAGGACGGGATGCTGCATGAGATCCCAATCCGCCGGTTTATCCTCGAACACATGGATCTCTCCCAGGCGGGGGTGGATGTCCTAGGGACGTTCTATGCTGATCCGGTCCGGCCGGCACATGTTAGAAGTGTTGATACCAGCGGTATACCCCATCTTCGCAAGATTACCTCCATCTCCATTCACAAAGCACCTGCAAACCTGATCCGGTTTCAGACCGCACGGGGAAGGACCCTTTCGGTGACCCCGGATCACGCCATGCTCATCTGGGATGTCTCATATCTTCGCAAGATCCGTGCCCTTGAGGTTAAGATTGGAGATGCCGTCCCGATCTGGGAATGTGGGGTGGTAAACAGTGACCGGATTGTAACCATTGATTATGTTCCCTGTGAGGATGAACGGGTCTACTGCCTCACAGTCGATCAGGATCATACGCTGGTTGCAAACGGTATCTTCACCGGTCAGTGTGATGGTGATGAGGACTGTGTTATGCTCCTGCTTGATGGGCTTATCAACTTCTCCCGTTCGTTTCTTCCGGTAACGAGAGGCGGATCAATGGACGCTCCCCTTGTTCTGACCAGTCGGATAGATCCGACTGAGATTGACAAGGAGAGCCATAACCTTGATGTCTGTCCCACATATCCGATTGAGGTGTATGAGACAGCGCTTCGGTACGGGAATGCAAAAGAGGTGGAAAGCCTGGTTGACCGGGTGGAGAGACGGCTCAATACCCCTGCTCAGATTGAGGGATTCTTCTTCACCCATGATACATCTGATATATCAGCCGGGCCGCTTGAGACGATGTATACCCAGCTTGAGTCAATGCTGGAGAAGCTTGACTGTGAGCTCTCTCTTGCCAAACGGATACGGGCCGTTGATGAGCATGATGTTGCAGAGCGGGTTCTTCAGACCCATTTTATCCGTGATCTTCAGGGAAACCTCTCGGCATTCTCAAAACAGAAGTTCCGGTGCACCAGATGTAATACCAGTTACCGTCGGATGCCTCTGGCCGGAAAATGCCGGTGCGGAGGAAATATCATTCCAACCGTCCACGAGGGCTCTGTTAAGAAATACCTCCAGATGTCACGGCAGATCTGTGAAGAGTATAATATTTCAGAGTATACAAGGCAGCGGATTGAAGTCATCGACATGAATATTGAGTCCACATTCGGAGAAGAGAAGGTACAACAGAAGGGTCTTGCAGATTTCATGTAATAATCGTCATAGGTGTGCTCACCTGTCACTTGAAAGTCTAATACTTTATATCTTTTTTTCTGGATGGTAAGAGACCGAAAGGAAATACGGAAAATATACAAATAGGATACACACCAACTTATGTACGTCAGCTTGGTGTGGATATCTTCCATACCTTCTCTTCTTTCAGTTGTGCGGGGATAGCCAAGTGGCCAAAGGCGAACGCCTCAAGAGCGTTTCTCGTAGGAGTTCAGGGGTTCAACTCCCTTTCCCCGCATTCACCTGTTTTCGTGGTCGATTTTAACGGAATTCTCTCTCCTGAAATGCTCGATGTGGCTTTTCGGGAATGGAATAATCAAAGTCAGGATGATGCATAAAAATGTACCAATACCTCATCTCTGTGCCGTAAGGTTTGAGGGGGTGAGGAATTTGGCATGGGTGAAGTTCACAAAATTCTTCAATAGACAGTTCTCTTTCTTTGGCATCAGAAATGGCACTCATTCCAGTTCAACGAAAAATTACGTATGATTTACTCATGCTGTATGATTCAGCCAAATACCACAATGAAATAGCAGATATCCAGGAACTATCGGAAATTAAAAGAAAATATGGTATAATCTTATCAATATCCTGATCAGGGGATACGATCAAATCTATCCAGATTCATCACCTTGACCCATGCCATAATAAAATCCGTGATAAATTTCTCCTCCCCATCTGCACATGCATACACTTCGGCCAGAGCCCGAAGCTGAGCATTTGATCCAAAGATGAGATCCACCCGGGTACCGGTCCATCTGCGTTCACCTGTCCTTCGGTCTTTTCCCTCAAAGAGATCCGCTTTCTCTGACATCTGGCTCCACTCGGTGCTCATATCAAGAAGGTTGACAAAATAATCATTGGTAAGCACTTCAGGGCGTTTTGTAAAGACCCCATGCTGCACCTGTCCGTAATTTGCATTCAGGACCCGCATACCACCAAGAAGTACTGTCATTTCCGGGGCGGTGAGTGTCAGGAGCTGAGCCTTGTCAATAAGCATCGCCTCGGGTTTCATGGGGCCCTCTCCTTTCAGATAATTACGAAAACCATCCGCAACAGGTTCAAGGACTGCAAAAGACGTAACATCTGTCTGTTCCTGCAAAGCATCCATCCGTCCCGGGATGAAGGGCACTGTAACCGTATAACCTGCCTTCTGTGCAGCCTGCTCAATCGCTGCACAGCCTCCAAGAACAATCAGGTCAGCAAGTGATACCCTCTTACCTCCTGGTGCCGTGCGGTTGAAATCGCTCTGAATTTCTTCAAGAATCTTCAGAACCTTTGTCAGCTGCTCTGGCTCATTCACCTCCCAGTCCTTTTGAGGAGCGAGTCGGATCCGTGCACCGTTCGCCCCTCCACGTTTGTCAGAGCCACGGAATGTGGAGGCAGATGACCATGCGGTGTATACCAGCCGGGAGATGGACAGACCAGATGCCAGTATTCTATTCTTCAGGAGGACTATGTCCTGGTCATCAATCAGCGGGTGGTCAACAGCGGGAATGGGGTCCTGCCAGATGAGATCCTCATCCGGAACCTCTGGGCCGAGATACCGTGTCTTCGGGCCCATATCACGATGTGTCAGTTTGAACCAGGCACGGGCGAATGCATCAGTAAATGCATCCGGTTGCTCAAGGAATCGCCGTGCGATCTTTTCATAATCAGGATCGTACCGTAAGGCAAGATCAGTGGTAAGCATCCCTGGTGGATGTCTTTGTGTGGGATCATGAGCATCAGGCACGGCGTCGGATCCGACCCCGCCTTTTGGGTGCCACTGGTATGCCCCTGCAGGGCTTTTGGTCAGTTCCCATTCATACCGGAAGAGATTTTTCAAAAAAAGCAGACTCCATCGTGTTGGCGTTTGTGTCCAGGTAATCTCAATACCGCTCGTGATCGTATCTTTTCCTTTCCCGGTTCCGTACCTGTTCTTCCAGCCCAGTCCCTGTTCCTCTATACCGGCAGCCTCAGGTTCAGGTCCGAGGTACGACGCAGGAGCAGCTCCGTGTGTCTTGCCAAAACTATGCCCCCCGGCGATAAGTGCAACCGTCTCCTCGTCGTTCATTGCCATTCTGCCGAAAACCTCGCGTATGTCACGGGCTGCTGCAATTGGATCCGGATTTCCGTTTGGACCTTCTGGGTTGACGTATATGAGCCCCATCTGTACAGCAGCAAGGGGTTTTTCCAGCTCCCGGTCACCGGTATACCGCTGATCTCCAAGCCATGTGTCCTCTGATCCCCAGTATATGTCTTCAGGTGGTTCCCAGGCATCCTCACGTCCGCCTCCAAAGCCGAACGTTTTAAATCCCATTGATTCCAGGGCAACATTGCCGGCAAGAATCATAAGATCAGCCCAGGAGATCTTCTTCCCGTACTTTTGCTTCACTGGCCAGAGGAGGCGCCGTGCCTTGTCAAGATTCACATTGTCCGGCCAACTGTTCAGCGGAGGAAACCGTTGCAGCCCCCCGCTGGCCCCTCCCCGGCCATCAAAAGTCCGGTAGGTTCCAGCACTATGCCATGCCATACGGATGAATAGCGGCCCGTAATGACCAAAATCTGCAGGCCACCATTCCTGCGTGCGGGTCATGAGATCCTGCAGATCCTTTTTGACCGCTGCAAGGTCAAGTTTTTTAAATTCATCACGATAATTGAAGGATTCACCATAGGGGTTTGAGAGGGGAGAGTTCTGGGAAAGGATCCGAAGGTTTAGCTGGTCCGGCCACCAGTCATGGTTTTTTCTCCCTTTTTTGGGGTCATGCATGGTTATTCTGTCCTTTTCAGGGTTTTTCTCAATGTCAGTCATACTGTTCTCATCCTGCAATGGACTGACTTCTCACCTTGTATGCTATAAATATTCCTTAGATCTGTGAACGTGTATGCCTGCACCATTGACGCTGCAAACAGGATACCTACACGTTATGTGAACGGAATGGATTATGTCCTGAACATCAAATATTCGCCGGCAACACCAGGCAGCCATCACATATCTCGTATATCAGTTCAGTGTTTTAAATAAAAATCTCTGAATGCTTTTTCATGTATTCACCATCAGATAGAGCAATTCATGTATAAAATGAAGCCCAATGCATGGGAGCGAATTATTCCATTATGAGATCAATTACTACATATTCCGGTGAATTCCTCATGTCTCCCCGGAATGATTTTGCTTTCCGGTTACTCTTTGGAGATCCGAATAACTCTGACATCCTCCGTGATCTCCTGAATGCTATCCTTCCGGATCATTTTCAGAGTGTCATGTGCACCGATCCACATCTCCTCGTACCTGATACGAAAAAGGAGTGCATTCTGGACATCAAGGCATTATCAGATTCCGGAGTTCATGTTGACATTGAGATGCAGGTGCTCAATCTCAAATCAATGGAGAAACGGAGTCTCTTTTACTGGGCAAAAATGTATCTTGACCAACTCGATAGAGGTCATAGGTATCATGAGCTGAAACGCACCATCGTGATAAACATCCTGGATTATATGCTGATGCCTGTAGATGATCTTCATACCTGCTTTCAGGCATATGACAAAACCCACGATATCCTTATGAGTGATGTCTTTGAAATTCATTTTCTTGAGCTCCCAAAGGTTCATAGGTGCAAGGTACCATATGAAGGTACAGATCTCCTGTCATGGCTTACATTTTTGAGTGCATATACGGAGGAGGAGATAATTATGGCAGCTGAAGGCAAACCCGCAATACAAAAAGCATATCACAATCTTCAGATTATGAGTCTTGATGAAGAAAACAGGCGGCTCTATGAAGCAAGAGAGATGTTTCTTCATGATCAGGCTACACGTATGTATGAAGCGAGAGAGGAGGGACTCGAAGAGGGGATGAAGAAAGGAAGGGAAGAGGGGATGAAGAAGGGAAGGGAAGAAGAAAGAAAAGATGTCGCAAAAAACATGCTTTCCCTGGGTATTGATGATGAACTGATAATCAAAGCAACCGGTCTTGATCAATCAACCATCGATAAACTGAAAAAATCCCTCTCGCTCCCGACCCAATAAC
>ERZ795046.3039-NODE-3039-length-13727-cov-3.663400_pt1 | contig 13727 bp, 10 predicted proteins | sample MGYA00375130_ERZ795046 | MGnify/ENA primary metagenome ERZ795046 (study PRJEB30175, sample SAMN05720202) | activated sludge metagenome | isolation source: anaerobic digester from wastewater treatment plant | place: Japan | collected 2015-05-15 ...
CGGCGACAAATAATCTGAGGATTTATTTAGCCAAAGATAGTCTCGATTTTCTTAAAGGAAAAAGTTACTACATCGAAATAGGTGAAAATGGAAGTTTGGATAAGTGGAAACTGATTGCCCAAGACCAATCTATAATTACGCTCCTTGCAGAAGGCGAAGCTGGGAAACTTGGAGGTGATCCAGTAATCATTTCAATGCGAGTAAATAAGTCTTTGGATGGAAAGTTTAAAGTAGCTGCAAGTTATGATGCTACGACAAATTATACAGAGTTCGTTGAAATTGTCGATAGTAAAAATTTCAAATTCTTGAATCCTTTCTTTATGATAGAATGCAATTATACAGAAACGAGAAAAGATAAATTTACTTTTGACGATATATCGATAAATTACACGAATAAAGATATCGATGGGCCAACTTTATTGTCAGTAGATAGTGTTCAAGCCAAGCAAATTGTATTGCGATTTGATGAGCCAATAGATCTCTCAAGTATTAATCTGTCACAGAATATTGTGATCATACCCAATGAAGTAATTTCAAATATATCTGCTGTAAATCAGGATTCTAGTTTGATTAAAATTAGTTTTACTAACAATTTGAGAACAGGAATCAACTATAGTTTACAGCTACATAATATCAAAGATATTTTTGGAAATAATACCTTGTTTCAATCCAAGATTTTTAGTTTGATATCGACTGACATTGCAAGTGTTTATGATTTATTGATTACTGAATTTCTTCCTGATCCTGTCCCAAGTGTGGCTTTGCCAGAACTTGAGTTTGTAGAATTGTACAATAATTCAGATAAAGCTTTTGATTTAAAAAATTATACTTTAAATGATGCCAGTGGAGCACATCTTATCAGGAATGGCGTAATTCAGAAAGGAGAATTTGTTATTTTATGTCATCAAAAAGATACCTCTGTTTTTGGAGTCTATGGTAAGACAATTGGTTTAAGTAGTTTTCCTAGTATAAATAATTCTGGCGATAGATTATATATATTAAATTCTAATGGAAATTTGATTCATGAACTTGAATTTGATATTGATTGGTTTGGTGGAACAAAGAAAAGTGAAGGAGGCTATACACTTGAAATGATCAATCCAAATGAAGCTTGCAAGTCACAACAAAATTGGCAGGCAAGCAATGATCCATCAGGAGGAACTCCTGCAAGACAGAATTCCAGTTGGATTAAAACAAAAGATACAACTGGGCCATTAGTTATCGAAGTTTACCCTTTGAGTGAATGGGAGATTAAAATTGTTTTTAATGAAACAATAGATGATTCTAATCTCGCCCATTTAGAACGGTTCGTCATTAGTCCTATGATCACACTTGCTGCTGCTGAATTGATCTTGCCGTCAAAAAAGGAAATGGTATTATTATTGAATACCGCATTGGAAAAAGGCAAGAAGTATGAATTAAAATTGGCTGACATTATCGATTGTTTGTCTAATGTACAAGGGAATGCTCAGACCTTCGAGATCTATCTTCCCAGTGACCCATTGCAAGGTGATTTAGTAATCAATGAAGTATTATTTAATCCAAAGACTGGTGGAGTTGATTTTATAGAGTTGTATAATAATTCTTCAAAACTGTTGAGTGTCAAAAATTTATTTTTCTCTAATTTACTCACAGACTCTTTACAGATGCCAGTCAAAATTGATAGACTTATTTATCCCAATAGTTTTATCGTATTTACGCCTTCAAAATCCAATATTAATTCATATTATTTTTCAAAGGATAGCACTGTGATCTTTGATGCATCGATACCAAGTTTAGATGATAAAAAAGGAAATATTAAGCTTAGTGTTTTTCAAGGGTTTCGATTTGTTACATTAGATCAGTTCGCTTATTCTGATGATATGCATAATGCTTTATTGGATAGTAAAGAGGGTGTGTCTCTAGAGAGACTGAGTTATAATTTACCAACAGATTCGAGATCAAATTGGCAGTCAGCAGCAGAAACACAAGGCGGCGCTACACCAGGAATAAAGAATAGTCAATATTTGAATTTGGATTCGACTTCAGTACAAAAGAATACAATTTTATTATCATCAGACTATATTACACCTAATGGTGATGGAGATAAAGACTTTTTATTGATGCAGTTTAAATTATTGCAAGCTGGATCAAAAATTCATGTGCAGATATATGATCTGGCAGGCAATAGAATCAATGATTTAAGCCAAGTGATACATGGTACTGATGATTTTATAAAGTGGGATGGCATAGATTCCGATGGTCGGAAAGTGATTACTGGAAATTATATCATCCATTGCACATTTGTGAACGTTTCATCAGGAGTAAAGAAGGAAAAATTGACTGTTGCAGTCATCAATAAGTAGAATATTTAAATCCTACTATCAATTTGAAATCTTAATTAGTTTTTGAATGTAATTTTTATTTTTATCCATTAGTTTCAAAAAGTAAATTCCATTATTAAGTTCAGTCAGATTTATTTTTTCTTCAGTTAAAATTGATTTTTTAAATACTATATTTCCTTTAATATCTAGTATTTGAACATTCCTTATACCACTAATGAAATTTGATTTAATATTCAAATAATCTACTATTGGATTTGGAAAAATAGTTATAGTATTGTTATGATCATTTAAAGCATTAGGGGAGATGGGAGAGTAATAATACTCAGCATTCCCACTAACATGATTTGGCATCGCATCACTAGTGCTTTCTGCCCTCAACAGTTGCGACTGATGTTTTGGATAAATATATGGATAACCTACTATATCTGCACTAGATACATTTGTGTCAAAGTATTGATTGTAAGCATAGTTAATGCTTATTTCACCATCAAAGGAATATAAATCTGAATAAAATATTTCATTATTTAATTGGTCATAATTATAGTGTGTCAATATGTAGTCTCTTGTTGAGGTATTATTTCTCCAGATTTGTCTGTAAGATTCAAGAATAAAACCATCTTTGTTATATTTATATGATTCGATATATTCAATATTGCCTTGAGGATTAGCTGGGTTTGAAATAGTGGAGTATTGCCTTTTTATAATTTTGGAACTTGAATCCAAAGTAATCCTAAATGTAGAACTTTGTTGCCATTGGCTATTTTCCCAATAATAACTTTTTTCAACAATCAGATTATTCGTTTTATTGAATTCTATACGACTTAGATTAATATATTGGTTTGTTATCGGATCCCATTCAAACCTGATAAATTCATTATTAAAATTAGCGCTATCATAATAAAACGAATCACGAATATAAGGAACCCATTGATCACCTGGTTGAAAATATAAGCCTTCTATTTTTTCAATGAGTTGGTTTGATGTATTGTATGTGGAAAAGGAAGCTTGGCTTTTTACCCAAGATTGACTGGAGTCTTCATAATTGAAATTGATTAAGGCTATTGTATTTCCATTGCTATCATAACTACTAGTGGATTTTGACACAAATTTAAAATCTAGAATTGATTTATCATAAATGGAGTTTTCACTATCTATGAATAATCCATTAGCATTATAATAATTAATATTTTTTGTTGTAGGCTGATTTGTACTATTATAGCTTGTAATAATATGAGTTAGAAAATTATTTTGATACTCACATATACGCTTTCCTGTAATAGTTTTAATTTGCCGGATAGAATCATAATTATAGATTAGTGTGCTGTCAAGTTTGATTTTGGGTAGTTGTGTTATTGCGATTCTGTCTTGAGAATAGCCATACAACTTTAAATAATTCGAATCTTGATTAAAATGATTGCTCACAGAGGTTTGAGCTTGATGGTATTGAATTTGGAACAATAGGAATATCCAAATAAAAGTAAATTTTTTAGTCATCATGTTAGTTGATTTTATTTCTCATTCAATTTATGTAAAGCTTAGTACAATTTAGTCTATTCGGGGTTTTAAAAACTATTGATTTTCGATTAAAGATAATAAATTTATATAAATACTGATTTATTTTTTTTGATTATTATTTTTCATGAAATTTTTGAAGATCTTAAGCCAGATCAGAATTTAACTGTTATTTTACTTGTGAGTTTTCAAGGGTATTCTTTACATAAAAGTTTAGTTTGATTAATCATGCAATTATCATAGCTCGTACTTTATCACAAGTAAAGGTTTATGCATTTTAGTTTTTGACAGGAGTTGACTAGACCAAGACAACTTTTATATAAGAGAGTTTTGTAAAATATTGATTATCAAGCCAAAGAGTGGTCTATATTTTAATTTGTGAATTCGGTATTTTCTAAGATATATTAAGAATTTTGTTCATATTCATAATTCGGATTACCTTTGTATTGTGAAACGATTTCTTGTCAAATATTTGCGAAATAAATACATCCAATGGATATTGATCGCAATATATGCTATTTGCACAGTGATCATTTTGTTTCCTCCCGACGTATTACTATTTAAAAAAGTGTCAAACTATGCCGTACATTGGATGATGTTTTGCCTTTTTTCAGGTATTGTCTTTTTGATTTTTGGGCTAAATAGATTGCTGTTTTTTTGCTTTGGAGCCTCAGGAGCGATATCTTTATTTTTGATGAGTAGTTTTAACTCAGAATTGAAAATTCAAAAAACTGAGAAGTCAGAAAGAGGGATGACTGTATTATTCGCCAATCCCAGTTTGAGCAATGATGATTATTACAATACTGTTCGATCTATCGCTGCTCCAAATGTAGATATTATTTTATTAGAAGAACTTACTCCTGATTGGTTAGATTTGTTGAATGATTTAAAGAAGATATACCCTTATCATTTGATTTATGCAATGTCAGATTTTAGTGGAAAGGCTATATTGTCAAAGATCCCACTTTTCTATAATGATACAATAAAAACAAATGGCAATTCTATATTAAAGTCGAGCATTCAGTATGAAAATTTAGATACTATTGATATTTTTATTTGTAATTCCTTGCCGCCTATAACCATGCAAGATTATAAAAAGCTCACTGAAAATCTAAAGACGCTTTCAGAATATATTGGTACACGAAATAAAAGATCCATTATTGGCGCCAATCTCAATATAGTGCCTTGGTCACCTGAATTATTGCAGTTTAAATCCAAATCAAATTTCAATTCTAGTAGGAGAGACAATAGCCAAAGTCACCTTACTATGTCATTCTTTGGAATATTTAATACACCAAAGAACGAAATTTTATTTTCACAAGATATGGATTGCAATCAGTTTAATATTATTGTGGATAATAATGAGAACCCGATTGGATTATTTGGAAGATATTATTTGAAGAATCAATGACCTGTGTAATTAAACATTTCAGCGATTTGGATACAACTGAGTTGTATGAATTGCTCAAGTTGAGAAGTGCAGTATTTATTGTAGAACAAAATTGCGTTTACCAAGATTGCGATGATAAAGACCAATCGTCTTTTCATCTTTTGGTCTATGATCAAGATGAGCTCATTGCCTCAGCGCGTTGTTTGCCTCCAGGGATTTCTTATGAGGAGTATTGTAGCATTGGAAGGGTAGTGTCTTCTACAAGGCATCGCAAATCTGGAGCTGGTAGATATGTTATGGAATGTGCTATTGCTGTCTGTAAAGCGGAATTTAAAGGCTATGATATTAAGATATCGGCACAATCTTATTTAAAAAATTTCTATGAAAGTCTAGATTTTGTCTACACTGGTAAGGAGTATATGGAAGACAATATTCCACACTGTGAAATGATCCGGAAAAATTCCTAGAATTTATTTTAGCGAAATCATTGCTCCGATTCCAAAAGCAATATGGCTTAGTTTGTTGTAGTTAGGTCCAAATGTTTGCTTGCCTAACATCGCATTATAATTCAATTCACTGGCTAACTTAACTCGTTTGTTTATATTATAAGTATAGTCAAAGCCAAATAAATAATTCATAATACTATTATCTCTTACATCACCACCTTCGAATATCCCTTTTGTGAATTTGCGATCCGAGTATAATGCAGTTATTTTTCGATCAGGATATATTTTATTTGATATAGAAGGGTTGATTTTTGTCTGCTCAAAAACATAGCTGTTTTTAAGACTTATTTGAAGTTCCATTCCTCCATGAACGTGAAATTCATGATTGCTTCTTTGCGCTATTTTTCTATGTAGGATGATAGGTAATTGTAAAAAGTTGTATTTTATTTTACTAAATTTATTGATAAAAAATCCATCAGTTTTATTACCCAATTTCTCAGATGAGGAAGTTGAAAATTGTAATTGTGTATATTTTATTCCAGTGCTTAATTTTGTTTTGCCATGATCAAATAGAATGAGGGCGCCAGTAGTAAAACTGGGAACATATTGAATTTTATTTTTAGTATAAGTTGGATTTACATTTGGATTTGTAGGATTTGGATTTTCATTTTCATTAATAGTCTCTTGAAATGTTCCTGAACTAGGTACGGAATAATTAACTAATAATTCTGAAGGGGTAGAAATTCTATAATAAGAAGGACTCAATATAACTTTAGCATAAAAGATACCTAGCTCTGGTACTTTACTGATTTGATTGTCAACAAGATTAAGATTGATATGTGTATTGGAGATATCATAGGGCTTAGATAGAGCATAGTTAAGTTTTTGATCAAGTAAATGCAAAGAATTAATTTCTAACACTCTATCTAAGTTGCCCATTGATTCCATCAAATGGCTGGTGTTCCCATTTGTCTTTTGGACTGTCATTATCTCGGAGGTCCGTTCAAGTTCCGAAGAATAAGGCAGTTCACGTATAGTTTTATCTCCTGAATTTTTGGAGTTAACAGTTGATTTTTTTGTGGTTTTGAATGTGTGTCTTAATTTGGAGTTGAGCTCAGGTTCAGTTTCAACACCATCATTAAACACATGATTAGTATATCCCTCAGAGGAAGAAAACGCTGCATCAAGCTTTGGTTTTTTTATGATATTTGAAATATTTGCATAAACGCTGTTGTTTTTTATCTTTTCAGGCACTCCTAATCTGTTAAGTGTACAAAATATTAATATCAATAGACAAGCTTCCACCAATCTAGCATACAATATTTCCCTTTGTCTTTTTCTGAATAAATCTCTTCTAGCTTTAAAATGTGCCCAACTTGAATTCTGAGAATGGACCCTTAGATTCTCGAGATTTTCTTTTATTTTATTATCAAAGATGGTATTTTCTTCTTCTCTAGCTTTTAAAAGAGAAGCCATTCTTGTCCAATCTGGTTTAACAGAACTATGCTGATAGTCTTTAAACTTGTCTTTGATTATGTCGTCAAATGTATTATTCTCCTCGCTCATGTAACAGTTCTTTTAATTTTGATCTTGCCTTAACTAAATTTGATCTTGAAGTACTTTCTGTGATCCCCAATTGCTCAGAGATCTCACGATGTGAAAATCCTTCTATTACATAAAGATTGAATACTGATCTATAGATTGGGGTCAGCTTTTGGATGGCCACCATGATTTCTTCTACACTGATATTTGCCAATGGATTTCCTGTATACTGAGCAAACATGTTAGCTTCTTTTAGATCTTCTGTCATCCGTCGCTTCTCCTTCCGGTAGCAGTCGATGGAAGTGTTGACCATTATTCTTCTAATCCATGCACCCAAATTAGTCCCAGGCTCATATAGTTGAATACTTTGAAATACCTTGATGAAGCCTTCATGAAGTATGTCCATCGCTTCATCTTCTGATGCAGAGTACCTCATACAAATACCAAGCATCACATTATGGTATTCTTCATAAATCTTTTGCTGAGCCCATTCCTCTCTCTGGATGCAGGCTTGGATGATATCAAGCTCTGATGAATGGAGATGAATAGCAATATTCATTTTATGAATTTTTAGATTTACTATTTATGTAACGAATCCACCTTCCAAATCGCTGCTTTTGGCTGTTCTTTTTTGATTAATTGCTTAAAATAGTTGGAAAATGCTAAAAAACTCAATATTCTACAGCTCTTTGGTCAATATTCCATCTCAAACCTGTGGTGATATAGCTTTGATTGCTAGTGACTGAGGAAAGGCTTTGTTTACGATGATTAATGTTTAGGGTCAAATACATTCGTTGCATGAGTTCGTATTGTAAGCCAAGATTGAGATTCAATACTTTTTGTTCGATTCCTTGTCCTATTTTATTATTATAGTCCATCACGCGATGATCGTCATGTGATCTATTCACATTCCCTCCATAGTTCAATAATCCATCATCTAGTCCTTTAGAAAACTGCATTACAGAAAGTTCAATGTTCCATCGATTAAAAAATTGATAATTCAATTTGAGCAAGTTTTCCTTGAAATTTGAACCCAGTGGATGAGCCAACTCTTGATTGTAATGAGTATAATTGGAAGGGATAGTATCTCTAAATGAATAAGTGTATGGCCTTACTCGATTATGTTCGATGCTAATGTCGAGGTGCTTTACTCCAAATGCATCAGGATAAAATAAACCGACCTGTATCCCGAATTTATTTGCCCACCAACCTTTGTTATCAAATAAAAGCTCTTTTACGACGAATTCATCCAACATCAACTGTCCATACATATTTATTTTCTTAAATAATTGAATGTTGGAGTGGGCGCCGAGTAAAACATTGTCAGGTGAACCCAATGATTGTTCAATTGATCTGTATAATATTATAGGATTGAGATATTGTAATTCGAATTGATTTTTTCTTGAAAATATAACAGATTCAAATAATCCTACATTCCAATTCTTAAGCAGATTGATACTGAGATAATGTGCTGCCATATATTTTTTGGGCAATAGGGCATCAGCTACTCCAATGAATTTGCTTTGTGGACTTAATTCAGCATAAATATTTTGATAGTTTATTTTCCAAAACTGTGTGTTGAGCCTTAAATAAAAATATGGTGTAGTGAAATCTGATAACAATAAACTTCTCATGCCATTACCAATAAAATGAGTGCCATGTCCTAGAGTAACATCGATATGTTTAGTTGCTCTAAAATTTACCAATGCATCAGCGATGAGAAAATCATAACCATTATTAATTTTAAATATCGAACTATTATATTTTTTGATAAAAGCGGCACCAGGAATGGATTGATGAGATAGGATATAATTATTTTCAAAAGCATTGTAAGAGGCTTGTGTTTCTATGATCCTTGATTTGAAATATACTCTGTGATCGATTCCACCAGTGAGAATGATTCCTCTTTGATTTTTAAATAATAATGCTGTGCTGTCTTTTTCTTTACCTAATGAAATATTCAATATAGGATTGATTCCAAAGTAAAAATTTTTATTTGAATAAGAATAGAATTGATCAGCGGTTGGATAGAAATATTTTAGAAAATTATTTTTCTTCTTAGCAATAGAATATGCATTGTATTTATTCTCTGTATGATTCTTTAAAAATAGGGCTCTAGAACGGAGGAAACGATCAAATTCAGAAGTGTCGATATCTTCGTTGGAGTTTAAATAATTAGTGTAAATATTATTGATATCTTCGATGATTCTAGATTCGTTAAATGGCAGAATGGCATTGTGAGAGCTTACAGATTTTCCACTTTGCAGTTCTAAATGTTTAATTATTTTTTGATCTTCATGAGAAAAATCTGAAGATGTAGATTGACCCAATACAAGATTGTCATATGACAGACAAAATATAAGTAATATATTAAACTTTAAAATCGAGTAGATATGTTTTAATTTCATGTTCAAAGGCTTCCTTTTTATAAAATAATACAGAGATAGGGATGGCATAAAGTTTAATATTGTGTTCTTCGAAAATATGTTTGAATAGTGCAAGTCTTGTTGCATCTTTTTCTGTAGTGAGTATAATCTTGTTTGTACTATTTTTGGCTTTATGTTTTTCTATTAATGACAATACTTCATCTTTGCTAAAAAAATGATGATCTTCATAATTTATATCTAATACTGTGGCCACTTTGTCTTCAATATAATTTACCAAGTAAGATGACTGAGCAACAGCACTTATTAAAGTAACATGCATAGTAGGACTTAAATGGAATTTTTCATTGGGGTCGAATACATTAAAGGCTGTATGATATTCTAATGTTGAAAAAAATAATTGTTGATTATTTTTAATTCCCAAATTTTTTCTCCAAACATGTTCTTCAGCTTCGGAAGGTTCTGCAGGACATTTGGTGACGATAATAATTTGAGCTCTTCTGGAACCAAATCGCCATTCTCTCAAGCGGCCGCTAGGCAATAAAAAATCTTTAAAAAAAGGATTGTTATATTCAGTCAAAAGGATGTTTAATCCTGCCTTGACTTCCAGATGTTGAAAGCCATCATCCATCAAGATGACTTGAATATTTGGAAATTGTGAAAGTAATTTTGGAATGCCAAGACTTCTGCTTTCTGATACAGCAAAATGCTCATTGGGAAATTTACGGGCCATTTGTATGGGTTCATCTCCTACATCTTCAACAGTTTTACTTGGATCTAGTAAAATATATCCAGAACTTTTCCTTCTATATCCACGACTGATGACACCTACTTCAAGATAGTCGTGAATCATTTTTAGAATGTATTCGATATGAGGGGATTTACCTGTACCACCTACAGAGAGATTTCCAATGTTGATAATTGGAATACTGAATTTTACTGATTTGAAAAGACCAGAATAATAAAGTGATTGATGGATGCTTACACCCATACCATAAAGCATAGAAATTGGAGAAAGAAGAAAAGCAATAATTTTTTTCAATCGACCTATTTTCAATTAATTTGTAAAAGTATAATTACAGTAAAACTGAGGGAGAACCAATGTTGCATTATTTGCAATATCTCTAATGGAAGGTTTTAATTCTTTTTTCTCAATATCATTTAAGGAATAATCCATTCTTAAAATTGCTCCAATATTTATTTTGTTATTCAATTTATAGTTTACTCCAGGCCCTAGCACCACATCCAATGTTGTGTTCGTGTAAAATGATTTGACATCTGTAACGTAGCTTGTATAATAGCCAAAAGGGACATTATTGGAATTGATTCTAGCTCTTGAAGATTCAGCTTTGAGCAAATTACTAAACTGAAATCCGAATTGAAAAATGAAGTTTAGCTTTTTGTCAGAATTTACATTCCAGTCTATAAGTATTGGTATTTTTAAATAATTCAAATTGGTTTTATAATCTGCACTTGCAATGCCGTTGGTCACATAGTTTTGACCCTGCGCAGAATAAATGAGACCAGTCTGAAATGCTATTTTTCTATTCATTCTATAAGCTAAATTAAGCCCATATTGCATTTTGTATGGCACTGAATAGTCTAGTTGTCCAGAATCATCCAGATCATTATTATTTAAAATAGTAGTGGCTTGAACACCGACATTGACACCAAGAATAAATTTATTGCTCTGAGCATTGATGTAGGTGTGAGTGAATAAGAAACAGATCAGAATAATATTGGTCAATCTTTTCACCATATTGAGTTTAATTATAGTTATTTAATAAATTTTGTGTGAGAATTTTAGCTCCAATTTTACAATCCACACATTTGTGTAAACTGCATAAGGACTTGTATTGTTCTATCATGGCTTGACTTTCTCCTGAATGCGCTGCATGAATTCCTAGTTTATCCCATATTTTTGTGTATTTATTGGATTCTGCTTTTATTTGATAGAGCCATTGATCCGCTTTAGATTTTATTTGATTATTGTGATTAATTTCAGCATAGGTATAGAAAAAAGGTGCTACGACATTTATTATTAGTATATCCAATGTATTTTTTCCAATATGGCTTTTGTTAGATTTTTTAGTTGGATTTCCAAAGGAATAATGTCGTTCCCAATACTGACTGGCATTATGTTGCATTAGGCTATAGAATTGAGCGACAGTATTACATTCTAGTATCAGATTTAAGATTTGATTATTATTAAAATAAAGTGTAGCGATTTGTGCGATCCTCATGGTAGGAAAATGTGAAGGGCGCATTCTTAAAAATTTCCAGTTTACAGATTCCATTTCTTGAATTTGATGCTTTGCTTTCAGATGGAGAAATCTTGCTTTCAGCTCTAAAGCATAAGCATCAGATTGATCTTCCAGAAAACCTGCAGTGCCAAATAAAATCGCTTCTATGGATTCGAGACTTTCTTTTTGTTTTTGCAATAAATTGTAACTCACTCTTTTGGTGAGTTCATTCATGGAATCGCTATTTACTGGTGTGACCAAATAATAACAGAGTTTATAATAAAACAAGGCTTCCCAGTCAAAATTATTTTTTGACAATTCGATCTTTAATCTTTCTACTTTAGATTGTAATCTTGCAGCCATCATATTGTCCCATTGACTCTGTATGATGATTCTTGGGACATCAGATATAAAGTGTTGGCATGGAATATCTGTTTGAGAATCCATCAGAATTTGATATTGCTTCAATAGATTTACATCTATATAGCCTTTCATTTCTAAGCAAGGAATATCTCGTTCAAGTGGAATATCGTTTTCATAAACTACGTGAAGTATTACATTATTATAGTTTTGATCTTGAGAATGTTGGTGTCTATTCCAGTCAGAACTTTTGAGGTGAATTTCAATATTACCTACCCATTCTATATCGTTAATTAATATTTTTGCCATTAAAAAATCTGGCCCTTGATTGCTATTTAAGATCCCTGGTTGATGGATGATTATACTCTCACCATTAGTTAATGATAATTTTTTTTGGAGAAGTATTTTTGATTTCCAAATAAATTGTAGGAGGTTCTCTGATATTTTCATTGTCTTTCGTATTCTTTAAATGTGTAGCGCATTTTATTTTTTTCATCAGCTTCATGAGCTTCCGAAGAGATCAATTTCCAATCCTTGAAATCAATTGTGGGAAAGTAAACTGTTCCTTCGCATTTGAAGTCTACTTCAGTGATGTAAATTTTGTTCCAATACTGAATCGAGTGTGCATATATTTCTCCACCACCGATGATAAATACTTCTGTTGCATTATTTTTTTTTGCAAAGCTCAATCCTTCTTCGATCGAATGCACAGTGACACAATTGCTTACTATAAAATATGGATTTCTGGTGATAATGATATTAGTCCGATTGGGCAATGGATTTCCAATGCTTTCATAACATTTTCTGCCCATTAAAATTGGATGACCAGAAGTGATTTTTTTAAAAAACTTTAGATCAGCTGGCAGATACCATGGGATCTGATTGTCTACACCTATTATGTGATCTTGATTCATTGCTACAATTGCTGAAATAATCATGTGGTTTTATTTGAGATAAGATCCAATTTTTTCATCCGAGATTCAAGTTCTTTTCTTTTTACTTCACCCTTGAGATATTTCTCGATAAGTAAAGAGGCTATAGGAGCTGCAACTGATCCTCCCCATCCTGCATTTTCAACATAGACTGCGATGGCTATTTTAGGATTATTTTTAGGTGCAAAAGCGAAGAATACTGAATGGTCTTTCCCACGACTATTTTGTGATGTTCCAGTCTTACCACAAATTTCCAACTCTGGATGATACGCCATCGTAGCTGTTCCAGCACTCACCGCGAGTTCCATCCCATCTATCACTGGAGTGAAATATTTTTGATCTATAGGGACAATGTTTTTTACACGAAATTCTTCAGGTATAAATACATTTGGTGCATTGAATCCTCGCACTAAATGTGGAATATAATAATAACCTTTATTTGCAATTATTGCTGCTAAATTTGCCATCTGAATAGTAGTAAGTTGTAGTTCTCCTTGACCTATTCCAACAGAAATAATATAGGTCGATCTCCATTGGTTTGTTTTATATAATCTAGTATAAAAATCTGAGGTAGGAATGAATCCAGCTTTTTCA
>ERZ795046.3043-NODE-3043-length-13722-cov-13.415307_pt1 | contig 13722 bp, 13 predicted proteins | sample MGYA00375130_ERZ795046 | MGnify/ENA primary metagenome ERZ795046 (study PRJEB30175, sample SAMN05720202) | activated sludge metagenome | isolation source: anaerobic digester from wastewater treatment plant | place: Japan | collected 2015-05-15 ...
AAAGAACCCGGCATGGAATCTTTTGATGGAATTTGATCCATACGATTCGAAACAATTGCTAAGGCATCGGCATACAAAGTCATATCTGTAAGTAGTACCAATACTTTTTCGTTTTTATCTACTGCAAAATATTCCGCAGCAGTCAAAGCCATATCCGGAATTAATAAACGTTCCACAGGTGGATCTTCTGTAGTATTTATAAAACTTATAATCCGATCTAAAGCCCCTGCTTCGTTAAAAACATTTTTAAAATAAAGATAGTCATCGTTAGTTAATCCTATACCACCTAAAATTATTTTATCAGTTTGAGCACGCAAGGCAACATTAGCCATAACTTCATTATAAGGCTGGTCAGGATCGGCAAAAAAGGGAATTTTCTGTCCTGAAACCAACGTGTTATTCAAATCAATACCTGCAATTCCTGTTGCAATTAATTCAGACGGTTGTTCTCGTCGGACAGGATTGACGGTAGGTCCACCTATTTCACGTTCTTCACCTTCGATTTCAGGTCCACCGTCGATAACTTCACCAAAAGCATTAAAAAAACGTCCTGCTAACTGTTCACTTACTTTCAAGGTTGGGGCTTTTCCTAAAAAAATAACTTCGGCATTTGTAGGAATACCTTCTGTGCCTTCAAAAACCTGTAAAGTAACTTCATCTCCAATAATTTTAACTACTTGAGCCAACTTACCATTAACAGTAGCTAATTCATCATTGCCTACATTAGTAGCATGAAGTGAACATGTGGCTTTTGTAATCTGACTAATTTGTGTATAAATTTTTTGAAATGCTTTTGTTGCCATCTTTATGATTAAATAATAAAAAATTCTACTTAAATAAATTTATTAAAATTGCATCAATTACTTGAATTTACTATTTTTCTTTCCTCCAAAATTTTATTCAATTCTTTTTCATATTTTTCAAAATCTTCTGAATGAAAAACAGAATAATTCATTTGTTTGCAGATATTAATAATTCTTTTGAAATAATCCATCACTTCAACAAAATTACTGAATTTAAAATCGGCGTTACAAATATTCATTATTAAACTTAACATATAATGTTGTCGTTCAATAGGCGTTAATGCGTCAATTTCATCAAAAGCATCCTGCTGAAGAATCACAAAATCAATTAATTCTGATTTCCAAAAAGTAATATGATAATCCACTGGTACCCCGTCGTCTCCTAAGATATTAATTTGTTCTTGCACTTCTCTTCCTCGTTGAAGAAGGGTTCGCATATCATTGACCATATTTGTCCAATCGGGCGAAATGTGCTCAGTTACATATTCTTCAAATTCAGGATAATCAAAATATTTAGAATAGCTTTCAATGGGATTAATAGCTGGATATCGTTTACTATCTGCGCGTGCTTGTTCAAGAGCAAAATAACAGCGAGCTACTTTTTTAGTGCTTTCAGTTACCGGCTCTTTTAAATTTCCTCCCGCAGGCGAAACTGTTCCAATAAAAGTAATAGAACCGGTTTTACCATTTTTTAATTGAACATACCCTGCGCGGCTGTAAAAATTAGCAATAATAGCAGATAAATCCATAGGAAAAGCATCTTGCCCAGGTAATTCTTCCATCCGATTACTCATCTCACGCAAAGCCTGAGCCCACCGTGAAGTAGAATCTGCCATCAATAAAACTCTTAATCCCATTGCCCGATAATACTCAGCAATGGTCATGGCTGTGTAAACAGAAGCTTCACGAGCAGCAACCGGCATATTAGAAGTATTTGCTACAATAATGGTTCTTTCCATTAATAGTCTGTCGGTATGTGGATCGGTTAATTTTGGGAATTCTACAAAAAGTTCAACAACTTCATTGGCTCGTTCACCACAAGCTGCCATAATAACAATGTCTGCTTCTGCTTGTTTGGAAATGGCATGTTGTAAAACGGTTTTTCCTGTACCAAAAGCTCCTGGAATAAAACCAGTTCCACCTTCAACAATGGGATTAGCTGTATCAATTACACGTACGCCTGTTTCCAATAGTTTAAAAGGACGTGGTTTTTCGGTATGAATATTAATTGCCTTTTTTACTGGCCATTTTTGTGTCATATTTACCTCAATCTCTTTCCCAGCTTCATTTATCAATACTGCAATAGTATCTAAAATTTTATAATCACCAGTTGGAACAATAGTTTTAACTGTATATTTTCCTTCAAATGCAAAAGGAACCATAATTTTATGAGGTTGATGATTTTCATCTACTTCGCCTAACCAGCTACCTGCTTCCACCTCATCACCAGGTTTTGCTAATGGTTTGAAATTCCATAATTTTTCTGTATCAAGTGGAAAATTATATTCCCCACGTTGAAGAAAAATTCCTGAAAACTTATTTAAATCATTCTGAAGTCCATCAAAATTTTTCGAAAGTAAACCCGGTGCCAACGTCACTTCCAGCATATGTTCTTCAAAATTAACATTGTTCCCCACTTTTAAACCTCGTGTACTTTCAAATACTTGAACAAAGGCATTGGTATCTATTACTTTTAGCACTTCGGCCATTAACATTTTACCGTCTAATTCAATGTAACATATTTCATTTTGAGCTACTGGTCCGTCAATTTCCACCGTTACCAAATTAGAAACCACACCTTTTACTTTTCCTTTTGTTGACATAATTTTTTTAATACAGCTTTTAACAAAATTAATTATTTTGACACTATTCTATTTAGTCATTTCTATTGTTTTTTTACATTATCTAAAATATCTTCTTGACGTTACATTTGCTTCTTCTTCGAAATTAACACTTTCTTTAAGATGATTTACCATTGTTCTAAAAATTTGTGTTCCTTTTTCTACCGACAAAGGCTGCCAACGTTCCAGTATTTCCATCTTAATTACAAAAGCAAGTATTTTTTCAACAGAAAAATAATGAAAAAATGTATTCTCTTCTAACCATTTCCACTTAAAAGCATCTATTTCTTTTTCGCGTTGCAATAAATCTTTTTCTTCTGCTATTTGCAAAAGTGTCTCCAAATTCTCAAAAATATTGGTCAAACCAAAATCACGAGCATTAGTAGTACGAAGAATTTGTGCAATTTCATTATTTCCTACAATCATTTTTTTTTGGTCAATACCATATTTTCGACAAGCTACAGCCACCAAGATATTGTTAATATTCAAATTAAATTCAAACCATGATTTCAAAAAATCATTGTTATTATTCATTGCATATTCATAATATAAAGTAGAAAGATAATCTTCTTTTGAAATGCCTTCGGACCAAAATTCTTCTTCATAATAAACAGCATAAAATTGCTGAATATAAGGTAATAATCTTTTATCGTTGGGATGTTCAGTTTCTTTCATCAAAGTTATGAGTTGCTGCCAGTCTTCAGAAGTTAAATTTCCCAGCGGATTTAATTCAGCTTCTTTATTTGCCAAGTATAGAAGAAAATTTTGATTATCATATTTGGCAAAAAGTAGTTTTATCAGTTCAACATCAGAAGGTGCCAGTTGGACTAATAATTCTTTTTTAAAATCAAGAAGAGGAAGAAATAGTTTTGTGTCTTCTATATGTAAATCAGGAAGTCCTGCAATTAAATAATAATAATTCATTTTTCTCTTTTCTTGTTCTTCAAACCCTCAATGCTTTTTCTATCAATTAAATTCAAACTCCTTGTTTCAAGCAGCTAATTACATTTTTTCAAAAAGCATATCGACCAGTTTTGGTCGTAGAAAATCTTTAAAATACGCAATAAATTCTTCTTCGCCGAAGGTAATTTTGTAACCTGCCCCTTCAGGAACAATAGTAAAATCAGCCTTAGCGTTATTCACTTTTGTTATTTTTACACCTTTATTCAGTAAATCTTTGGCATTTGCCATAAAATAATCTGTTAAAGCTTTCTCATCTTTGGTTTCAATAGTAATAGCTTGATTTTTTGCCCACTCTTTGACCAATGTCAAAATCACTTTCTGCATAAAATCTTTGTCAGCAGTAGCTGCTTTTACAGAATTTGAAACAATTTCACCACAAATTAAATTGGCAATTTCTGATTTTAAGGCATTCACCGCTTGTTGAGCAAAGAGGCGTAATTCAGCCTGGGTGTTTTTGGCTATGTTGGCTGCCTTCGTTTCTGCTTCCGAAATAATTTGCGCTGCCTCTTCATGGGCTTTTTTAATTATCTCATCAGCTTCTGCTCGGGCTTTTTCAATAATGGCTTTCGCTTCGGCATTTCCTTTTTCTACTCCCTCTTGATAAATTTTGTCAGTTAATTCTTGTAATCTCGTATTCATAAGAATTTATTTAAAATAACATTATGCAAATTTAATGTTTTATTTTTAGTAGATTATTTTTTTATAATTATTTAAAAAAATTATACACCCTAAAAGATTAAGAAATTTAGTAACATACAAATTATTCCTTGATTTTCAAATATAACTTTTTTGTGTAACTTTTTATGATAACTCATTTTTTATTAGCTTTGTACGTATTAATTGTCAGATGTAAATCAAAATAGAATTTTACTTTTATTTTTGAAAAACTAATAAATTAATGAGATGGATATTTTACTTATTATTTTATCAGGTATTTTCGTTTTTTTAGGTTTTATTGGTTGTATTTTACCTATTTTGCCCAGTGTTCCGCTAAGCTATATAGGCATTTTACTGTTGCATTTTACATCAAAAATTCAATTTTCTACCCAATTTCTTGTCATTTGGGGAATAATTGTGCTTTTATCCCAATTGCTGGATTATTTTGTACCGATTTTGGGAACTAAAAAATTTGGGGGTAGTAAAAAAGGTATATGGGGCAGCATGTTGGGAATGGTAATAGGATTATTTTTTGCACCGTGGGGAATTATTATAGGTCCTTTCGTTGGGGCAATTACTGGTGAACTTATAGATGGTAAAACAAATGTTCAAGCCATTCGTGCAGGATTGGGTTCATTTATAGGATGGATAATTAATACAGCTTGTAAACTGATAATTGCTGGATTTTTTATCTATTATTATTTTGAAGCACTTATTAAGGTATATTAAGATTTAATTTATCAGACAACTGTTTTTTTAATTCATCAAAAGTAACTAACTGTTGATTGCCAGTTAACATATTTTTCAACATTACTTTTTCGGAAACCACTTCATTTTCGCCGACAATAGCAACAAAAGGAATATTTTTATTATTTGCATAATCCAATTGCTTTTTGATTTTAGCAGGTTCAGGATAAATTTCAACGTTGAATCCAAAACTCCGTAACCTTTGCAACCACGAAAAACTATATATCAATTCCTTTTCACCAAGTGCAGTAAATAAAATTTGGGTTTGCGATTGTAAGGTTTGTGGATAAAGTTGAAGTTGATTAAGCACATCATAAATTCTATCTGCTCCAAAAGAAATTCCTACTCCAGAAACTCCTTTCATCCCAAAAACACCTGTAAGATCGTCATAACGACCACCACCTCCAATGCTTCCTATTTTAACATCTAAAGCTTTTATTTCAAAAATAGCTCCTGTGTAATAATTCAACCCTCGAGCCAAAGTCAAATCAAGTTCTGGAAAAAATTTGATGTCCACATTGCTACAAAGCCGAAAAATGGTTTCAATTTCCGAAATTCCTTTTAGACCAATTTCAGAGGAAACCAGTATTAATTTCAATTGGTCGAGTTTTTCTGCATTATTGCCTTTTAAAGTTAAAATGGGTTGCAATTTAGCTACTGCCTCAGGCGAAATACCTTTTTCAATCAATTCTTCATTAACATTTTGCAATCCAATTTTTTCCATTTTATCAACGGCAATAGTAATATCCAAAATTTTTTGTGAAGCACCTATTATTTCAGCTATTCCTGCAAGAATTTTTCGATTATTGATTTTAATTGTAACATTAATTTTTAATTGTTCGAAAACTTCATTGACAATTTGAACAAGTTCTAACTCATTAACCAGTGAATCACTTCCCACTACATCGGCATCACATTGATAAAATTCACGATAACGCCCTTTCTGAGGACGATCAGCTCTCCATACAGGTTGAATTTGATACCGTTTAAAAGGAAAAGTGATTTTGTCGCGGTTTTGTACCACAAATCGGGCAAAAGGTACAGTTAAATCATAACGTAAACCTTTTTCACAAATTTTATTGGAGAGCTTTACAGTATCATGTTTTAATAACTCATTATCAGAAATATCTGCAAGAAAATTTCCTGAATTTAAAACCTTAAACAGCAATTTATCTCCTTCTTCTCCATATTTGCCCAGTAAAGTAGACAAGTTTTCCATCGCAGGCGTTTCTATTTGTTGATAACCATATCGGCAAAAAACATTTTTAATGGTATCAAAAATATAATTCCTTCTTGCCATTTCTTCAGGCATGAAATCACGCATCCCTTTTGGAATTGTCGGTTTTTGCATAAAATTTTTTAAAATAATAAGATAGATGTCCTTTTTAAAATGGTTCCTACTTTTTGTTAAAAACTACGAGAATATTAAGTGATATATTTTTTCTGTAGCTCCTACATTTTTTAAAATATAAGCACCTGCCCTTTTACCTGCTTCTTCATCGTCGAGCAGTTCATCAAATTTTTTTTCAAGTGAATCATAATCTGAAATAGAAAAAGCTCCTCCTTCTGCAATTAATTCATGTGCTTCGCGAAATTTTTGATAATTTGGACCAAAAACTACCGGGATATTCCATACAGCAGCTTCCAAAATATTGTGAATACCAGCTCCAAAACCACCACCAACATAAGCAACTTTGCCGTATTGGTAAATAGAAGATAAAAATCCTATAGCGTCCACCACAAGGCAATTAAAAGTATGAATATTTATTTCTGTAGCTTCAGTGTATCGTATATATTTCCCCTCTAATAATTTAAAAATATCATATAAATGACTTTTATCAATTTCGTGAGGCACCAAAATAAGCTTTATTTGTGGATGAAGTTTGATATAACGTATCAATAATTCTTCATCTTCGGGCCAGGTGCTGCCTGCTACAATTACTTTACTGTTGCGGGCAAAAGATTCAATCAAAGGTATTTTTTTCGGTTCCAAAGATAAAGCATATACCCTGTCAAAACGCGTATCACCGCACACTGTAACTTTCTGAATACCGTGCTCGTTAAGTAATTTTGCTGATAAATTATCCTGGACAAAAATATGAGAAAATGTATTCAACAGTTGAAGATACCACTTTCCATATTTTTTAAAAAAAATCTGATTGGGGCGGAAAATAGCCGAGATGCAATATACAGGAATTTTTTCAGCTTCCATTTCAAGTAAAAAATTAGGCCAGAATTCATATTTGATAAAAATTGCCTTCGTAGGCTTGACAATTTTCAAAAATTCCTGTGCAGCTTTTCTGGTATCTAAAGGGAGATAGGAAACCACGTCCACGCAACTATAATTTTTCCTCACATTATAACCTGATGGAGAATAAAAAGTCAATAAGATTTTAGTTTCTGGATGTTCTTTTTTCAACTTTTCAATGATGGGTCGCCCTTGCTCAAATTCTCCTAATGAAGCCGCATGAAACCATACATACGAAGATTGAGAATCTATTTTTTCTCTCAGTACTTTTAAGGCATTTCGTTGTCCACGATAAAGCTCTCTCGCTTTGTCATAAAACAACGAAGCAATAAAAATTAAAATACCATAAACATGTATACCGAAAGAATATAAAATTCTCATTCTCAAAAATATTTAAAAATGAAATAAAAAAGATTGATAAATATGTATAAATATTTATTGTCGAATTTTATACCACCTTATTGTAAAAAAATAAAAGTATGAAAAACAAAAGGCATCTCAAAAATAGTTTTGAAACGCCTTTTTTGAAACACTTAAAAGTAAAATTACTTTCTTATACCCAACTCCTGAATTATTGCCCGATAACGGTTAATGTCCTTTTCTTTTAAATAATCGAGCAAACGGCGACGTTTTCCTACCAGTTTTACAAGAGCGCGTTCTGTACTATAATCTTTCTTATTTGACTTTAAATGTTGAGTCAAATGATCAATACGGTATGAAAACAATGCTATCTGGCATTCTGGTGAACCAGTATCAGTGTTAGACTTCCCGTACTTTTCGAAGATTTCTTTTTTCTTTTCTGCTGTTAAATACATATTTAAAATTAAAAATTAATTATGAGCCTGCAAATTTACAAATTATATTTTAATTCCCTAACTTTTCTTGAAAAAACTTCCACAAAATTTTATTTAATAGACTTTTACACAAGAACTGACATTTTAAAAAACTGACATAAGGTAGTTCAAAACAACAACAAAAACTTCCGTGAAAAGCCATGAGATAGATTTTTAAGGAAAATTTTCATCTCAAATTTAAAAATTGAGTGCAAAAATATTCAATATTTTCTTAATAAAGACCTAAAATTTGCAAGTAAAAAATTGTTTGAGAAATTTATTTTTTTCAAATAAACTTTGAAAAACTCTCTTTTAAAAAATTGATTCGGTTAATGTGAATTAAGAAAATGGAAATACAATTATCCATTTTTGATTAGAGTTACCCTATTTGTAGATTACAAAAAAATGCCTAATTTTGTAATCTCAAAAATAAGAAGAAACTGCTAAAATAAGACAAAATGAAGAGGACATTTCAACCATCGCAAAGAAAAAGAAGAAATAAACATGGCTTTCGTGAAAGAATGGCAACTGCCAATGGCCGAAGAGTTTTGGCTGCCCGCCGTGCTAAAGGAAGAAAAAAGTTAACAGTTGCCGATGAAGGGCGTCATAAAAGATAAATTTATTCCCTGAGTTTGTGAAATAAATAATAAAGTAAAAACTGGCGGAAGGTTTTTACTTTTTTTATTTTTAGCATTTCGATGACTGAAATAATTTCATTATTTTTGACGTTAACTTGATAAACTTACATTTTTTGAAAGTAAGTATAATATTTTTATGAACTTTAAAAAATTTTGGAAAGAAACTTTTGCTGGCTTTGTGGTAAAGAATGTATTGCTTGCCATTGTGGTGTTTATTTTACTCTCATGGGTGACCCTTATTTGTATTGATTTTTATACCCATCATGGTGAAGCTGAAATTATTCCCGATTTAAGAGGTGCTTATGTAGAAGAAGCTGAAATATTATTAAGCAAAAAAAATCTTTATCCGAAAGTAATAGATTCAGTATATATTCGAGATAAAAAACTTGGAACTATCGTTGAACAAATTCCTCCACCTAATTCTACTATTAAACGAAACCGTCCAGTTTATTTAATTATTAATTCTCGTCAGGTGAAACAAATACCTTTGCCTAATGTCATTGATGTTTCTTATCGTCAAGCTATTGCAATGCTTTCATCGGTTGGCTTATCAGTTGAGGGAGTTCAATATTTACCATCTGAATATAAAGATCTTGTTCTTGATGTAAAATATAAAGGGAGTAGTCTTTTGCCGGGTACACGTATTCCAGAAAGTAGTTCTGTAATCTTAGTAGTAGGTAGTGGTTATGGTGATAGTTTATCAGTCGTTCCTCAATTAAAAGGATTAACATTGCAAGAAGCAAAAGAAAAAGCTTTTTTGAATTCTTTTGTAATAGGATCGACTTTATACGATATACTTCCAAATGGAAATGACAATGATTATTTTATCTATCGCCAGCGTCCTTCCGCAGGAGAATTAGCAAATGTTGGTAGCAGAATTGATGTATGGTTGACTACTTCTAAAAAACGCTTAAAAGAAACTTTTGATGAAAATGATAATTCATTGGATAGTAATGGTGAGGATGAAATATTTTTCTGAAATTTGTAGACTATAATGTTGATGATTCGCCAAATCAACAATCTTTTCTTAAATCCAATCTATTTTTAAAAAATCAACAAAATAACAAACTGAAAATTGTTAGAAGTAACTAAATGGGAAGAATTAATTGAATCTGCTGAAGAATTAGAATTTTATGAACATTACCGATTTAAAGTAGATAAAAGACAGTCACCATTACGAATTGATAAATATCTGGTTAATTGCATAGCGAATATTTCCCGTAATCGGATTCAGGAAGCTGCTGAAAATGGGAATATTTTGGTAAATGAAAAACCTGTAAAATCCAATTATAAGGTAAAGCCAGGAGATATCATTACTATTGTGATGATTTATCCCCCGTCCCATTTTGAAATTATTCCTCAAAATATCCCTCTTAATATTGTTTATGAAGATGAAGAATTGATAGTGGTAAACAAGCAACCAGGCTTAGTAGTTCATCCTGGCATAGGCAACTATGATGGGACACTACTTAATGCCTTAGCTTATCACTTTAAAAATCAACAGGATATTGATTTTAATGATCCTCGCATTGGTTTGGTTCATCGAATTGATAAAGATACATCTGGTTTGCTCTTAATTGCAAAAACAGAAGATGCAAAAACACAGCTTGGAAAACAATTTTACGATAAAACAACCGAACGCCGATATCAAGCACTGGTATGGGGAAACATCAAAGAAGAGGAAGGGACTATTGAAGGATCACTTGCCCGTGATCCACGAAACAGAATGTTGTTCTCGGTTTTTTCAGAAGAAGAAAATTCATCAGCTAAAAGGGCAGTAACTCATTATAAAGTACTGGAACGCCTGGCTTATGTTACATTAGTTGAATGCAAGCTGGAGACAGGACGAACGCATCAAATACGTGTTCACATGAAACATATTGGACATCCAGTCTTTAATGATGAACGCTATGGAGGAAATGAAATTTTAAGAGGAAATCCTTCGACTAGCTATCGTCAATTTGTAAAAAATTGCTTTGAAATTTGTCCTCGTCAGGCTTTACATGCCAAAACTTTAGGATTTATTCATCCTAAAACAGGAGAATTTATGAATTTTGATAGTGAATTGCCTGCTGACATGGAACAGTTGCTGGAAAAATGGAGAAATTATGCAAAAACAATCTAATTGATTCATTTTATTAATTCCAACATCAATATTAAAAAACCAACTATCAAGAAAAATCAACATAGTATCTTCTCGATGCGGCGTTGATGTCTTCCACCTTCAAAATCAGTTGTTAAAAAAATATCAATCATTTTTTTTGCTTCTTCTTGAGAAATAAAATGAGCAGGTAAAGAAATTACATTGGCATCATTGTGCTTTCGAGCTAAGAAAGCAATTTCTGACATCCAGCAAAGAGCACCACGTATTCCTTTATGTTTATTTACTGTTATATTAACACCATTACCACTTGCACAAAGGGCAATACCAAAATCAAAGTCACCATTTTCTACCGCAGTTGCCAATGGATGGGCATAATCAGGATAATCGCAGCTTTCTGCACTGTAAGTACCAAAATCTTTTAAAGCAGCCAAATTTTTTATTTTCAAATATTCAATCAGCTCATTTTTTAATTCATAACCTGCATGATCGCTACAAATGGCTATTTTTAATTCTGTCAATGGTTTCATAATTAATTTTATTTATATTCAGATATTTAAAAAATCAAACAAATAATTCTACATCTTCTTTGGTAATTTTAGATCCTCCTAAAATAATAAGACGTTCAACAATATTCCGAAGTTCACGAACATTACCGGGCCAATTTCTTTGCTGCAATAAAGATACAGCCTCTGGTTCAAACTCTTTGACCTGTCTTCCCTGTTCATAACAAATCAGTTCACTAAAATGAGTAATCAAGAGTGGAATATCTTCTTTTCTTTCTTCCAGTGAAGGAACATGAATAGGAATAACATTTAAACGATGAAATAAATCTTCGCGAAAATTACCCTTTTCAATTTCGTTTATCAGATTTTTGTTCGTAGCTGCAATAACTCTCACGTTTACCTTGATGATTTTATCGCCTCCTACTCGAGTAAATTCGTTTTCCTGCAAAATTCGGAGCACTTTTGTCTGAGCTGATAAACTCATATCTCCAATTTCGTCTAAAAAAATAGTACCTTCATCGGCTTGTTCAAATTTTCCAATTCTTTGTTTGAGAGCTGAAGTAAAAGCTCCCTTTTCGTGACCAAATAATTCACTTTCAATTAATTCAGAAGGAATTGCTGCACAATTTACTTCAATAAAAGGGGCGTTTGCTCGATTGCTTTTTTGATGCAGTTGCCTGGCAACCAATTCTTTTCCTGTCCCATTATCACCAGTGATTAAAACTCGTGCATCAGTTGGAGCAACACGATCAATCAGCCTTCTTACTTTTTCTATCGCAGGCGATTGACCGATAATCTGGTATTTCTTTTCTGTATTTTTCTTTAATGTTTTCGATTCTGTTATAAGTTCTTTTCGCTCTAAAGCATTACGCACTGTGATTAATAAACGATTCAAATCAATAGGCTTTTCTATAAAATCAAATGCGCCTTTTTTGATACATTCTACTGCGGTATCAATAGTGCCATGCCCAGAAATCATTACAATGGGAACTTCAATTTCCCTTTCTTTCAAAAGCGTTAACAATTCAATGCCATCTATCTCTGGCATTTTTATATCAGAAAAAATCAAGTCAAATGCTTCATTTTGAGCAATTTCTAAACCTTGTTTGCCATTTTCAGCCAAAGATACTTTATGTTTTTCAAATTCGAGAATATCTTTTAGTGTATTACGGATACTGCGTTCATCATCAATTACTAATATTTTTGCCATGATTTTATCCTATTCCATTGTGTTTATTTTAAACAAATTGAAATTCAAAATTTTTAAAAACTTAAAAATAAGAATTTTTTACAACATAATAACATTAAAATGCATCTAATGAAGTTGCAATTGAAAATTGATACGAATAATTTCCTACTTGAAAAGTATTGACCCCAAACCCGACCTGAAATTTATATAATTTTACGCCTCCTCCAAAAGAAAAACCTGCCATACTTTTGAAATCTTCAATTTTCATTTCCTTGCTCTGTCGATAATTGTAAGCAGCTATTAGGTAAAAATTATTCGAAGGAATAAATTCTAAACCAACAATAAAATGACGAAAAAGGTTATCAAAAAAATCTATTTTTTTCGTTCCAGTGGAAGAAAGATACTCCATATCCCAATTTTGCAAGTTATGTAAAGTGAATGAAAAACGCAACGGCGCATGAGCTAATTTCTTAGTGGCTCCCAATTGTATATCGAAAGGTAAAGCTTCGTAATGTTGTCCTTCTTCGTCACTGTAATAACCTTTTAATTGTGTACCAACATTTCGTAAAACCAAACCAAGAGAAAACAGATTATTTATATCATTATAACTTATGCCTGCATCTAACGCCAGCCCAAAACTTGAATACCTCTCATATACGGAATAAACTGGCTTAAAAGTTCCTCCTACTGTAATTTTTTCATTTAACGGATAAGCATACATGATATAAAAAGCCATATCTTTTGCTGTAAATTCGCCAATTATTTCATTTTGTTCGGTAGTTTCTTTAAAAGTTCCATAATCCACATACTGGATCCCATAGGCTGTATAATGCTTGTCTTTAAAATTTTCCCCAAAAATAACACTACCAAACTGAATATCAGAAAGATAGTTTGCATAATTTAACGCTATTGAATGATGAGTGTTGGCTGTTAGTAAAGCTGGATTTCGAAAAGCAAAATTCAAGTCATTGTCTCTGATAGAAACATTGGTGCCGCCTAAACCAGCTATTCGAGAAGAAACAGGTAAATCTAAAAACTTATAAACACCTTGTCCTGCTTGAGAATATATTAAGATATTGATATTTAGCCAAAAAAGTAGAGATAAACTTATTTTCCTTTTCATTCAAGAAATATTACAAGAAATATTAATACTAAAAAAATAAAATTAAGCTGCTCTTAAAAAATTTTTAAAGGTA
>ERZ795046.3045-NODE-3045-length-13717-cov-4.207071_pt1 | contig 13717 bp, 11 predicted proteins | sample MGYA00375130_ERZ795046 | MGnify/ENA primary metagenome ERZ795046 (study PRJEB30175, sample SAMN05720202) | activated sludge metagenome | isolation source: anaerobic digester from wastewater treatment plant | place: Japan | collected 2015-05-15 ...
ATGAGAGCTGTAGAAAAATTTGACCCGGCAAAAGGGGCTAAATTTAGTTCATATGCTGCATGGTGGATAAAACAATCTATGAGAAGAGCCCTTGCAAATCAAAGTAAAACTATTAGAATTCCCGTGCAATCTGCAGGAAAGATTAATAAAATAAAAAATGCAAAACAAAAACTTGCTGAAAAGCTCAGCAGAGAACCTTCTGATGCGGAGATCGCTGAATTTCTCGAATTTAGTGAACGCACTGTTTCTGGCCTCAAACTGGCAGACTTGAAAACATTTTCTCTGCACGATCCAATACAACAAGGAGAAGATGGAGAATTCCAGGATATCATTCCAGATAGAAGTGCAACTATGCCTGATAGAATATTAGGAGACCGAGAATCAATAGCAAGATTAAACGAATTACTCACTCATCTCAATGATAGAGAAGTGCGAATTCTAAAACTGCGTTTTGGACTCGATGGCAGTCGTCCTAAAACCCTTGAAGAAGTAAGTCAAGAAATAGGAAGAACAAGAGAAAGAGTCAGGCAAATTCAAAATCAGGCTTTAACTAAACTTAAAAATTTATTGTCTGATGAGACAGGCGTTACTTTTGATTAGAAAAAAAATAAAATAGAAAAAAGGGGGTGATTAAAAATGATAGAAGTGAAAATTCGCAGAGGAGAGCCTATTGATAGAGCTCTACGGAAACTAAAGAAGAAACTTAACCGTGAAGGCACCCTCAGAGAACTAAGAAATCGTAAGCATTATGAAAAACCCTCCGAAAAGAAACGCAGAGGGAAAAGAATGCTCCGTTAATAGATAATCCAATAAAATCTAATCAGAAAGGGCAGCAAATGCTGCCTTTTTTTTTATAAACAAAAAATTATAAATAATTTAATCCATTGCAATTTTTGTAAAAAAAAATAATACCTTTATAATAAATGGTACATTTTTTATAAAATTTTCAGCTTAATTATTTCCGTCTGCTTAAAACTTTAACAATTTTCATTATGTTTGCTGAAGATAAAAAAAGAATAATCTTTATTATCATGGCGGGGATATTATGTTTATCCGGCGTGATTTCAACAAAAAACTATTTAAATCGCGGACTATGGTTTGACGAAGTACTAACAGTTCTAGAATTCTCAGCCTACCCCAAATCTTTGATTGAGGTTTATAGAAATTACGTCATACCAAATAATCACATATTATATAGTGCTTTCCTAAAAATCTGGCTTTACCCTGCATCATTTTTTTATTATTCAAATCCAATACTTCGATTACCATCTTTAATTGCTGGTCTTTCCTTTGTATTGATCGCCTTCTTTTTATGGAAAAAAGAGATTAATGAATCTGCTCTCTTCATTTCGCTGCTGGCTTTTACTCTAAGTCCAATCTTCACTATTTATGCGACGGCTATTCGCGGATATATTTTTAGTATACTTAGCATATCTCTTGCTATTTCTGCTTTGTTATTCTGCGAAAAACGCAAGTATGCGTATCCTCTTTATTGCTTATTTTCTTTTATTTCTGTTGGTATAATGCCCAATAATGTTCTGGCTCTTTTTGTTTCTTCCTTCATTCCAATTATAATTAGAAGGCAGATTTTTTCATTCAAATTTTTTTTGAAATACTCACTACTTCCTTTTGCATGTTTAGTATTGTTTTATCTACCAATTTTTCCGCAATTTCTCAAAGTAATATCAATAAAAGAAGGATGGAATTCTAAGATATCAGCTCTATTTTCATTTTACATCTCTCTATTTTTTATATTTTTAATACCATTTTTATCAATGTTTTTTTCTATATTCACTCACAAGATAAGCAAAAGAGAAGCCATTATTTACATTTTCATTTTTTTTATTCCAGCTTTTTTCTTTATTATTAGAATCCCCGCTCCTTTTCCGAGAACTTTTTTATGTTTTATTCCTGTCTGGATCTTTCTATTTTCATTAGATTTACATAAACTTTTTCAATATTTAATTACGAAAAAGTCTGTAGTCTTTACAAAAATTATCTTTATGATTCTTTCAATAGCAACCATTATAAATGCATTAGTTATATCTCTTAATAAAAGTGATTTTTCAAGGATTATTTTTGCTGATGAACAGGATGATTTTTTCTCTCCGTATTTTATGGATTCTACTTTCAATCCTGATGATGCAATAAAGAATTTAATCACACTTACCGATAAAAAAACTGGTATTGTATTTGCTGAAATGGCAGCAGATCATCAATCTTTACTTTTTTCTGCTATTCGTATGGGTATGTCGGAGAATTTTATTCTTTTTGACACTCCAAAGAAGAAGATAGAAAGATTTCCCCTTCATAATGAAGACGATAAAGTGTTCATCATTGCTTCCTCAAGAGAAAATGCATTAAAAATATCTCGCAGATTTCATCTGAGTGAAAACCTTGAGATAAAATACGACTCCCCAAAACAAAAGATTTTTGAGGTAAAAATAAGATAATTGATAGAACTTTTTCAGGTTACTTTTCCATCTCGAACTTTTTGTTTAAATCACCATCTATGATAGCATAGATATTCCTCAAATTTTTCTCTCTCATTGCAAAAATATAAAAAAAATGGAAAAGCATTATAATTTTTTTTATTTTAAATTCAACCACTTTAGAAATTTTTGGATTTCAATATCCCAAAACCCCCACTCATGAGAACCTGGGCGCTCTGAATAGCTAAGATCATAACCAAGTTTTTCGAGATGTTTCTTAAACTTCAGGTTTTCCTGATAGAGGAAATCTTCTGTCCCACACGATTGATAAAGCCGTGGTTTAACTTTGTTAGTTTTTGCAAGTTTTTGCGAAATTCGCAAAAGATCATCTTCTTCTTTTAGTTTTTCTCCGAAAATGCTTTTTGTTTCAAGTTCTCTTTCCTTATTGGTTCTCATCCAATCAAGGGTTAATGCTCCTGAAAAACTGCCTGCGGCAGAAAAACGCTCCGACTTACGAAGCGCCAATTTAAACGCACCATACCCCCCCATTGAAAGACCAGCTGCAAAATTATCTTCTCTTTTTTCGGATACAGGAAAAAAGTTCTTTACTATTTCAGGTAATTCTTCACTTATAAAGCTCCAATAACGTGGTCCTGAAGCCATATCTGTATAAAAGCTCCTAGCTACAGCAGGCATAATTACAACCAATGGATATTCAGATACATATCTTTCTATAGATGTTCTACGAAGCCAGATACTATGATCATCCGACATTCCATGCAAAAGATATAAAACAGGATATTTTGTCTTTTCTTCTGTTACTGTTTTTATTCCAATCTGTCCTTTACCCGTTTTCTGCGGTATTATTACATTCATTGAGCATGATAAAGCAAGTACTTCTGAGAAAAAAGAGCATTGAATTAAAGCCATTTTTCACCTCATTTTTTTTAGTTTTTTATTTAATTTAGCTTAGCAAAGAAAATAGCAAAAAAATATTTTGAAATTTTAGATAAATTTATTATTTTAAAAATAAAAATAATAATTATTCTCAAAAATAAAAAGATAAGAGGTATAAAATGAAAAAAGAAAAAGTTGTGGTAATTGGAGTAAATCATGCAGGAACATCTGCTGTAAGGACATTGCTTGCACAAAATCCTGATCTTGAAGTAGTTGCTTTTGACAGAAATGATAATATAAGTTTTCTTGGCTGTGGAATAGCATTAGCAGTCGGAGGAATTGTAAAAAATGTAAATGATCTTTTTTATTGTAATGAGATAAAGCTATCTGAGATGGGAGCAAAGATTTATATGCTCCATGAAGTAATTGCAATTGATACAAAAACGAAGAGATTAACGGTAAAAGATTTAAAAAGTGGGAAAATTTTCTATGAGAATTATGATAAACTCGTATATGCTGCTGGTTCATGGCCAATGTCAATTCCTGGCCTTCCAAAGGAGTCAATGGAACTTGAAAATGTAATGCTATGCAAACTTTTTCAGCATGCGCGAGAACTGATAGACAAAGCCGATGAACCGGGGATAAATTCTGTTGTTGTAATTGGCGCTGGTTATATAGGCATTGAGTTGGCAGAGGCTTATCGAATAAAAGGAAAGAATGTCACTCTGCTTGATTACGAAAAACGCGTAATTCCTAGATACTTTGACCATGAGTTCACAAATTCTCTTGAGGAAGATATAAGAAATGCCGGTATAAAACTTGGACTCGGAGAGAAAGTTATAAATTTTGAAGGAAAAGATAATAAGGTGAATAAAGTAATAACAAATAAAAATTCTTATCCTGCAGATCTTGTAATTTTATGTGTAGGATTCAAACCAAATACTGAATTACTTCCTGATGCTGAAAAAACCGCTAATGGGGCAATAATAGTAGATCCTCAGATGCGCACAAACATTCCTGATATATGGGCAATTGGTGATTCTGCTGCTATGCTTCACGCTGCAACGGGAAGGCATACTCAAGTTGCCCTGGCGACGAATGCCGTCAAATCAGGGATTGCCGCGGCTTCTTCAATAAACGGCATATCTGGAGTAGAAGTCCAGAATATTGCAGGAACTAATGCTATACATGTATTTGATAATAATCTTGCATCCACAGGATTGACAGAACAAACGGCATCTGCTCTTGGAATTAAGGCGAAAAGTGTATACGTAGAAGATGCAGATCGCCCTGAATTTATGCAAAATTATACTGTCACTAAGTTTAAAATTACCTATGAAGAAGGAAGCTTAAGATTACTTGGCGCACAGATAGGAACAAAAGGAGTAGTAAATCATTCAGAAGTAATTTACTTCCTCGCTCTCTCAATACAAAAACACATGAATCTACTTGAAATTGCATTTACAGATGTTTATTTCCTGCCACATTTTAACAAACCATTTAATTTTGTTCTTTCTGCAATTTTAAAAGCGGCAGGAATTAATTATGATAAAATTAAAGTTAGAAATTAGTGAGGATGTTTTTAGAGAAATCTTATTTAAGGAGACTCTATTTCTGGTAAAAGATTTTTCTGGAATTATAATGAGCTAATTATCAAGCTAAAATCTTTTCATTGAATATATTCTGAACAAATGCAGTTTAAGATTTAATTTTCATCCTGTCCTGTAAGTTCGAGAACGCTTTGCCATAAGGAGCCTTTTGTGTCAATTTTTTTTCTTCTTAATGTTGCTAGAGAAAGTGGCACATGTACAAATTGTCCATTGTGATAACCTACCATTAAGGATGTTTTCCCGGCGAAAGCTGCATGAACGGCATTTTGAGCCAACATTATACAAAATACAGCATCAGTTCCAACGGCATCTCCGCTTCGAATCGTGTAACTTGGGTCAAAGTATTTCAGGTTTACCTCAATTGAATTTTCCCTTCCATATTCAATTATTTTTTCTTTCAAGAAAAGGCCTATATCTTTCAAGATTAAGTTACCAGATTTATCAAAAGTTTTTTCTCCAGAAAAGAAATTTTGACCTGCACCTTCAGCAACTACTATTACAGCATGATGTTTTTTCTCGAGACGCCTAAAAAGGCGAGGTAAAAAGCCATTATCCCCATATAGTTGGAAATTTTCCTCAGGTATCAGACAATAATTAACTACAGAATTGGCGAGAGTTGCATTTGCTGCAATGAAACCACTTTCTCGCCCCATAAGTTTAATTAAACCAACTCCATTATATGCCGCCTTTGCCTCAGTATGAGCGGATTCGATAACTAAATTAGTTGCGTAGACCGCAGATTCAAAACCAAAAGACCTTTCTGTAAAAGATATATCATTATCGATGGTTTTAGGAATTCCTATTACTGATATTTTTAATTTCCTCTTAAAGATTTCATCTGCGATCGCCTTTGCACCTCTGAGTGTTCCATCGCCACCAACACAAAACAAGGCATTAATTTCTAATTTAATCAGAGTATCAACCATTTTAGAAATATCACGACTTCCCCTTGAAGAACCTAAAATTGTTCCTCCCTTAGCATGAATATCATCCACAACATCAGGGTCAAGTTGGATAGGAGGATAGGTTTCAGGATTATATAAACCAAGGTAGCCATATTGGAAGCCTTTTACAGGAGAAGAACCATAAGTCATGCAAACAGTATTAACCACTCCTTTTATTACGTCATTTAATCCAGGACATAAACCTCCAGCTGTTAAGATACCAGCTTTAAACTCTGAAGGAGAAAAATAGAGCTTTTTCCTTGGTCCTGCTTTTTCCATTGAATAAAAATTTTCTTCCCCTTTCACTATATTTTGAATTTCAGTAAGGTTTGAAGGAAAAGGGATTCTTTCATTATCATTAATAAAAATTTTATTTTTTAGATGGGAATTTATCTTTCTTTCCCCCAAAGTATTTATTGAAAAATCATATTCTTTTTCCATTTTTTACCTTCAGTTATCGTCTATCCATAAAAATATAACTTTTTAAGATTTTTTTAAGAATATTATCTATTATTTAAAAATCAAGAAAAATCTCTAAAATCAGGAATTTATTAGATTTACTTGAGAGAATGACTTTCTTTTTTACTTGACTTTTTCTCAAAATTTGCTATTATTAATTCTAGATAGGGTATAGGTAATTTTATGAGGATTCAAAAAAAAAGCATCAATATCTTTTACTTTACACTTATAGAACTTCTCGTTGTTATGGCAATAATAATGGTCTTAATGTCAATGTCCTTTCCCGCATTAAGAAGGGCAAAAGAATACGCTTATATGGCAAGTTGTCTTAATCAATTAAAGCAACATGGAATATGGTATGCAACCTACCTTGACGATAATAAAAACGAATGGCCTCCTCATTATATTGAGGCAACTGAAGGAGATCCAGGTGGATGGTGGTGGTATTCACCAGGAAAAAGTGGCATATGGCTTGGTTTTGTGAAGCCTCCTCCTGGCCTGTTAAAACATGGTAAGCTTGTTTATGAAGAAGGAAGTTCTGGCACACCTGCGCAGGGAGGTATGAATTTTGGAACTATCTCTCAATGTCCTGCAGATGAAAATCCCACCAGAAGGGATTATGTTGACCTCGATGGAAATGAATATGAAAATGTCCCAATATCTTATGCTTATAACCTCCTTTTATATACAAAACAAATTCCTCTTTCCCGTCTTAGAAATCCAAATGATTTAGTAGTGCTTTTTGATGCTCATGATTTAATCCAGCAACAAGCTGAAGACCCTGATAGCATAGATTACTACTATAATGTCCTCGCTGAAAGACATAACAGAGGAGCAAATCACCTGTTTGGAGATTTCCACGCCGAATGGCGTCCAAAGATAAGCTCTGACAATCTTATACCAAGATAAATAATAAAAAAATCAGGATTTTATGCTTATTTCTTTTTACTTAAAGCATTTAAAATTGCTTTTCTTAAGTCTTCTATCATCAACGGTTTTGGTAAAAATAAATCCATTCCTGATTCAAGACATCTTCTTTCATCTTCAGGTGTAGTATAACCTGTCATGGCTATCACCGGAATATGTGGAGAACCTGGCTTTTCATTTTCACGACGTCTCAACTCAATGACCGTATCATAACCATTTAGATCAGGCATCTCACAGTCCATTAACACAATATCGAAATCATTTCTTTTTTCGAGTAATTTTAATGCCTCTGCTCCACTATCGGCAACACAAACATCAACACCTATGGATTTTAACATCAGTGTTATGACATGTCTACTTCCAGCATCATCATCAACCGCCAGAACTTTTAATGATAATTTGGACAAATCTTTTTCTTGTAACTGTATAAGATCTATACTGCTTTCATCAGACAACTCTACAGGAATTCTAATAATTGCCTCTAGATCGCTATGACTCTGAAGCTTCACTTCAAGTGAACCACCTATCATTTCTGTAAGTCTACGAGCAATAGCCATCCTTAGTCCTAAAGTAGCATATTCACGTGGGACAAATGGGAAATTCTCAATTTCATCAAGTTGAGACTGAGTTAAACCGACTTGCGGAATTGAAATTCTTATTTCAAGTTTTGTCCTATTTTCCTGATTTTCTTCCGGCAGAGAAGAAATTTTTATTGATACTTCTTTATTTTTTAAACTATCTCCACAAATTTCCAGAAGATTTGTAACAATAAGTTTAAGAAGATTCCTTTCACTTTTTATTTGCTTTGGTATCGTATCTGTTTTGATAAAATTAATACTTTTTACAGATAGAGAAGAAAGGCCTACTCCTTTACTAACATCTTTCTGAAAATCATCCAGAGTAAAAACTTCTTTTTTGAAATAAAAATTATCTGTATCAATTGCAACAACATAACTTACGTCTCTTAAGAGCGTATTCATTGCCTTACCAAAACTTATTATCGAGTCTGACAATTTAAATAAATCAGTTTCTGGTTCATCATGACCAACTTTTACAATCTCTTTTTCTCGTATAATCTGCGCTATACCCATAATATTATTTAACTTGCCTATCAGATTATGGGTAATACTCGATAAAAAACCACTTTGTATTTGTTTTGCCGTTGAAGATTTAACTGCGGCTGTTTTCAGTTCTATAAGAAGGCCACTTATTTGCTCTGACATAGCTCGTATAGCTTTTGAGATTATAGAAAATTCTTCATAACTGTATGTTTCAGAGAGTTTGGCAGATTGAATTTTTAAACCAGAATCACATAAATCAATAAGTGATTTAACTTCTCCCTTTATTTCTTTTGCTATTAAATAAGCAAATCTTATAGCGACTAAAATCACTAATAGCATAAGCAGGAAAATATATACCAGGTCAAGGGACATATCTATTTTCATTCTATTTATATTACTGAGAGTCGCCTCATCTATAAACCGCATATTTTTTGCTACGAGTATTGTAAAAGGGTACTCTTGCAGCTTTGTAGCTCGCCACTTTACGCGATATTTCTGTCCATTTGACGCTTGGAGAAAGTATTCTCCTAAAATGGAGTACCCTGAAAGAACTTTTTTCTTTAATTCAGAGATTAATCTTTCTCCATTTTTCTCAGACAGAATATCTGTAAAAACGCCTTTTTTAGGAAAATATATTGGTTCATAGTTTTGATTAAATATGTAAACGTCCTGTAGGCATAAATTATGAGTATTGTCATTTTCTAATTTTTCAGGAATAGAATCAGGAGAACTTAAAAATTTTTATTTGAATGAATTTGAAGCTGCGAGGAGTTTGTCCTCTAAAAAGTCATCTACCATGCGTTCCTGAACAAGTTTTAATAATCTTTCATTCCTTTTAAAATCAACTTGTCTTTGGTATGTGAAAAAAATTAGGAAACAGATTCCTACAATAACTATTGTAGCTATCCAACAAAAAAGGTTTACCCCAGCAATGCTTTTTTTTCTTTTCATCAACTTCTCCCCCTTATTGTTAAAATCTATACATTTGCCTCAAATATCCAATCCAATATCATTACGTTATCTTTTCCATGACAAGGAAAAATACTGCAGTACAAAAATAAGTAAGCATATAATATTAGATACTACTTTTTTTATTACTCCATAATAATCTCATCAAAATTTTTACCTGGAGGAATCATTGGCAATACATGTTCCTGATACTCAACATGAATATCAAGTAGGAAAGGACCTTTAGTATTTAGCATTTCTTTTATTGCATCTTCAACCTCTGTAACCTTGTAAACCTCTCTACCTGGAATGCCATATCCTTCAGCGATTTTTACAAAATCAGGATAAGGTCTATCAAATCTTTTATTTTTTAAAACAGTATTTCCTCGACAACTTCCATAAAATCTATCTTCCCATTGGGCAACCATCCCAAGGTGTTGATTATTCATTATCATCATCTTAACATTAATTTCTTCTGCATGTATAGTTCCAAGTTCCTGTATATTCATCTGGAAACTGCCATCACCATCAATATCTATCACCAGTTCATTAGGTAATGCCACCTTAACCCCCATAGCCGATGGCAAACCAAATCCCATAGCACCCAATCCTCCCGAGCTTATAAATTGACGAGCTTTCTTATATTTATAATATTGTGCTGCCCACATCTGATGCTGTCCAACCCCTGTAACGATTATTGCATCTCCATTTGTAATTTCATATAATTTTTCGATAACAAAAGGAGTATGGAGCTTCCCATCTTTTGAGTATTTTAATGGAAACTTTTTCTTCCATTCATTTATCTGGATAAACCAATCCTTATAATCCTTCTTTATGGGGTTCTTATTCAGCGCATTCAAAACTTCCCTGGCATCCCCAATAACTGCTATATCCGCAATAACATTCTTATTTATCTCAGAACGATCAATATCTATATGAATTTTCTTCGCATTTTTTGCAAATTTTTCTGTTGGACCAGTAACTCTATCACTAAAACGTGCACCAATAACTATAAGCAAATCACACAAGTTAGCTGCCTTATTTGCATAAACTGTTCCATGCATTCCAAGCCATTTTAATGAGAGAGGGTGTGTTTCCGGGAATGAACCTATACCCATAAGACTCGTAACAACTGGGATATTATATGATTCTGCGAATTTCGCAAGCTCTTTTGTAGCACCTGAAGCAATAACACCACCTCCAGCATAAATACATGGTCTTTCACACTTTTCAATACTTTTACGAATGTCTTCTATCAAATTATAGTCTATTTCTAATTTTTTCTGATGATATGAACGAGGAATGTGCTTTTCAGGAAAAATCGGCTCGCAAAATTGTTGTTGAACATTTTTAGGGATATCTATTACAACCGGTCCTGGTCTTCCTGAATTTGCAAGGTGAAAAGCTTCAGCGAAAATCACTGGTAAATCATTTGCATCCAAAACTAAATAACTATGTTTGCAAATAGGTCTTGTCATACCTATAATATCAGTTTCCTGAAACGCATTTTTTCCAATAAAGTTCGAAGGAACCTGGCCTGTAATTGCAACCAATGGTATAGAATCCATATACGCATCAGCTATACCAGTAAGAAGATTTGTAGCTCCTGGTCCACTTGTAGCCATACAAACACCTGTTTTCCCGGTTGCTCTTGCATACCCACCAGCTGCAAATGCGCCTCCCTGTTCATGCCGTGGCAATATTATACGAATGTCATAATCCCTCATAGCCTGATGCATTTCCATCGAAGTTCCTCCAGGGTAGGCAAAAACTACCTCCACTCCAGCTCGCTTCAGACATTCTATTGCAATATATGAACCTTTCATAGCACTTTTTTTTTGAATATTCTTCAAAGCATTTCTCCTTTTCTTTGATTTTTCTAAGGATATTTGATAATAAGTTTTTTTCTGGACAGTTTAACCAATTGAAGAGAGGAATCTATATAAACAATATCACCCCGGCAAGGACATCAGAACGAAGCTATGCCGGGTTAATAACAACTACAAGTCTTTCTTTTTGATTTAAATAAGGCATATTTCGTCTTTTTATTATTTATATTTATATTGCTCTAAGATTATCATTTAGAAGAAAAGAATTTAACTCAAAAATTTAATTTTTCAATACTACATTTTCTTTTTTTATTCGAATATTATAATTTTAAATGTAAATTATAAATTACAATAGAAATAGAGCGTATTTTAAAATACTCAAACTGTTTTATTGGTATATAAGAAATGAATGAAAAATATAACATTATCCATATATCTCATAATAATATCAAAAAAATTTATAATTTTTACATAATTTCTTTAAAAACACGACATTAATATTAAGGAGAAATAAAAATTGTTGATAAACTGTAAAATTATTTCGAATTTGAGATACAAGGCAAATTATTTTAAAATTACTTTTGATGCCTCTGACATAGCTAAAAAAGCTACCCCGGGACAATTCATACACCTTAAAATCGAAGGGCTTAGAAATAAAATTCTTCGAAGGCCTTTCAGCATAAATGACAATGAGAACGGACAGATAAAAATTCTTTATAAATTAGTCGGAGAAGGAACTGAATTCCTTTCAACACTTCCCCCGGGAACAATCTGCAATATACTCGGACCTCTGGGCAAAGGATTTACAATTTACCAGGACAAAATTCCGGTGATAATAACTGGCGGTTATGGAACTGCTGCCACTTACATGCTTGCAAAAGTTTCTCGAAAAGGTTTTCTCCTGGCAGGCGCTAAGAGTTCATCTGAACTTGTCCTGATTGAAGATTATAAAAAACTCGGTTTCGAAATATCTATATCAACAGATGATGGTTCAGAAGGCAAGAAAGCTCTTGTTACAGAATTAGTTGAAGATTTTATTAGAAAAAATAAAACAAACATTTCAGACTTCGCTTTTTATGCTTGTGGCCCAGAAGGAATGCTTATCGCTTTAACAAAAATACTTCTTAATAATAAACTCGATGCCGAAATAAGCCTTGACCATATGATGTGTTGTGGAGTTGGAGCGTGTCTTGCATGTGTTGTAAGGGTAAAAAAGCCTGGAGGAGGATGGACTTATTCGAGAACATGCAAAGACGGTCCCGTATTTAATGCAAGCAATTTATTTCTCGATTAAAATTAAAATAATGATATTATGAGTGCATTTCTTACTTTTATTGTCATCACAAGTTTTATAATGGCGCTAATTTCATTCTTTATAGGGCAATCCGACGAAAATTATGCAAAATTTTTCCCTCACCTTCTTACTTCTTCAATAATAGCGCTCTTACTTAGAATTGGGAGGTCTTTTTTTTCAGACACTACATTTATAACAATAGTTATTTTTGTTGCTCTCATTGGATTGCTTTTTTATTGGTATACCTACGATCATAGTATAAAAAGTAAAGTTATGTGTATCTTCACGGCTTCTGTCGTATTTATTGGAACCTGTTTAATGGGCTATACTTCATTTCTTGCCGATAGTTACGAAAAGACTTCATTTAATGATGAACTATTCTACGCAAAAACTGCAGGATATGTTCTGGCAAAGTATCTTAACAATAAGTACCCTGATTCAAAAATAGTAATTATTGTAGATGACAAAGAAAATCCATCTAAACTAATAAATTCAACACTTGACGGATTATTGGCAGGATTGAATGAAAAGATTCATATTCTTGCAATAGATTCCCCAGATTTTATCCCCGATATTTATCAATCAACAAGTGACAAAACATCTTCAAAAAAAATCCCACCAGAAAGAAAAATATTTTACTTACAGAAAGCCAAGGCAGAACACTTCGACAACCTCATATACAAATATCCTGAATGCAATCTGATTATATCCTTAATAGGACTACCCTCAAATCCTGACGAAATGCATATATGGCAAATAGAGGAATCAAAACGACCTAAAATTGTATTACTTAGAGCTGATGCAAAAAAATATGCTCAAGCAGTTTATATGAAAGCTATTGATGCTCTCGTAACAACTAAACCAATGAAAGAAAAAGTAAAAAGCAAAGAGAAAAATTTCGAAAAAGCCTTTGATGAAAGATTCCTCTTATTGACTCCAGAAAATATTACGGAAATAGCAAAAAAACACCCCGAATTTTTCCAGGAGTAAAGCTATATTTTGCCTCTAAAATGTTTGTATATTTTTTTTAGACCTACAAGAGAAAATGCAACTACTGTAAATAACAAAAAAAACAGAATAAAAATGCTCCTACCTTATGCTTTCATAACACCTTTTTTAAAAGATAAACTGCGTAAAGATATTTAAGAAATCTAAATCTCCTAATACTCTTTTCCTTCATAAAAACACAAAAAGCACAGATATCTTTTTTTACTGACTTTTCATAAAAATCACTATTTACAACATATCATTTTCTCGATTCTTTTTATTGGAGTGCGAATCTATTGATCTTGTGGAGTAATCAACTCTTCACAGTC
>ERZ795046.3053-NODE-3053-length-13690-cov-10.832857_pt1 | contig 13690 bp, 12 predicted proteins | sample MGYA00375130_ERZ795046 | MGnify/ENA primary metagenome ERZ795046 (study PRJEB30175, sample SAMN05720202) | activated sludge metagenome | isolation source: anaerobic digester from wastewater treatment plant | place: Japan | collected 2015-05-15 ...
AGGAACTATCGCACATAACTCTTCCCGCTATCCACCCTGATGCAACACAATGCCCTTTTGTAGCATATACCGACAGCTCACATACAATTATTGGTTGTCTGCTTTACCCTTACTGTACCAATTTTGATTATCGAAGTCTTTTCATGGGAGCTATCTGCAAAACATTTAGCTGCAGTGTAAACACAGTACACTATGCTGACAGAATACAGACAGCAGCAAAACGTTGTGGCGACTGGTACTACTATAGTCTGATTATCCATGACATGGATCTTTTAAAAACCATATCCAGCACATCAACACCAGATATCATTGAAACGTGTAAACAAAACGCCGTTATGAACCTTGTATCAACTGCCGCTTCCTTTTGAAAGTTTTTCAATAATTTTGAGCACAAACGGTGGCGCCGTATATGTTTTGGGCAGGTAGTTAGCAGGTATGGTTGATGCATTTCCATCCCGCACCGCGGCATAATGCGGCGATAGTATTTCAATTCCTGCTTCATTGCATTTATCCTGTATATTCTGATGCAGCTGCGAATAGATGCGCGCCATGATTTCCGGCCTGTCTGTGTAGCAATTCAGCTCATAGCTTACATAAAAATCATCAAGGCTGGTTTGCAGAACAAAAGGCGCCGGCTCCTTCAAAACATTTTCAGTTGAAAGCGCTGCACTAATGAGCGTTTCATGTATTTTCCTCCAGGGAACATCATAACCCAATGTGATTGTTGTATGCAAAATAAGTCCTTTTCCTTGAACTGCAGAAGTAGTATAATTTATGATATGACTGCCCATTACAATTGAATTAGGAATGGTAATTACCACATTTTTTATAGTTTTAATTCTTGTGATAAGCAATGTTTTTTCTACCACATCGCCAATCGTATCACCAATTTTTACCCTATCACCAATTTTAAAAGCATTCATGTAGATGAGAACAGCCCCGGCAACAATGTTGGCAACAACCGATGTTGAGCCTAATGAAAAAAGAATACCCAGGAAAATGGAAACGCCTTTAAAAGCTTCGGATTGTGATCCCGGCAAATAAGGAAATACTACTATTATGGTAAAAACAATTATTAAACTCCTGACGATTTTGTAGGTAGGGTCAGCCCAATCACGCTCAAAATTTGGAATGACAATGTTTCCGTCTCGTATTTCATCAAATATCAATTTTGCAAACTTAATTACATAGTAGTTCACAGCAAATATAACTATTATAAAAAACATATTTGGTAAAAAATTTATAAAAGAAGTAATAACAACCTTCAAAGGATTCAGGATATATCCAAACAGCGCATCGGCCCAGGTTTTAGTAAATTCAAAATAGCTAAAGACTATGGGAATTATTATATACAACAGTAATAAATTTAAAAGGACGTACATTCCAAATATCAACTTTTTAATTATTGCCAAGCCCTGTTCTTGAGTTATGATTGTTACGGTTTTAATTTTTAAAGGTTTAATTATTATTCCCTTGAGATTTGTAACATTATCCTGCAGTGTTTGCATTAAAACTTTAAGACCTTTAAATATGCCAAACCCAATAACAAGAGTCAAAATAGTAAGCAGGATTCCCTTGAGAATGCTCATTATAGCAGATGACTTGGCCCATGGAAAAAGCAAAAACAATACAGATATCAAAGCATATAAAAAACCAATAATCATTGATAATTTTATTGCTTTTAAAAACAATATTACAAATGAAACCAAAGTAGAATCGCTAACTATTTCATAACCTTTTATAATGATACCTTTAAAAATAATACCTTTTTTCTGTTCAATCAGCGCATATAGTTTGTTAAACAATTTTGTAATGTAGTAGAGAACAATGAAAAATACTACTACTGAAAACAATGCAACAGCAGATTTTACAATCACATCCTTATGCGCAACAGCAAATGTATAAATGTCATCAGGTGAATTGACAATAATATGTTGAGGTTTATTTATTAAGATCCCGGCAATTTTTTCTGCATAGATGCTTGCCAGTTCATCTGCACTTTTGGCTTCCTTTTCTGCATCACCAGGAGTTATTGACATGATGATAGAATCTTCATACAGGATATCGGTAGTAATTTCCGATTTTACTATCTTCAAATTTTCCCTGTTAAATGTTTTTCTTTCCAGAAGGCCATTCAATCGTTTGACAACACCTTCAGCGCGTTCCCGGGGTGACAGCGGTCCAAGGGAAGAATATATTTTAAAAAGTTCTTTACCGTTTATTACTACCGGCTCGCCATCTGCAACAGGTTTTGCAGCTATAGTATCTATAGCCAAAGTCTCTGCACGAGAAGTATTTATTGAAGATGTTTTATTAAGATTTTTATTTGTTTCAATGGACACGTTTTGTGCAACTATTCCGCCTGCACATGCAAGTATGGCGCATATCACGAAAAATTTTTTAATCATACCATCCTCCGATAGTATATAATTTAAGAACTAATTTTCACTTTGATCTCCGGCGCCTCTACCAGCTGAAACGTTGCAGAGGCAAATTTTATCTGTCCACCTGTTGATTCGATTTCTGCTAAAATTCTGTCAAACAGTTCCGTTTTAGTTATTCTTCTCTTCCTGTAATCCACTATATATCGCAGCGTGTATTCAACCCAATTGTCGTTTGCAACAATCGAAACCATGGGTTCTGTCTGCGCATTTTCAAGGCGATATTTTTGTTGCAGATGCTCCCACTGTTTTTTTGTCTTCTCTGGCAAGTCAGTGACAACCTTTTTTGCTATAGAAAGTATAATTTCTTTTGCCTTTGCATAGTTGCTTCCATATTGGATGGGGATTTTAATTTCATCCCACAAAAAAGGGAACTCCCCTGAATAGTTATACACCGGCTCTTTGAAGACAAAGCTATTTGCTACAAGAACTATTCGCCCATTGTATAAATCACCGTCAACCCACTGCCCAATTTCCATTATGGTTGTTCTCAGTACCCCGATGTCCATCACGTCGCCTTTAATTCCGCCCAATTGCACCCGGTCACCCGTTTTATAAAATCCTCCAAACATGATTGCAAGCCAGCCAGCAAAAGAAACGATTATTTCCTGAAGGGCAAAAGCAACTCCAGCACCCGCAACTCCAAAAGCAACAGTTAATCCGCCAAGTTTATCGCTATATACAATGGTTATGAGGAGCAGTGTAATGAGAAATCCAATAAAGCTACTGAATTTCCTTGCTCTATAGCGATTATCATTGTCCTTGATTTTTGGAAGTACCCTCCGCTGTATGGATTTTACCAGAACCCATATGATGCTCATGCCAATAAAGATAGTAATAATTTTTCCTATTGCAGGATCAAAAATAAATTTCTTAATAATTTCTTCCATACTAAGTCCCTTAAATATAAGCATTATTTGTAACACCTGAAATATAAGCTATGTAAAACATACAAGCCACTTATTATTTTATAGAGTGACAATATTAAAAGCAATCTTTTTTTGCATTTGTGTCAATTATGCGAAAATAATATAGGGGAAGCTGATATCTTTTGCCAGATTCCATTGAAGTTTTTGCTGTTACATTCACTGGAACAAATTCAATTGCCACGTTCATTGAAGTTTTCCTTATATATCAATATAACCATCACGGTACCATTTTTTCCATACCAGATGATAATAGTCTTGAATACGGAAAAGTTTTGCCTATTTTTCAAAAACAATACATTTATTAAGCGATAGTACCTTTTTGATTATATTCACATTATCAATTTTTTATGATTACTTTATTCATTGCTTTTTTCAAGAATTAGTTCACTTACTTTACTTCTTACCATTTTTTTTATTATGAAATTATAATTTGTATAATTGTATTTATCCCCACCTTTTAGATTAAATCCAAAGTGTTTTTTCATCCATCCATCAACATTCAAATCTTCATCATCCAGGGATGATCCTATTCTTTCATTTATCTCATGAATTTTTACACCACCTCCCACTAAATACCGTGTTTTCGTAATAGGGTAAAAATATAACGGTAGTTCATCATATTCATCTTCAAGTTCACCAATAATTTCTTCAATAACATCTTCAAGAGTTACCATGCCCACTATATTATCATGCATATCTTTCACAATGCAAATGTGCTGACGACTGCGTGTCAATTTTTTGAATAATACTAAGAAACTATCTTCGTCATTGATGATTAGTATTGGTCTTGCTATCCCTTTTAAAGATGGGTTGTCAGGATTTATTTGTAGAGCACTTACTATATCTTTAAAATTCACATAGCCCATAACTTCATCTTGATTGGAGTGCCGTATTAAAGGATACCTTGTATGATTGTGTATATGTGCCTCAACCAGAGCATTCATCAATGTCATATTGTCATATAAAACTTTCATCTCATCTCTGGGAATCATTATGTCTTTTACTTTTTTTTGTGATAACGTAATTGTTCGCGTAATTATTTGCTCTTGATCTTTGCTAATTAATTTATTTATGAATGCATAATGCGATAAAACAGCAATTTCTTTTACTATATCACCATCATTGGACGCTGGTATTTTCTTTACAAATGGTTTATTTAATAATTCAATTAGTTTTATAAAAGGAGTAAATATTTTTATTAAAATTACCAGTGGATATGTTCCAATAATTGCAATTTCTTTGTTATACCTCACCCCAAGGGTTTTTGGTAATATTTCAGACCATTGTATCATGGCAAATGAAAATATAAACGAAAAAGCTATAATCCATTTTGAACCAAATAATTCATCAAATTGAGCTCCAGCAATGGATGCACCGGTAGTATGTGAAATCGTATTAATAATTAATATTACTGCAATGGGCTTTTGAATATTATCTTTAAAATTATTCCATATGGTATCCATTTTTGGACTATTTTCAGAAATTTCCGCTATATCAGTATGCGACATGCTTAATAAACATGCCTCAAGCAATGAACATAATGCAGATATTAGCAAACTAATACCAACTATCATTATTAAATATATCATTTCACAATCCTTATTTTAAAATTGTTTTTGACATTGGCCAATTTATGGATCGTAATTACTCATAATTCCTTTAGCCAGAGAAATCTTAAATCAGATTTTGTATAATTTGTTACCTGTTGACAAACTGCAAGTATCTTTATTATACATTAAAAAATTGCACGTATCAATGGTTATAGGGTTATAATATAATTCATTTCAAATCAATCCTCAATGAGGTTTAGTACCGAGGCGCTTTTTACAAATAAAATAGTGGGAAGAGTATCATATTTATGTATTTCTTTGTTAAAAAAATATTCATTCAAATTAAAAAAACTTTTACTTTGGCTCTCAATATAATTTCCAGGTATTCCCATCATGATAAGATCGCTTTTACTTGATACTTGAACTACTGTTTGCAAAAACTCCTCATCATTGTGTGGAATAATAACAACCTCACCGCTAATGCGTGCCCTGGAAAGCAGTGTTTCCATTTCATCTTGTGCTGTTTTTTCTTTTTCTCTTTCACCTAACTTTCGTATAATTCTTATGTTCACTTTTCTGGATTTCTCACTCATTGTAGAGTTAATAATATATGCCAATAAAACCATCAAGTTGCCATTTTTTTCACCGCGCCACCATATATCAATAGTATTAAAATCTTTAAATTTTTCGCCATTTTTAAGGAGTAATATGTTTTTGTTCAGTGACAGCACCTTTTTGATAATCTTTACATTATCAATTTTTCTTGAAAAACCCATCAGTACGGTATTTGGAGAAAGATTCCCATAAAAATTCATCTGTACCATACTCATTACTGTTTCAGTAGGATCATCGGATTGTATAATGCTGAGATCGTATTGCCCATCATTGCCATTTTTTATTTTGGTTAAATCCTTGCTTGTTACTATATGATGATAATGTACAAAGCTTGAATGCTGAGAAAGCATCTCAGCTATGAGCGCAACCGTTTCAGAAGCTCTATCATCACCCTTGACTGATATTGCAGTAACTATCGGCCTCCAATTTTTTGTCCCCTGCGTAATACTGTTTAAAAGATTAATTGCACTGGTCATAAAGGTAAAGATTACGCCCCACCATACTCCCTCAAGCTTGCCGCCTTCCTTGTATGTAAGGATTAGTCTGAATATTATAAGTTGAACGGCGATAATCAAAAAACCCAGCTGCCAGCTGAAAATAAATATGGCAATAAGAGATGCCGCGTAGCCGTATAGTGAAATAAGCCAGTGCCCCTTTGACGTTGGCCTGAAGGTGGGATTGCGGCTGATGCGCTCCAGGAAAGCTGAACCGTTTACCCAGCCATATACGGTCAAAAAACATATACCCACAATCATAGCGGCTGTGTTGATGTTGCCCATCCATATAACCGCCAGCGCAATGAAAAAAGTTACAACCACTGCAAACCGGGGTTCAGTGCCATTTGCTATAAAATCACGTGAAAGAAAATGCAAAAACCGCGGCAATACATTATCGCGCGCAAGCGACTGTGCCGTACGGGGCGCCGTCATAAAGCAGCTCAATGCGGATGAACCGGTGGCAAATAAAATGCCTGCAAATACTATCAAGCCCACTGCGTTGCGCGGAAAATCGTTATTGAAACCTAAAACCTCCGTAAGCAGGCGGCCCACTGGCTGATTGTTGTGATAATCAACTATAAATCCATCTCCCCGTATGGTTGAATATACTGCCGCTGAGATTATGTATATTACAAACGTAATAGAAATTGATGCAAACGTGCCTGTAACCAGGCTTTTTTTGGGGTTTTTAAGCTCCCCGCTCATGCCAACGCCTGCATCGATTCCCGTCACTGCCGGGAAAAACTGCGTAAACGTGAGTATAAAAAGCGATACGGTAATTGGTCGCATACCGTACAGATTGATGTTGCCGGTGAAAATGCCTTTTTCAATTATCCCTGAATTTATAAATGGTGCTGCAAAAATGGACAAAACACTTAACGATAAAACAAAAAGTATGATCATTTGAATTTTCAGCGTAAAATCAGCGCCAAACATCACGATAACAAAAAACAAGAGCAGTATGACTGTAGAAAAAACCTGCTTATAAAAGAGGGTGCCTGAAGCGATTGCTGGAATTACATTTTGCAAATGCGATGAAATAATGGGATACAGCGGCTCGGAAAATCCAATGCAATAAAATCCAATTGATGCGGCCTGCGCAATGAACAGCTGAATGCCAATTGATCCGCCAAACGACAGCCCCAGCGAGCGTTTTGAAAGCGCATACATTCCTCCGCCGCCAACCTGGTTTAAATTTGTAGCGCAATCCGCAATTGAAAATGCTGTCGCGATGGTAACCGTATGGGAAAGGACTATCACCATAAGCATGGGCAAAAGCCCCACATCGACGGTCAGGGCGGGAAGCAAAAGGAAAAGAACTGTTCCCAGTATTGCTTCAAATGAGGGAACAAAAACCCCTTTAAATGTGCCAAATTTTTTCATAGCTACCGGTGCCGATATTTTATTACTTTCATTTTTTCAAGTGTCACCAGACCTTCTTCAACGGTTTGGTCAAGAAATGGCAAAATTTTCTGAATATTTTCCTGGGTATCAACAATCTCTATGACAATGGGTAAATCTTCAGATAATGTCAATATTTTTGCCGCATGAATGCGGCTGTCAGCTCCAAAACCCAGAATCCCTTTGGTTACCGTAGCGCCAGCCAGGTTTAACTCTCGCGCTTTCAATACAATTTGTTCATACAACGGCTTTCCTTTGTAAAAATCGTTTTCCCCAATAAATATTTTCAGCATAACCGCCTGTTCTGGTAATTTCATGATAAACACCTATTGTAGTATTTTCAGGAATATTTTTGAAGCTATCATCCCCGCTATTACCATGCTAATAGAAATGATATTATTCAATAAAATATTAACAAGCGCAAGTTTTATTTCTCTGTCTCTAAATAAATTAACCGTTTCCAGTGAATAGGTAGAAAACGTCGTGAACGCTCCCAGAAATCCAATAGTCAAAAAAGAACGTATATCACGAGATACCAGAAGACTATCAAATGCATAAAACAAAAAGCCAATGCAAAATGACCCTGAACAATTAACAAAAAGAGTACCAAAGGGGAAGAACTGATTGGTTATACTTTGTATATTTTTTGATGCAATATACCGGGCTACGGCTCCCAGACTTCCGCCACAGGCAATGACAAGTAAATGTTTCATCGTTTTGACTCCGCATATACTGTTTTTAACAGGAGTCATCAGCCATGTGCAGTGGCGGTTAACGGTGAACCCCATCACCTGCGGATAAAATTGCTACCATAGTAATTTTTATCAATACTTTTTTTTAAGTATTGAGAGTAGCAGAGGTATACATTTTACTTTATTGGTATCAGTTGATACCACTACAAGGGGCATTAAACAGGGAACAAAATAACATAGCATTTGCCAAAAAAACTATATCACTTTTTTTATTAAGACACAGTATTATTATCATATCTCATTTTTTACGGTGCGATAGTGAAAAAATATTTACACTCCCTTTTAATCATTCCGGTTTTGTTTGTGTGCATGGTTACTATCGAATGCTCATCAAAGAGCTCCGGCAATGCTTCCTATTCCATAGCATTATCTTTTACGCGTATTGAGTCACCCGGGCTTGATCCTTTCAGAGTAACCATAACGCTCACCAAAGAGGGAAGCCCCTTGCCCGGAGCCACACTGGATATAGCGGTTGAAAAGCCATCAAGTAATGCCAACATATCAATATCAGCCGTCACGGATAAGGGCAACGGCACCTATGAATTTACCGTCACGCCGGATCAAACCGGCGAGTATCCGGTAACGGTTGCCTATGACGGCGTGTCAGTTACCCGAACGCCGCTGGTGATGGAGTATGTGCATCCAGAGTGGGATCAGCCCATGTCGGTACCGGGACTTGTCAATACCGAAGGTTATGAAGACGGTGTAACAATAACTCCCGATGGAGAATACCTCTTTGTGCAGACTGGCCCGTATCGCTTTAGCAGTATCTTCGTGTACAATGAGCCTCGCGTAAACGGTGGATGCGGTGGCGATAGACTCAATCCATCACGCTGTGAACATCCATGGATTAACGAAACCTGCGGCACATACACTGCTCCAGAGCGCCCCGGTTTTTTTAATGGCCGCTTTTCAGGCACCACCCAGCTGCATAATGCAAATTCCTGGGGTGTTGGCATTGACCAGGCTCCTAATTATGCCATAAGCACCATGTTTTATGGATTTAAACGCCAATCTGATGGCACCTTTACCAAGCCCTTTTACATGGTTTAATGACTTAAATGATGCAATAATAAACCCCTACGGGTTGAGCTTCAGGCCCAATGCCGATGGAAGCTATACTGTAATTTTTGCGTTGAGTGATTCTTACACAACAGACTATACAGCTGATGTGTATACCTATACTGGTTTTTTAGGGAATAATATAAATTTAGGCGATTATAAATTAAATTCCGATTTACCCAATCCGCCATTGCGGGGCAGCTATTTCCCATCCACCTTTGTTGACCTGACCGATAATAGCGGCACACAGGGCAATCCCTTTTTATATTATACACCTGATGGGGTGGTGCGCTCCATCTGGACCGATGATGAATATGATAACGATGCCGATACTAAAAAAATATCTGTGTATGTTTTGACAGCAGGAACATTCCCAACTGCAACATGGACAAAGGTTGTGCTTCCGGACAGCGTTAACCGCACCGGCCATGAAGCAATTCAGCCAACGTTTGCTGGCAATGGACTGTATTTTACTGAGGATGTCAATGTGGTATTTGCTGCATTTTCCGGAACTCATGATGTTACCGGCTATGAAACAAACAACAACTGGTCAACACCCGTTGTTATTTTACAAAAGGATATGACTATACCCGGACTAAAGCCAGGTGCAACGCATATTGGGAAAATCCTTGCAATTGGCGAGCCAACGGTTGCAACTTATGATGGCAAAACCGAACTGTACTTTGTGTATGGATATATTCGCGGCATTGACCCCATTACCGGCATTGCGGATATTGACATGCAGGCCGGATATGTGCGGAAAAAATAAAAATTAATACCCTCAATTGCTATAAAATATACTCTTGACTTTTCATTATTTCTCATATACATATTTGCAAATATATAGTATAGAAAAAGGAGGAAGCCATGAATATCTCATCCCGCTCGTTTACCAATGGTGGAACTATTCCTGCAAAATATGCTATGAAAGCCATAGCAGGTGGTATGAATCTATCACCACATGTTGCCATTAGCGATGTACCCAAAGAAGCCCGTTCCCTTGCAATAGCCTTTGTTGATCGGCATCCCATGGCACGTAACTGGGTGCACTGGCTTGTTATCAACATTCCTGCACATACCACTGAAATCCCTGAAGGTGCGTCACTTAAAACAATGCCCCCTGAATCTATTGAAATGATAAACACATTTGGCTTTGCCGGATACGGTGGTCCTCAACCTCCACGTGGCAGCGGCGTGCATACATACGAACTTGCCTGCTACGCCTTAACAGAAACGTTTAAAATGCCAAAAAAAGAGCTTACCGAGGCTGAATTTTTAAAGCTTATAAAGCCCTTGCTCATTGTCCAGTGTAAAATGACGGGAAATTTTGAACATAAATAGGCTGAATAGTATACAATAAAACAGTTGACTATTATTGTGTTTTCCACCAATTTTAACAAATTCAATATTTAGAATTGCTATGTATTTCTGAAAAATGTAAATGTATTATCTCAATGTGAAGTATGGTATATTTCACTGCCGAAAGCGGCAGACATATAAATTATTTTAAAAAGGATGCACCATGGCAATTGCTGTTTCTCATTATAATACTGTTATTGATGTACCCATAGAAGGTGTGTGCGATAGTTCCGAAATCAGCCAGCTATCCGGGATAGAGTCACTCATTAAAAACGAGCCAAAGCTACATTCGCTGCTTATAAGCGAACGTTGCATACACAACAGAATCAATGCACTTGCACAGGATATTGTACGCGACCTGAACCACTCACGGCATATTGACATATTGCTGGTATTAACAGGTTCATTTATCTTCACATCAGACCTGTCGCGCGCAATTTTCAAACATGGTGGAATCAATGCCAGTATCCATTGTATAAAAACCAGCGTGTACGATAAAACCATAAAAGCCAGTGGTGAACATTACCGGGCAGTAACACTGGAACTATCGCCCAAACATATTGAAGGGCGCGATCTGCTGCTGGTTGAAGATATAGCCGATCAGGGATTTACCCTGTCATGGTTAAAAAATTACCTGCTGCATGAACGCAATGCTAAAAGTTTAAAAATATGCAGCCTGCTGTACAAACGCCTTGACAATCCATCACAGGAAGTTCAGAATATTCGCAGGCAGCTTGACATTGATTATATTGGTTTTACCGTTCCTGACGTATGGGTGGCAGGATACGGTATAGATGCTGCATACGAATACCGGCATCTGCCATTCATTGTACGCGTGAACGAGGAATATTTCGTGTAACGGGGCTGTCCTAAAAGAGGTCGTTGAGTAAATTTTGCAAACATTATATCGTAATACTCGCTCATTTCGATACAATTTTGCCACAAAATCTGGCAAAATTACTCAATGAGCGTTGCGAAATTTGTATCGAAACGACTTTGGGGACACTCCTTTTGGATGCGGGAAAGGACCTGAACGGACGCTATTGTGCAGCCCGCAATGGAATGGGTAATAATGATTAAAAATTATTTATGTAAAAAATTTTTTTATTTTTTCACATTCACGCGTATTATATAATAAAAGATAATAAAATCATTGTTGGTGATAAAAATGAAAAAAGTAGCAATAATAACTTCAGCAATATTGATAATGATAGCGTATGCTTTTGCCCTTACCGGTGAAGAAGCTGTCGTGCGTTTTCAGCAAAAGATGCGAAGCATCTCAACAATAAGCGGCATCATATCATGGACCACATCAAACGGGTTTACCTATACAGGAACATTTAAATACAAAGCGCCTGACAAGCTGTACATAAACCTTACTGCCCCTGGCGGCAAAACAATAGTAACCAATGGCAAAAAGCTGTGGGTATTTGATAAATCATCAAATGTATGTGGCGTGCAGGATGTTGGTGAAGGGTATTCTGGTGGTATAGCAGCTATTGTTTCAGGATATAATGCTCTGCTTGCTTCACAGGGGCCAAACGGATACACCATAAAACTCAGAAGCTTTGATAAGCCATATCCTGAAATAGTCATTGTTACCGATGCAAATTTTTTACTGAAAAAATTAATCTTGAAAGATAAGCAGGGTGATTCAACCAGCTATACATTATCAAACGTAATAGTTGGAGAAAATATACCAACAGGATACTTTGATTTTAAGCCACCAACAAGCGCACAATCTGTTAAAAATCCTTTAAACATCCAGTGACAGGGTAAATGAGTGAAAGTATATAAAAATAAAAAAATATTTCTCTGTGTAACCACTATTACCTGTATTTTTTTTTCAGCACCAATTGTACGTGCGCAGGAATTGTTCTTCACATATATGGGAGTTGTTTTTCAGGGTGGCACCAATTCCATTAATTATGAAAGCTGGATTGATACCCAGCATGGGAAAGTAAAAAGCAAAGGTGCCGTTTATGGCGGTGGCATTATTACAACTATTTTTGTACACCAGTTTTGCGGCGAGTTTTCACTGGCCTACATGCAGTATTCATCCGACAGTACACCTGACCTGTCAGTGGGGCATCCACTGGCTACGGTCAAGGGAAAATATTTCTACCCACTTTCCAATGTTTACCAGCCTGGTATTGGTCTTGGATTATATTTAGATTTGCCACCAGCTTCAGCTGATTATAACGGTGGTGCCGGTGCAAATATCTCTTTTTGTTCACTGGTCACTCTTTCATCAGAAATAAAAACATTAATAGACATATATGCCCAGTATGGCAGCTTTGGCATGGGCGAGTCATCAACAAAAATAGAAGGCGGAATTTCGGTAGGTGTTGTGTACAAGGTGGGACGATTATAACACATATATCATCAAAAGTGGCATACCCTCAATTGCAGCAGCCTGTGCAGTGTGTACGTCGATTTTGCACACATACCAGTATATACTGGGAATCTCATGTAGTCCCTTCACATATTTGTTTGATTTCCTTACAATTCTTTTTGTATTGCTATGCGTATATACATACATCTATTCATACAAAAATAATTGGGCGATAGTAACTATCAAAATCATCATTGCCCTTATCTGGATTACTGGTGCAGCCTCTTATGCAATCTTTGCCACTATTTCACAGTGTGCCAGCACAATGGATAAACACAAAGGCATATTTTACGCACATGTGCTTGATACTGAGTACAAACGCTATAACACCACAGCGCTTTTACAGTGCACAGATAAGAGTGGTACATTCAAGGCTTACAGTATATTTAACACACATTACCAGTTACACACAGGCGACACGTTAGTGTTTAGCGCTACAGCCTATCCCACACGAAGCCCTGAAAGTATACAAAACCTCTATTTAGCCAGAAAAGGAATACGTGCTGTGTTTTATTTAAACCAGGATGCAATTATACTGCATACTGTTGCACCCATTGGGTTTCAAGAAATAATGCAGAACTATATTAAGAATATTTTTTACACAACATATTCTAACGATGCTGCATCACTTTTTACTGCATTGTACCTTGGCAACAGGGACTACATTCATCCTCATGTGCAGTTTAGTT
>ERZ795046.3064-NODE-3064-length-13660-cov-4.585520_pt1 | contig 13660 bp, 10 predicted proteins | sample MGYA00375130_ERZ795046 | MGnify/ENA primary metagenome ERZ795046 (study PRJEB30175, sample SAMN05720202) | activated sludge metagenome | isolation source: anaerobic digester from wastewater treatment plant | place: Japan | collected 2015-05-15 ...
CAGGAACACATTCCCCGGCCGCTGGCTCCTGATGGTTCAGGAAGCGTGTGGGATACAATAGTTGATCGAATTCACATATATAGATAACGTAACTGAAGGAGCATGTGCATATCTCCCAAAGAGATTTTGGACCGCTTGGTATAAGAGGACGATTTCATGTAAAAATAAACGCTCATCCCAATTTTTAGAGTATTCATCCACCAAACCGATATATGAGGAGGACTCCGGAGATCTCATGTATCTCTAGAGCGCATTTTCAGGTCGTGCTTAAACCTGCTCCATTTTGCATGGCCGCAAATGATGCCGCGTTGGGTTCGATATATACCTCCCCAAAGAACGTGTCCTGATGGAGCTCGAGGTACCCCTCATACATGAGAAAGAGCAACGGAATAAATACATGAGCTACCGGCCATGACAAACGGTTTGCAACCTCTGACAGAGTAACGCTTCTCCCTGAAGAAAGACAGTCTACGCAGCAGTTGAGGACTTCCATGGCATTCTCCTGATACGCTTCTTCGTGCGCAATTGAGACGACATCTTCAGTATATACAGGCCCCTCATGACTCCACACTTCACGTTGCCGTCTTCGTTCCTCCTTTTCTGCATTACGAAGCAGATTGATAAGGTCGTACAGGGTGATTGGCTGTTTACGCATACTTTTCCGTTCCAGACGACGAGCTATCTCATACTCAAGCAACTGAACCGGATTATGTACCCGTGGTGCAGACTCATTGTCATCTGTGAAATCAGGGTCTTCACCAGTATCTCCATCATCCTCGTCAAAGAATGGATCCTTCAGGTAATCAGACTTGATGCGAAGGAGAATTGCAGCATACAAAAGGGTCCTGGCCGAAAGACGAAGATCCAAAACCTCCTGCTTTTCCATCTCTGCAAAAAACCGATCGGTTACCTCTGTGATATCAATATTCCAGGGGTCAATCTCGCCCCGCTCGGCCATCTTTACCAGGATCTCAACCGGATCATGCGTCATCCATACTCACCCCGGTGACAAGGCTCGTTTTATCCGGCCGGATTGTTACTCCCAGAATCCTGTCCGCAGCATCAATCATCGGCTTTCGTAGTGATATATTAATGAATTGTGATGTTGCAGACAACTCCCGGATCATCTCAGCAATCCGCATCACATTTGACCCGTCAAGATTCATATCCACTTCATCAAATGCATAAAATGGTGCTGGTATATACTTCTGGATCGAAAAAATGAACGCCAGCGTAGTAAGAGACTTTTCTCCTCCGGAGAGAGCTGAAAGGTGATGCACTTTTTTATCACGTGGCTGAACCGCAAACGAAAGACCGCCGGTAAAAGGATCATCAGGGTTTTCAAGCCGAAGTTCTCCGGTGCCCATCGTAAGTCTTGAGAAAATATCCCGGAAGTTAGAGTCGATGGAAGTAAATGCCTCATGGAACGCTTCATATTTTTTCTTTGAGAAAAATTCAATCCGTTCTTTGATATCACTCATCTCACGCTGAAGTGTTTCCATTCTGGACATTCGTTCAGAAACGACTGCATGAATCTGATCATACTCCTCAATCGCACGCATATTCACATCACCAAGCCTTTCAAGCTCACGATGTACCGTTTGTGAACGTTCCTCAATCTCTTCCTCACTCATATCAGTGATGCAGTCACCGGCCTCTGTTTCAAGCTCAGCAATTTCAGATTTCAGAGCAGTCAATTTCTCTTCCATGCTCTCAATTCTAAGAAGTATTCTCTCTTTTTTCCCGATCAGTTCACGGACCTCCAGGTCAAGGGAGTCTGCTTTTTCGGAGAGTACAGAACGTTCTATCCGGAGATCGTCTATCTCTTGGGAGAACTGGGCAACCATTGCCTCTGCATCGCTGATATCCTGTTTCTTCTTTTCAATCCCCTCCTCACATTCGCGGATCTCTTCCTCATATCGTTTCATCTGCTCACGGATACGCTCCATCTGCTGACGTTCCTCTTCCACCTTCTTCCTGGCAAATCCAATCTCCATCCGAATCTCGTTAATCTCCTGCTCTTTATTATGAAGCCTTCTCTGGATTTCGGCAATCTGCCGCTCAGCTTCTTCACGCTGTTCATATAACAGAGGAATACCAGTTTCCGATAAATGATCCGTGATTTCCTGAATTGCTTTCTGAATATCTGAAATTGCCTGATTCTTCTCATGAATCGCTGCTTCAATCGCTTCCAGTTCGAGAGGGCTACCTCCTCCTCCACGTAACGCCTCCTCGAGCTGTTTTTCAAGAGACTCCTTTTCAGCGATTAAATTGATCTTTGCAGACTCTGCAGATTCCAGTTGACCTTTTGCCCTGACAAGTGCCCCCTCCAGCTCAAGCCTCCGGCTCTGGACCAGATCACGTTCAGCAGTATCAGCTTTCAGCGATTCGGATAATGCCTGTTCTTCAGCGGTGAGAACGGCAAGCTGTGAGGAGAGATGTTTTACCTCATCTATAGAACTCGTTCCAAACCCGCCGGCTTCCTTTTTCACGCTGCCGCCGGTCATGGTACCGGATGGTTCCAGAAGTGATCCATCCAGAGTGACCATTCGAAAAGAGCCGATACGTTTTCGTGCATGATCCAGGGTATCAATCACCAGAGTTGATCCGAATACTACCCGGAATGCGGCATCAAATCTGGGATCATAGTCGAGCAGGTCAAGGGCAAACCCAAGAACATCAGACCCCGGGGGCAGTTGCGGAAGGGGTTTTGGCCGGAGCTTATTCAGAGGAAGAAAGGTCACTCTCCCTAATTTATGCTCCTGCAGGTAACGGATGGCATCTGCGGCGATCTGATCGGTTTCAACAATGACAAAATGGATCTTCCCTCCGGCAGCGATACTCAGTGCATGTGCATACTCAGGTTGGGAAGTTGCAAGAACTCCAACAGTCCCATAGACACCATCCATTCCGAGAACCGCTTCCATGGCACGATTAAACCGTCCCTGTGCCTGTTGTTGTGCCTCTTTTCTTCCAATTTCTACCTTAAGATCACGTATCTGCCTGATTAGACGATCATGCTCTTCCCGTTTTTTGTAGAGATCTGTGTCAAGAGCTGCCATCTTCTTATCATGTTCCTTCTTCTCCTCCGTAAGCCGTGATAATGCCGTGGTAAGCCCCGTGATATCCTCATCTTTCTCATGGATATCCTTCTCAACAGCTATGATTCGGGATATCAGGCGATCTTCCTCGGCGCTGCGCATCCGGGAGCGTTCAATAAGCAGGTCCTGCTGCTGAAGTAATTCACCACGCTCTTCCCGGATCGTATGAATCTTAGAACGCAGGGTTTCAAGTCGTTTTTCTTCTTCCTCAAGCCCTTTTGTCTCCTGTGCAATTGCCTGTGATATCCGGTCAAACTCTTTTTGCACTGCTGATGCAGTCATTGAAAGATTGGTCCGATCAATCATCAGATTCCGCATTTCTGTTTCACGGGCCTGTACACGCTCCTCCTGCCGTTTTACACTGGTGTACACATCAGAAAGCCGTCGGTTTGCCTCCTCCTTATCTCTTCCCGCCCGATCAATAGACCGGTGAAATCCTTCAATTGCTGCTTTCGCCTCAGCTATGCGGGACACAAGAGTCATGTACTCAGCTCCGGTCTTTGCTGCAATCTTCTGATCAATACTGGCTATCTCATCCCGGATTGAATCCCGCTCGTGTGATTTCCATGAGATATCAGATTCAACCCGACTCATCTGTTCTTTCTCTTCAACAATCGACAATAACAGGGCGTCCTGATCCTTCCTTCGTGCTGCCAGACGGGCCGCTGATCGGCACATGGCCAGATAGCGGATCTCTTCCTGTAACTTCCGGTATGAGACAGCCTGCTCCTTTTGTTTCTCAAGTTGTGTAAGCCGGACGCTGAGTTCCTCAATATGGACCGACTCCTCTGTCATCCGTTCCCTGACCTGAGACAACTCAGCATGGGCCAGTTCTTTCTTTGCGTCAAATTCAGCAACCCCGGCGATCTCATCAATAATCTTTCTCCGCTCGGTGTCGCTCATCTCAATAATCCGGTTGATGTCCCCCTGCATGACCACATTATATCCATGAGGAATTATCCCATAACCAGCAAGAAATTCCAGAAGTTCTGTCTGTCTGCACGGGCGGCCGTTCAGATACAGATAATTATAATAGGTATTTTCAGTCCTCTTAATCCGGCGTCTGATTACAGTCCCGTCAGAGAAGGTGATCTCAACTTCTGCTGTATTTCTGTCAGAATTGAGGTTGATCAAATCAGTAAGCCGCTCAGCACGGAGATGACGGGATGAGGAGAGGGCAAGGACAAACAGAATACTATCGATAATATTACTCTTTCCAGAACCGTTCGGTCCGGAAATGACGGTGAATCCAGGTAAAAATGGGATTTTCGTTTTTCTACCGAAAGATTTGAAATTATCTATTTCAAGCTGTGTAATATGCAAACCCTTACACCAGAGCTAGGAAGGGAGTTTTTCTGCTTACGAATCTTCTGAAGGCTCTTTATCTTCGGCAATGATAAGATCATTGTGACCGCTTCTCTGATGCTGGTCCTTATATCTCATCCGTGCATCACGGGCGGATGCAATAATTATTTCTCCCCCGCTCTCCTTTTCCGGCTGAAGTGTCCCATCAGGCTGCATTTTCAGCGTGATCTTATCCCGTGCAGGAGGATTCTGCGGTTTTCCCGGTATGCTCTCCTGATCTGCAGCCTCACGCTCTACTTTTCCTCTGGAGATCGGTGGAGCAACTGCCTGGATAACCGGTGGCGGGCGCTGCTCTTTCTTCAGTTTCATGACCACCGCCTTCATGTCCAGCATTTCATCAGTCAGACCCTTGATGAGCGCTTCCATATCGGCGACCTTCCGTTCAAGAAGGCGCACCCGCTCATCAAGATTATTTGTCCCATACCCTTCTTCGCTCATGAATCACGACCCTGATTGAACCGGTTCATCCAGTCTGTGTTAGTATTTGATACTAATACATATATATTTCCCTTTCCTATTTTTCATGTTATCCTGCACACACTCGCAGCCAGACTAAAAATTCAGAAATTACAAAACCATATTACCCTTTTATGCCAGATGTGTATGCACATGTCCTATCTGGAAACGACTGATCCAGAAATTGCAGCGATCATCGAGAAAGAAACCATTCGTCAGATAAATGGTCTTGAACTTATTGCTTCAGAGAATGTTGTCAGTAAGGCAGTCCTTGAAGCTACCGGTTCAATAATGACGAACAAATACGCCGAAGGGTATCCGGGCAAGCGATACTATGGCGGGTGTGAGTTCCATGACATGGCGGAAAACCTGGCCCGTGACAGGGTATGTTCCCTGTTTGGCGCGGAACATGCGAATGTTCAGCCTCACTCCGGAAGTCAGGCAAATATGGCTGTATATTTTACAGTCCTAAAACCAGGTGACAAGATCCTCTCAATGAACCTCTCTCAGGGAGGGCATCTTTCCCATGGTTCTCCAGTGAATTTTTCCGGTATCATTTATGAATCACACCAGTATGGAGTGGATTTAAAGACCGAGCGGATGGATTATGGAAGCATTGCTGAAATGGCCCGGAAGATCAGGCCAAAGATAATTGTCTGTGGTGCCAGTGCCTATCCGCGAGAGATCGATTTTAAAGCCTTTGCAGAGATCTCTGAAGAGGTCGGAGCATATTGTCTCGCAGATATCGCACATATTGCAGGTCTGTGTGCAACCGGTATCCACCCAAGCCCAGTCGGTCTGACGACCTTTACTACATCTACCACACATAAGACCCTTCGTGGTCCGCGTGGCGGATTCATCCTTTGTGATAAGGAATTTGCAGCACCGATCGATAAAGCCGTTTTCCCGGGTATGCAGGGCGGACCGCTGATGCATATCATCGCAGCAAAAGCAGTCTGTTTCAAGGAAGCCTCTACAAAAGAGTTCAAAAAGTACTCTGAACAGGTTGTAAAGAACGCACGGACTATTGCAGAGACCTTGTCTGCAAACAATGTAAGACTGGTGTCAGGCGGAACTGATAATCATCTCTGTCTCCTTGATCTGACAAACTTTGGCATTACCGGACTTGAAGCGGAACAGGCTCTTGGAAATGCAGGGATAACGGTCAATAAAAATACAATCCCCAATGAAACAAAAAGTCCCTTCGTCACCAGTGGTCTTCGAGTCGGAACCCCTGCGGTCACCAGCCGGGGTATGAAAGAGAGTGAGATGAAACAGATTGGTGAATGGATATCCGCGGTTATCAGTGATATTAAAAATACAGGACTTCAGGAGAAGATCAGGGAAGAAGTCAAATCCCTTGCCAGCCAATATCCCCTTTATCCTGATCTGACATGATATTAGATGGTAAAGGACTTGCAGCACGAAGACTCGAACTGCTAAAAGAAGATATCCTGGAAGGGGGCCTTACCCCCACCCTTGCCACGGTGATCGTCGGGGATGATCCTGCATCCCATATGTATGTCAGGATGAAACACCGGGCATGTGAGCAGGTTGGGATCTCATCGGTTAACATCTCCCTGCCCGAAGACACAACGACACGTACTATTCTTGATAGGATACGTCAATTAAACGAAGATCCAGACATTGACGGCATACTCGTCCAGCTCCCCCTTCCAAAATCCATCGACACCGAAGCGGTTCTTGCCGCTATTCTTCCCCAGAAAGATGTCGACGGGTTTCATCCGCTCAATATGGGCCGGCTGGTGACAGCTCTGCCAGGGCCAAGGCCATGCACACCAAAGGGGATAATGACCCTGTTGCATGAGTATAAAATTCCCATTGCAGGAAAACGGGCTGTTGTTGTCGGAAGAAGTGTTGATGTGGGTCGCCCGATAGCACTATTACTCCTGCATGCTGATGCAACGGTTACCATCTGTCACAGTAAAACCGAAAACCTTTCGGAAATTACAACGCAGGCAGATATTCTGGTGAGTGCAGCCGGAAAGGCAGGGATAATAACTGCAGAAATGGTCAAACCTGGTGCAACGGTTATTGATGTCGGAACAAACCAGGTAAACGGAAAACTCTGCGGTGATGTTGCCTTTGAAGAGGTTGAGAAAGTCGCCGGGGCGATAACTCCGGTCCCTGGCGGTGTCGGGCCGATGACCATCGCATCCCTGATGGAAAATACCGCTGATATTGCAAGGAACAGATGCGGGCCTTCTCTGTAAAAAGCATCCATATCGGCAGGCCATATCCTGTCCTGATGGGTGTTGTAAACATCAGTCCCGAATCTTTTTATCCTGGCTCCTTTGTTCCCATATCATCCGTTGCTGATACGGTAGAGCGCATGATTGACAACGGGGCAGAAATCCTGGACATCGGGGCCAGAAGTACCGCACCTGGAAGTCCCCCCATATCTATTGCTGAAGAGAAGACACGGATACAAGAATGTCTTACCCAGTTGCAGGGTGAGGATTACATCATCAGTATCGATACCATGTATCCAGAAGTACTGGACATGGCCCTTCATTTTGATATTAGTCTTGCCAATGACATATCCGGCCTTGCAAACCCGGCTCTGGGAGAAATTATTTCTGATGCAGGAATTCCCGCAGTCCTTATGGCATCAAGAAAAACCCCTGGAGATGCAAAATCTCTTCAGGAGACGCATGCTGCAATAAACGATGTGCTTTCACGGGCTCATGACCATGGTATTGAAGATATTATTCTCGATCCGGGAATTGGCAGATGGATACCGGAACGAACTGCCGCGGATGACTGGGAGCTTTGCAGACATTTTCATGAATTACACAGCTATGATCTCCCCATTCTGGCTGCTGTATCAAGAAAATCCTTTATTGGTGAGATAACCGGTCAGGTACCGGCAGGACGACTTGCGGGAACACTTGCTGTCACATCACGACTGATAGAAGCAGGAGCAAGTGTTATCCGGGCTCATGACATCCCGGAGACCAGGGATGTAATCACATGTGTGATGAAGATGATGAGGTGATGATGAACTCGTTTTCGATATATGGACTGCATACCGATCTGATAAAGCCGGGAGATGACCTGCTTGACCACCTGAACACCGCTCTCGTACATGAGGGTCTTCAGCTGCAGGATCATGACATTGTTGTTCTGGCAGAATCGGCAGTTGCAACCGCACAGGGGCGTATTGTTTTACTTGACTCCATAACGCCATCAGAAGAGGCGAAACAGGTTGCTGCTCAGTATGGAGTCGAGCCGGCACTGGCAGAGATCGTGATCCGGGAATCTGATGCAATTGTCGGAGGGATTCCTGGATTTCTCCTCTCAATCACTTCAGGCCATCTCCTGCCGAATGCTGGAGTCGATGGATCGAATGCCCCTCTTGGATATGTAACACTCCTTCCCTCAGATCCTGATGTACTGGCCTTTACTCTCCGGAAAAAAATTCTGAACAAGACCGGACGAACCGTTGGAGTGCTCATAATTGACAGCAGAACACATCCGATGCGGTATGGCTGCGGGGGAGTTGCAATCGCATGTTCAGGTATACCTGCTATCATTGATGAACGAGGCCGGCGGGATCTGTTTGGGCGTGAACTTAAAGTCACCAGAAGAGCCATCGCAGATAACATTGCCTCTGCAGCTGAACTTGTCATGGGCGAATCTGATGAACAGATCCCGATGGTTCTCGTTCGGGGTCTTCATATCGAATTTGGGGATTATGAAGGGATAGAACTTATATCTCCTGATGAATGACTCTTTATTGGAAGCCTGAAAAAAACATATGTTACTCCTCCGTGACAGATTTTTTTAATTCATACAGGAGGATCATAACACCGGTCAGGATTACAATGACCGGCCAGAAGGGGAAAGAAAAAGCCCACCATCCCATATCATTCCCAAGCCAGACTACCCCCCAGCACAGGATAAATATCCCAATCGTTATGACACCAACACTCATTCTGCGAATATAATTCATATACCTGGCAATTCCATCCAGTCATTCAGAAAGCGGTTCATCTACAACCCAAACGGCATATCCCATGTATGACTACAAGCATTGCACCGGCATTTCGCTATCATACTACCGGAATCTGTCGTTACCAGATCATCAAAATCCGTGTCTTTTGAGTTGCATTTTGGGCAGATTATATCTCCCATAGTACACGCATCACACTACCCGGGGGTCTTCCGTACATTTTTTCATCTGGATCTATTTGAACCCGGTGATGATAGTTTGTACAATATATAGATTACTGTAGCGATTCCTGCTTTACCCGTCCAAAACCCAAAGTTCGGGAAACTTCTTTCATTCAGACGGCAAATAAGAAATTAGCTATGCTATTTCACAGGGGGTTATTATGAGAGTACAAGGTTTATTATCGTCTGCCACTCTTTTGGCTGTCGTGGTGATCATTATCTGTCTCTTCACTCAGACAGGAACAGCAATTCCGGATCAGAATCTTATTTCAGTTCCAACATCAATACAACAGATTTCTCCGCCGACAGGATCTCCTGTATCATCTGGCGTTACCATTCAGTCTTCAGCACTTCCCATACCTGGTCAGTCAGTTCAGGTCTCTACTGAATATGCGCCTGATCGGCTCATTGTCCGGTATAATACTGACCGTCCTCGGGCGGAGTCTGCAATGATGTCGATCCAGTCTGCAACAAATGCACAGGCAGGAACATCGGTGGTAAAGGATCTGAGTGACGCTGGAATTCCTGGGATGCAGGTCGTGCAGGTGACGACAAACACCCTGGATGCAGCGATGGAAGCTTACAAAAACAGTCCTGATGTATTGTATGTCGAACCGGACTATAAGATCTCGTTAAGTCCTATTGAAAAAACCGGGAAAGTTGCAGATGCAGGAACAATGAGTGTTGATAGTGTTGCATATCCCAATGATCCCGGCTATCAGTATTTGTGGGGGCTGCATAACACCGGACAGGCACCATTTTACGGAATGGCCGATGCTGATATTGACGCTTCTGATGCCTGGAGCATTACGACAGGCACACCCACTGTTGTTGTTGCGGTGGTCGATACCGGGGTTGACTATACCCATCCGGACCTAGCAGCAAATATCTGGCAAAATACCGGTGAAATCATCAATGGGGTAGATGATGACGGAAACGGATATGTCGATGATATCCGGGGCTGGAACTTTGTGTCCAGAAATAATGACCCGATGGACGATAATGGTCATGGGACGCACTGCGCCGGAACAATAGCTGCAGTCGGTAATAACGGAATCGGAGTAGTCGGAACTGCATGGAACGTAAAAATCATGCCGCTGAAATTCCTCAATGCGCAGGGGTCCGGGTATGTTTCTGATGCAATATCGGCAATCTTATATGCAAACCGTAAGGGTGCGGCAGTAATCTCAAACTCCTGGAGCGGGACAGGATATACCCAGTCTCTGAAAGATGCCATCGATGCCTCATCTGCAGTGGTTGTTTGTGCAGCAGGAAACAGTGGTGCAAATGCAGATGTATCGCCCCAGTATCCGGCGGCATATACCAGTAATAATATTCTGTCGGTTGCAGCGACGGACTATAAAGATAACCTAGCATCATTCTCCAATTATGGGGCTTCGTCGGTTGATCTGGCAGCACCAGGTGTGAGTATTTACAGCACAACAAAGTCCGGCAGTTACCAGTATATGAGTGGAACATCGATGGCAACTCCGCATGTCGCCGGTGTTGCAGCACTGATCAAATCACAAAATCCTGCTCTGTCTGCGGTTCAGATCCGAAACCGGATATTCAGCTCGGTTGATGCTATCTCATCTCTTTCAGGCAAAGTTGCCTCGGGAGGCAGACTAAATGCGGCAAAAGCGCTGGGAGGAACCAGCCCCACTCCTTCGCCCACTGTCACACCATCCCCGACACCCACCTATACACCGTATCCAACAGTAACACCGACGAGGACACCAACACCTACCCCAACAAGAACTCCGTATCCGACCGTAACCCCGACGCCATCTCCGACACCAACCCCGGGCTTTGCGCTGAATGCTGCTTTTTATGCTACCCCGATCTATGGAAAAGCACCATTACGCGTACAGTTCATCGATCAGTCGTATGGAAACCCGAACCGATGGACATGGTCATTTGGTGACGGGGGTTTTTCCTATCAGAAGAATCCCTACCACACGTATCTGAAGAAAGGGACATTCTCAGTCAGACTGACGGTAAACCGGGGTGGTCAGGCAAGTACTATCTATAAACAACGGCTGATAACCGTTATTTAAATTTTATGAACCTTTTATGAACCTTATCAAAAAAAATAAAAAATCAGAGCTGGATAGATGCGAGAGCATCCTTAATTTTTGGTCGCCAGGACTCAAACGAACGTTTATAGATCTCTAAAGCCTTCTGATGATCCGGATCATCCGTATTCTTTTCAATCCGATCAAGGGTCAGTCTTGCAGTGTCCAGAATCCAACAGTCAACCACTTCCTTATCAACCGCTGTTATGGATTCTGCCCGTACAGATACCAGGTTTCTCCCATCAGGTGCCTGGAAGACACCCGGTTTTCCTATGATCGCGACATATGATGGAGATTCAATGGTTGAGATCTGATGAAGGGCTTCAGGCTGATAACTACCGGCACTGACAAAAAAGGTTCCGGTCGGATCCATCACACGAATTTGGTAAAAGACTGCTTCTCCTTCAGATTTTTTCTTTTCAGTCAGAGTGCCGGCAATAAATACCCGGTTACACCGTTCGCCGGTTGGAAGCAGGATATAGGTAGGGCTTTTGTCATCCGAACCCTCCCGAAAATGGTGATATGCTTCCCTGAGTTCTGCTGCAAAGACACGCTTTGCGGCTTCACGTTCAAACCTCCGGTTTGCTGTATTATCACTCATGGGAGGAACCCTCCGCGCGGTTCATCAGTTCTGCAAGCATTCCGGCATCAAACTTTTGAAATTCACAAGTATAGGCAAATAACCGATTATCAAATGTTTTTCCCCTGCATACGAGATACCTGCCCAGAATACGTTCATTCACATGATAAAAGACCGTGTCAAGACCAAGCGGATTATTTTCAGCCATCTCCTGCGCCGAGACCAGACTCAAACCGGTCAGTTCCTCAACACCCTCACGTGATATGATGGTATCATACGTCTTTTGCCCATCATCAAGCCATCCTTTCACCCTGAGGTCATAGATAAAATTCGGTTGAATCTCATGGACCTGACAGTAATTCTGTCGGGAGAGAACACGCCCGCATCCTTCAACCGGACATCGCTTAATAAGCCCTGATCCGGGAGAGAGATGAACAAATGCACCTTTCACCTCTTCATTCGGGGATCTGACCTGTATGGTGGCATTCTCATCAGGAAGAATGGTTGCTCGGTTCAGGGTGACTGACAACCGGTTGTTAAACTCATCAGCCGATGCATAAAAGATGCTGTAAACCATGTCCGGAACAAGCCGCAGAGCGTTCTCGTCGTTCCATGTGATGAACCGGATGGTTCCTGACTCATCTCCCAAAAGACCACTCTGGAAGATACGATCAGAAGAACTTTCATACTCCTGCACCATTTTTACCCGCAGACAGACAATTCCGGGTACCACCTGTGCTATGGGGATGATATTGGGTCTGATACTACGATCTTCCTGGAGGGGTGTGGCTGAACCGGGAGATATCTGCATGCTGAGCGCTCCCCGGTACCGGTCCACCACTGCAGATGAGATGGTATACCACTGATTCTCCTCAAGCGGTGACGCATCGGGAGTGTTACGTATAACAAATTGTATGGCACCGGTTTCATCAGCAAGAATGCCACGCTGGAGGATCTGATCAGAAAATGGTTTTTCAACTGCCACGACCTTTGCTTTCACTGAAAATACGCCAGGCTTTATCTGGCCGATTGGTATTATCTCCTGCTTTGGAATATCTTCCCGTGACAGCGGAGTGATGGTTGTTCCTGCATGAATTTTTACATTCACCTGGCCGTTAAACTCATCCGTCTCCACCATGTCCAGCCGGTACCACGATCCACGCTCAAGAACCGGTGCCTCTGCAGATGCCCAGACCGTAAACCGTGTTGTTCCGCTTGCATCGGCAATAACACCACTCTGCGCAATTGCAGGTGATCGGGGGGGAAAGAGCGTGGTTACCTCCCCCTCAATAGATACCCAGCGTTTTGGCACTAACTGGCTAATGGGAGTAATATTCGGAGTATGAGCATCTTTCGGTTGGATCTCGGTAATCGTTGTCCCTTTATGAAGCTTAAGACTGACCTGACCGTTATATTCATCGGCAACCGCAGATTCTATCCGGTACCACTTTTTTATCTCAACTACAGGCGCATTTTCATTTGCCCAGATTAAAAACCGGATTGAACCGCTTGAATCTGCAATAACCCCACTTTGTGCGATGGAAGGTGAGCGTGACGGAAAGAGTGTGACAATCTGTCCTTCAATTGTAACCCATTGCTCTGCCACAATATCAGCTATGGGCACCGTCTCATCACTGCTTTTTTTCGGTGACGTGGCTGAAGGGGTTTCCATCCCAAACATTCTTGCGTAATCACTGATTATCGCCCGTTCTGCCTCGGCTGGCGGAACGGAAAACTCATCCACAAACCGTAAAAGCCGCTCCTCAAGTTTTGCCCGGTCGATCTGATGACCAGCTGCTGCAAATTTTTCGGAGATCCTGTCTGCGATTTCTTTGAGTTCCATTTCATCTCCACATAACAGGTCGACAACAGGGGTATTTAAAGAA
>ERZ795046.3066-NODE-3066-length-13657-cov-5.360462_pt1 | contig 13657 bp, 11 predicted proteins | sample MGYA00375130_ERZ795046 | MGnify/ENA primary metagenome ERZ795046 (study PRJEB30175, sample SAMN05720202) | activated sludge metagenome | isolation source: anaerobic digester from wastewater treatment plant | place: Japan | collected 2015-05-15 ...
TTCTTTTTTAAACCATTGATTAATTTTATTTCTAGCCTGAGAACTTTTGACGATTTTCAACCAATCACGACTTGGACCATGTACACTGGAAGAGGTTAATATTTCAACAATATCTCCGTTCTTTAAGACGTATTCAATAGGAACAATCTTGTTGTTCACCTTTGCGCCGGACATCTTGTTTCCGATAGCACTGTGAATGTAATAGGCAAAATCTATCGGTGTTGAGCCGGCAGGAAGACTGATAACGTCCCCTTTGGGAGTAAAAACAAAAACCTCATCGGTAAAAAGGTCTATTTTCAAAGTTTCAATAAACTCATTGGCATCCCGCATTTCCTTCTGCCACTCTAAAAGCTGTCTCAACCATGCCAGCTTGTTGTCCGATTTTTCATCCGCTATTCCGCCTTGCTTATACCGCCAATGAGCTGCTATTCCCACTTCAGCTACCTTATGCATTTCCTCCGTCCTAATCTGTACCTCAAAGGGAATGCCTTCATGCCCGATTAAAGTGGTGTGAAGGGACTGATACATATTAGGCTTCGGCATGGCAATATAATCCTTAAACCTGCCGGGCAAAGGCTTATATATCTCGTGTACAAGTCCCAGCACAGCATAGCAGTCCTTTACCGATTTTACTATCACCCTTAAAGCAAAAAGGTCATAGATTTGATCCAAGGTTTTGTTTTGCTGAACCATCTTTCTGTAAATACTGTATAAGTGCTTGGGTCTTCCCTCAATTTTTGCCCATATTCCAATCTCGGAAGTTTTCTCCTTGAGAGTTTCAATTATTCTTGCAACAAAGGCCTCTCTCTCTCTTCTTTTCTGAGCTATTTTGTTTGCCAAATCGTAATAAGCCTTTTCATCTAAATACCTAAAGCTTAGATCCTCAAGCTCCCACTTAATCATGGATATACCAAGCCTGTGGGCAAGAGGGGCATATATCTCCAAGGTCTCCTTTGCCTTTTCAATTTGTTTTTCGGGTGACATATACTTGAGGGTTCTCATATTGTGCAAACGGTCAGCCAGCTTTATAAGTATAACCCTAATATCCTTTGCCATTGCAAGGAACATTTTCCTCAAATTTTCGGCCTGGAGCTCTTCCTTTGAGGTATAAGGAATCTTACCCAGCTTGGTTACTCCATCCACCAATCTGGCTACTTCATCTCCAAACTCCCTCTGAATCTCCTCATAGGTACAGGTGGTATCCTCTATTGTATCATGGAGTATGCCTGCAACAATGGCTGTACAATCAAGCTCCAAATCAGCCAGTATATTGGCAACCTCCATCGGATGCACAATGAAAGGATCCCCGGAAACCCTTTGCTGCCCCTGATGAGCCTCCATTGAGATTTTGTGCGCCTTTTCAATTAGTTTAAAATCGCAGTTTGGGTTATACTTTTCTATTTTTTTTATAAGCCGGTTATAGCCATCACCCATAAAAATTCCCCCAAGTTAATCCCGATTCATATCAAAGATTTAGTATTGTACAATGGACTCAACGTTATAACCTTTTAACCTGTCCCTTCCATTCAAGAACGTAAGCTCAACAAAATATACTATTCCCAATACTTCTCCTCCGAGCTGTTCAACCAGTTTGATGTTTGATTCCGTAGTTCCGCCCGTTGCAAGGAGATCGTCAACAATAACAACTTTCTGTCCCTTTTTTATTGCATCTATATGCATCTCCAGAATGTCCGTCCCATACTCAAGCTGATATTCAACGTTGATGGTTTTGTATGGTAGCTTGCCTTTCTTTCTAATCGGTATAAAGCCTTTTCCCAAAGCATATGCCAGAGGAGTTCCGAAAATAAAACCCCTTGATTCCGGTCCTACAATTAGATCAAAGTCACCTAAGGACTCAATCTTTGCTTTCATCGCATCAATACATTCCTTTAACGCTTGGGCATCCTGAAGCACTGTTGTAATGTCAATAAAATTTATGCCCTCCTTTGGAAAATCCATAACCTCTCTCAATTTAGACTTTAAATCCACGTTGACCCCTCCCTGTACAAAATAAACACTTCGCATTTGCATGGTAGAATACACACGTCTCAGACAATGACTGAATACTCCTAAAAAGACAAGAATCCTCAAGATTTTTCTTGTCTTTCCCTATGTCCAGCAATGATATCTTCAATCCATATCGGCCAAAGGGCATTTTTGTCAGGATTGAAATTTCCTCCATAACCTGTATGGCCCTTTTTACCTTGAAATAATTCATCGGAATGTTAAAATGTTTCTCAATTCCTTTAGCGAAGGCAAACAGATTTTCTATAACAATATCCTTGCCGCAATTTGATTTTAAGTATTTATATACCGCTGCAATATCCCGTCTTTGTATCAAAATATCGTCATCATTAAATGCAATTATTATTCTATTATAAACATAAACTTTGCTTAAATCAATCAATCTTACAATATTATACAAATAATGTTTTGATGTCCATTCACCATATAGTATCACTCTGTCAAAGTCCGAAAAATATTCCTTCAAAGGACAAGGATTTACAATAATACACACGGGTTTGCTGTCCTGTTGATTGGTTTGCGAGTAACAAGTGATGTATTGATCCCTGATGGGAAGCGAACAGCTTTCTAAAGCATCTTCAATGCTATTTAAGCTGTTAATGGAGTTTACCAGAACAGCGACTCTTTCATTCCTTGACAGATATTCATTTATTGCTTCTTCAATCTTTATTTCGGAGTTTATTTTTCTAATTCCCAACAAAACTTCATCAACCGCATCATCCTTCTTTTGAATGCTAAAATCAACTTTATCAAGGCTCATATAAAACTTGTTTTCCTTAATCAGCTTATATCCCGGCCGTAAATCCTTTAAATTCAACTGCAGATTTTCATTACCGTTCCAATAATTTGCCTCCATGGTGCATACTACGTCGACAATGTCCGATTCTCCATAAACATTTAATATATCCCCCATGTTAAATCCTATTGCTTCAATAGCAAGGCCGTCATCATTAAATCTGACTTTTGCATGCTTGCTCTGTCCAACAGGACGTATGTCGTTAATTACTATATTGTCATATCTCAATAACGGCTGAGGATTGTTTGCTCCAAAGGGCTCTAACAGTCCGAGCATTTTGACATTTTCAAGGCTCAAATCCTCTTTTTTTATTTTGGCATCGATCTTTAACTTTGGAACAAGATCCGATTCATCGAGTACCGAATCGGCATATTCATTTATCTTTCTTCTGAGTTCATCAATTTTGTCTGTTTTTAGTGTCAAACCTGCTGCCTGCTCATGCCCTCCATACTTTTCCAGCAGATCCCCGCAATATTCCAACGCCTCAAATAAATTAAACCCTTCTATACTTCTTCCCGAACCTTTGGCCATGTCATCCTCAACAGAAATAATCAAGCAGGGTCTATAATATTTCTCAGTGATTTTTGAAGCTACAATCCCTATAATTCCGTGATGCCAGCCTTCTCCTGCCGCAACAATTACTTTCTCCTTTTTTAAGTCTATACTTTCCTCAATACTTTTTTTCACTTCTTCTAAAATGGCAAGCTCGTTTTCCTGACGCAATCTGTTTTCCCGGTCAAGCTCCGTTGCTATCTCAAAAGCTTCAGTTTCATCCTTTGTAGTAAACAATCTTACAGCCCTTGACGCATCACCGATTCTTCCTGCTGCATTTATCCTGGGAGCAAGACAAAAGCCTACCATATAGGAAGTAGCCTTCCTCTCCTCCACCCCGGATACCTTTATTAGAGCTCGCAAACCAATATTGTTTGTGTTTTCAATCATCGTCAGACCGCGCTTTACAATTATCCTGTTCTCCCCCAATAGAGGAACAACATCTGCAACGGTGCCCAGTGTAACAAGATCAAGATAACGCTCCTCTATCCCTTCCATGCCCAAACGAACGGAAACCGCTCTGACAAGTTTATATGCTACGCCGACTCCTGCAAGCTTCTTAAAGGGATAGTTACAATCACTTCTCATAGGATTTATTACGGCAAAAGCTTTAGGAATTTCCTCCTTGCACTCGTGATGGTCGGTTATTATAATATCCAATCCATTACCGGATAAATACTCTATCTCTTCAAAGGCACTGATTCCGCAATCAACAGTAATCATCAGGTCTATATCCATGTCCCGAATCTTTTCCGCTGCTGCCGTGGATATCCCGTATCCTTCATTGAGTCTGTCGGGAATATAATAGCTTACATCCTTGTTAAGGCTTCTGAAAAAATCATACAGGATTGAAGTACTGGATATACCGTCTACATCATAGTCTCCATAGATAAGTATTTTTTCGTTATTATTAACAGCCTTAACTATTCTATTCACTGCTTTTTCCATGTCCCGCAGTAAAAAAGGGTCATGAAGCCCTTCCACGGACGGATTCAAAAACTCATTTATATAATCCGGGTCTTCAATACCTCTTGATAAAAATACCTTTGCAAGAAGCCTTGAAATACCCGCCTCATCAGCCAGCTTACGAACCTTCTCTTCAGGAAAATCATTTGTAAGCCATTTTCTGTTATTTGTCATTCAACCACCTGTTCTAATTGAGTATTTATGCTTATCATAAGAAATGTACAATTTTAAGAAATATATAAATTTAATTATAATGCATTCGAATGCATAATTCAATTAACCTATTTCTTCAAAGAGCATAATATATATGTAAAGAAAATTATTCCGGATACTTTAGTTTCGGTAGTTGTCTTCACAAAATAATAAGCATTCCATTCCTCATAATAATAAAAATTATATTAAACATTCTATTTCTCGAATTCCTCAAAGGAAATATCCAGAATAGGGTAGTTTTTTGCATTAGTGTCTTCAAAATGCCACCACTCGTTGTTAATTCTTCTGAAACCATGCTTCACCATAATCCTTCCCAACAGCTCCCTGTTTTCTATTTGATGCTCGGGACAGCCTTTATAATCCAATGCCGCCCGCTTGCTAAACTCGTCATAACCCGAAGGCATTTCTATTTCATTTCCGTCTTTATCCACCAATGTAACATCAACCGCTGCTCCTCTGTTATGTACTGAGCCTTTTTTGGGGTCTGCCACAAAAGATTTATTATCGGTTGCATCCCACAAAAGCTGTTGAGCAGAAAAAGGTCTGTAAGCATCGAATATTTTAAGCCTGTAACCCAGCTCTTTAAACTCATTGTTGGCCGCAATCAGCTTTTTGGCAGTCTCTTTATGTATTAGACATAATGGGCTTGAGTAAATCACTTTTCCGGTAAAATTGTCTTGGGTCGCATATTTTAAGTCTATTACAAACGATGAATCCAGATCCTCCAATTTAACAAGCCCCTGGATTTCAAACACCCCGTCTTCATTAGAAGAGTCGCTTTTCACCTCTGCATTGGAAGGAGTCACAAATGAACCGGAGGTTTGACCTGTAGTTGAAGTTAGTGCTTGTTTCGAACTTTGAGCTGTAGTCGAAGTTGGTGCTTGAGTTGAGCTTTGAGCTGTAATCGAAGTTGATGTCGGATTCGAACTTTGAACTATAGTCGAAGTTGATGCTTGAGTCGAACTTTGAGCTGTAGTCGAAGTTGGTGTTTGTTTCGAACTTTGAGCTGTAATAGAAGTTGATGCCGGACTCGAACTTTGAACTGTAGTCGAGGTTGATGCTAAATTCGAGCTTTGAGCTTGAGTTGAAACCGGCGCTGTATTCGCTTTATTGTTATACTCATCTATTTTATGACAGCTGAAAAAAAATAAAAATGAAGCCATTAACACAGCCAAAATAAAAAGCAAAATGCGAAAAGATCTATTCATAAATATATCTCCTTCAAATGTCGGATAAAAGCTCAAGGGCATGGAGCCCTTCCTTTATAATACTTTTCCTTTTGTCAAAACCGACTTGGTTACAAAAAAAGCCCGATTTTCATCGAGCTTTACTCATTTTATGATAAATATTTTCTTACAATCTGATTTACAATCTTTCCATCAGCCCTGCCTTTTACCTTCGGCAGTACTGCTTGCATCACTTTTCCGATTTCTTTTACAGATGTTGCTCCTGTCTCTTTAATTACGTCCTTTACTATATCCTCTATTTGATCTTCACTAAGCTGCTCAGGCAGATAACCAAGAAGCACATTAATTTCAGTTTTTAAATTATCTATCAAATCTTGTCTGCCAGACTTCTCATATTCTGCAAGCGAATCTTTTCTTTTTTTCAATTCCTTAGAAATTATTTCTAAAACACCATCGTTGTCAAGGGTAACTTTATTATCCTTTTCAACCTGAAGCACTGCCGACCTAACCATCTGGATTGTATTCTTTCGAATAGTATCCTTATCCTTCATGGCTGATTTCATATCTTCCGTTAGTTTTTCCTTAAGGGACATCTATTACGCCTCCCTTATCTAAACTTTCTTTTTCGTGCAGCTTCAGATTTTTTCTTTCTTTTTACACTTGGTTTTTCATAATGCTCCCTTTTTCTTACTTCTGCCAACACGCCTGCTTTAGCGCATTGTCTTTTAAATCTTTTAAGAGCACTATCAAGTGATTCATTCTCTTTAACTCTAACTTCAGACACGTATTTCCCTCCCTCCGATGGTAGCAATTATGCTTAGACTAAAACTACATACTATTTACGTGTGGATTAAATTGGGAACTAAGCTAAATATAGCACACACACTCTATTATATATTACTCATAGAACAGGTGTCAATAATTATTTTACTGTTGTTTCAACCAGTCATACCATTTTTTAATACCGGGAGCATTAATATACCACTTTATTTTTTCTCTAGTTAGTGTTAAAATATTCCTTAGCAGAATAAATAGTTTATTATATCAAGGAAGGTATTATGATGTACAAATTAAGCAGACAAGCTTACTTTAACGTAATACAGCTATTATTGGACATCATTTTTCTGTTTGTATCATTCTTCTTATCATATTTCACAGCAAATATAAAATCGGATTTACATAGTTTTATAGATTATTTGTGGATTATAATATTTTTTGTGCCTCTATGGCTTTTCCCGATGAGTTTTTTCGGGATGTATGACAAAACAACCTTTTGCTATATGGATAGAATAATTCGAAATTGTCTTCTTTCCACTCTCTTTGCAAGTACCTTTCTGTCAACAATGGTTTTTTTCGTTAAGGAATCCATGTTCAGCAAAACTTTATTTATATTATTTGTTGTAATTGTATTAAACCTATTAATTCTTGAAAGATTAATTTATACCTTCATAATTTCCAAAACAATGAGAGAAAAAAATGCAGCAACACGGGTTATAATTATAGGTTCACCCAGTGCTGCAGAAAAATATATGGATTATATTAAAAAAACGAATATTTGGGTTAATATTATAGGTTATGTCAGTGTTGATTCAAATAAATCCGCCAAACATGTGTATAGCCTTGGACATTTAAAAGACCTCTCTGAGATCCTGAAGCATAATGTCGTGGATGAAGTAATATTTGCATTGCCAAAAGATTATGTCGGGGAAGTGGAACAGTATGTATTATTATGTGAAAAAATGGGTATTACAGTTAGAATGGTTCTCAATTTATATGATTTGAAATTGTCCAAAACCCATGTAACCACCATAGGAACTTTTCCCATACTAACATTTCATACCGTTACCCTTAATACCACACAGATGCTGATCAAACGAATAATGGATATAATAGGCTCAATTATAGGACTTATTATAACTGTCTTTTTATCATTATTTATAATACCGGCCATAAAAATAGATTCCCCCGGACCGGCCATTTTTTCTCAGGAAAGAGTGGGGCTAAACGGAAGAACCTTTAAATTGTATAAGTTTCGGTCTATGACATGTGATGCAGACACAAAGAAGCAACAACTTGCCAAATACAATCAAATAAAAGAAGGTCCCATGTTTAAAATAAAGAATGACCCCAGAGTTACCAAAGTCGGCCATTTTCTAAGAAGAACAAGTCTTGATGAGCTTCCTCAGTTTTTCAATGTGTTGAAAGGAGATATGAGTCTTGTCGGAACAAGACCTCCTACATTGGATGAAGTAAGTAATTACAAGGACTATCATTGGCGAAGAATAAGTATAAAACCCGGTATTACGGGCTTGTGGCAAATAAGTGGCAGAAGCGGTATTACAAATTTCGATGAAGTAGTAAAGCTTGACACACAGTATATCGATGAGTGGTCAATCTGGTTGGATATTAAGATCATCATCAAAACTGTGCTTATAGTGTTTAAAAGGAGCAACGCTTACTAAAAAGTCACAGGTTTTAAGCCTTTTTTCTAAAAAATTTTGCTAATTCTTATGAATTTGCTCAAGTTATTTATGTATAAAAAAATGGAAGATTCTTTCTCCCATTTTTTTATACTTTAATTATCCTAATATTTAATTAAAACGGAAGCTCCCCATCATCCTCTACAGGGAAAAACCCTTCCAGATCGCTGTCTTTATGTTGAAGTCCATCCGTTGAATAACTGTCTTTTTTACTATCGGCAAAAAACACTTCTTCTGCTATTATTTCCGTTATAGTATGCTTATTCCCCTGGTCGTCGTTCCATGAACGGTTTTGGATCCTTCCTATTACTGCAACCTGTTGCCCTTTATGAAAATAATTATTGCAAAATTCCGCTGTCTTTTCCCAAGCCGTAACAGGGAAGAAATCCGCCTGTTCCTGATCCTCTTGCTTTGAAAACCTTCTGTTTACAGCAAGTCTAAAAAGGCACAGCATCTTACCGGTAGTAGTGTGTCTGACTTCAGGATCCTTTGTTAATCTCCCCATTAAAAAAACTTTGTTCATACAAAACCAACCTACTTTCCAAATTTCTTAACATCATTATACCAAACATTTGTTCGGTTGTCCATAGGTTGTTTATGTTTTTAGAAAAAAACTGTGAATAACACTACTCATACTTATAATAATAATAACCTGTTCTCCTGTTTTCAATCTTGGTAAGCACTGTACCGATAATATTGGCATTTACACTGTTAAGCAGCTTCTTAGCCCGTTTTGCCATTTCAATTCTCGTCTGTCGGGATGCCAATACCAACAATACTCCATCGGTAATTCCCGCTACTATAGCAGCATCTGTAACCTGCGCAACGGGAGGAGTGTCTACAATAATAAGATCATACTCATCCTTCAATTTATCCAGTAGATTTTTCATTTTATTTGAACTCAACATTTCAGCCGGATTTGGCGGAACAGGTCCGCAAGTAATTATGTAGAGATTTTGAATGTCGTCCTTTTGTGTAATCTTTACTTTATAGTCTTCATTCTGTTCTGTAAGTATATTGGTTAATCCGGTCTTGTTCTTAATTCCGAAATAATGATATACCTTCGGTTTTCTCATATCGGCATCAATAATTAGAACCTTTTTACCCAATCGTGCAAGGGTAACTGCCAGATTAACGGCTGTAACCGTCTTTCCGTCACCTAATGTAGGACTTGTAACCACCAGCGTCTTTAATTCCTTATCTACACTGGTATAATACAAATTGGTCCTAAGTTCTCTGAAGGCTTCTGTTGCCGGAGCCTTCGGATTATTATGAGCAATAAGATTCTTAAGATATTGCTGCTCCAGTACTTTTTGGTCTTTTGCCTTCTTCTTACCCCTCTTGCCACCCTCAAACTCGGGTATTGTACCGATAACATTAAGTCCAAGATGTCTTTCAACCTCTTCCGGCTTTTTAAAGGTATGGTCAATAAATTCCAGTAAAAATATCAAAGCTGCTCCAAGAAATAAACCTAAAAAAGCGGAAACTGCAACATTCTTTTTTGTACTTGGACTGATGGGAACATCCGGAATTTCTGCGATATCAATAATATTAACATTTTTAACCTCAATAATTTCCGCTGCCAAATCTTGTATAACATCAGCTAATTCGTTTACAACATTAGCAGCAAGCTCAGGGTCAGTATCCTCATAACTTATACTGAATATCCTGGAATCCTTAACAGTTGTAACTCCAACTTTACTTTGAAATTCTTTAATATCAACACCAAGTTTCTCATTGATTATTTTTGCAACACGGCGTGATTTAAGTATTTGCCTGTAATCCACAACAAGTTGGTTGTTAAGTTGAATGTCTGTAATACTCAACGCGATCTGTCCCGGTTCTTTTCCAAGGAATAAGGTAGATTCAGCTTTGTACACCGGTTTTAAATAAAATTTCGTTACAAGAAATGCTGAAGTGGTAGCAAGTATTAAACATACAACTATCAGGTACCATTTCTTTAGAAGAAGATATACTAATTCTAGCACATCGATTTCTTCAAAATTTTTTTCCATATTCCTGACCCCTTTTCAAACATCTTTTCTTTTTTTCGTAGTTTTTACTTTTTTGTCGTTTTTACTTGAAAACAAGCCCCAATAATACTATTTTACATACGCTTCATATTATTGTCAAATAAATAGATTTGCAAATATCCCTTTTAAAGGAATTGTACCGATTACATTAATCTCAAGCTGATTTTCAACGTCTTCAGGCTTCTTAAACGTATGATCGAGATATTCAAGCAAATATATAAGCAATGCTCCCAACAACAGCCCTAAAACCCCTGCAACACTAATATTCATCTTTTTATTGGGTTTAACGGGTTTAGTAGGAACCTTTGCCGTATCAATAACTTGTACATTATTTACTTCAATTATATCCTTTGCTAATTTCTGAATTATGGTCGCAAGCTCGTTTGCCACAGCTGCAGCCCGTTCCCTGTCAGTATCCGCATAACTTATACTGAAAGTACGAGAGTCCTTAACCGTCTTAACACTAACATTACCTTGGAATACACTGACAGGTACTCCAAGCTTCTTTTCTATTTCCTCTGCAACAGTTCGAGACATTAATAACTCTCTATAGTCTGCCACCAACTGATTGTTGACTTGAATATCCGCAAAGCTAAAATCAACCTTTTGTCTTTCTTTACCTAGGAATAGCGTTGTTTCAGCGGTATAAACAGGTCTTAAGTAATATTGGGTTATTAAGAAAGCTGAGGTTGTCGAAAGGACAAAACATAATACAATCAAATACCACTTTTTTAAAAGCAAATAAAGTAACTCCCGAATATCTATACTAACAAAATCATTTTTATCCATCAATAGCTAACCCCTTTACTAGAATTATTTCGACTTTCTTCTATATTTTTCTATTTATATTGGTACAAATATTATTTTATTCTATATTCTATAATACTGTCAACTTTTTCAATATATAAATACACTACCTAATCTTCATTAAGTATATATGAATATCTGTAAAACAGTATTTTTGCCCTTTCGTAATCACCTCCAAGAGTTTGCCTAAGGTACTTCTTTGCCTTTTCTGTATTTTCATCGGTATATCCGTCATTCATAAGACTTTTCAAGTAACCTATATCAACCATTGAATAAATCCTTCTAAAGTCACTTAGATCTTCATCCAATATTTCATTTCTATGTTCGCGAATCTTTCTTTCAATCCACTCCTCCGATCCTTTGCCCACCGGAGACGAATCTGACGGCAAATTATCTTTTTCCTTTTCATCATTTTTCGGTTTATTGGTCGGTGTAATAAGCTTTTCCTGAGATGAAGCATTTTCTATGGGCGTTTTCAATTCCACGTCTGAAACCGTACTCTCGCCACTGGCAGAAGGTATGGGTATCTGTTCACCATTACGCGTATGCGGTGCGTCGGTCGGTTGAGTATTTACATTACTGGTATTTCTGTTCAATAGTATAGGAACAGCAAGTCCGCCAACTATTGTCAGCAATATCACCAGTATAACAACAATAACTTTCTTCATTGCTTTACTCCTTTAAACTTTTAATAGAATAGTATAATTATACTATTGACCATTTATTAGGTACTCATACCGTTAATTCTACATATTGGGTCTCAGGCTTCTTAGCATTTCGATTAAGAATGAACCTTTACTTACGTGCTTCATTCTTTCTACTTCTTTATTCTCAAACACCAGGACGGGGTTTTTATAAAAGATAATATCGGTATTCTCCGTACCGCATATTTCAATTAAGACTTTTTCAACATCCTTCATTGAAGGTATCGGCCTTTTACCTCCATGAGCATCATTAGCAATAAGATGTACCATTCCTTCCTTGATCAACCGAATTGCTTCCTTTCGAACTTCCTTACCATGATATCCCATCAAACTACCGGAATTAACCTGTATCAAGGCTCCCTTTTCAACTGCTTCCTTTATAATACCGCTTCTTCTATATTGCAGACTGTAACGCTCAGGATGAGCTATGATAGGTATATACCCCTCCAACTGCATAGAAAACAGCAGGTTAGACATATATTTAGGGATATTTTCAAAGGAAAATTCTATTAAGACATACTTTGAGTTGTTCAAGGTAAGTATTTCACCGTTCTTTATCCTATCAACCGTATCATCAGAAGCAAAAACCTCCATACCCGGATATATACTAAGTTCAATCCCTTGATTATGTAATTCACCGTTTAATTGAGAAATTAACTTATTGACGCACTCAGGTGTTGGCTTTAAATCATAATCCCCTATAAAATGTGGAGTTGCAATTACTTTACTAACACCTTTTTCCGTAAGCTTTCTAGATAGTACAACCGCTTCTTCAATTGTTTTTGGTCCGTCATCTACCCCATAAAGAATATGACAATGAATATCAACCATCATTTTATTCAGTCCTTTTTATTATGTTGAGCATATTATTTTTATATTTTTATTCTATCTATTAATTATATCAATTGCTACTTCCTACCACAACATAACTTTAATTTTTTTATTTAAGATTTGAACCCAAACTTGCTGCGGTCAATAAAGAAATTAAACCCGTCATATGAATCAGGCAGCTGGACTTTCGCCCAACTGCCTTGAATTATTTCAAACCAAGTTTTATTACGAAGCCTGTTCTGTAGTATTCTCTTCAGTTGTTGGTTCTTCTGAATTTTCTACAGCTACATCTTCAGCTTCTTTTTTCTCGATAGCTTTCAGCAATACCGTAAATGCTTCTGCACGTGTAACATTTCTCTTAGGTCTAAACGTATTGTCTGGATATCCAGCCACAAAGCCGAGTTCAACAGATTTTGCAATAAATGCCTTGGACCAGCCTCCTACTTCGTTGCTGTCAATAAACTTCAGTTCAGGATTTTCTGCTTTTCCATATTTAAATGCCTGCATTATCAACACAACCATTTCTTCTCTGGTTAGATTGTTGGATGCTCTGAATGTATTGTCTTCATATCCGTATATAATTCCGTTATCTACTCCTGTCTGAACAAATCCTATTGCCCATGAAGGAATTTGGTCTGTATCCTTAAACTTCAATGTTATCTCCTCTGCAGGTTGCAAACCGGCTGCCAATACAACTATAACTGCCATCTCTGCTCTTGTAATCTCTGCATTCGGTTTTATGCTTCCATCCGGATAACCGTTAATAATTCCTCTCTCAGCTAATTTGATTATATTTTCCTCAGCCCAATGTCCTGCTATATCATTAAACGGAGCCGCAGGCATTGTCTGTACCGGCATCGTAACTTCAGGAGTAGTTACAGGCGTCGGTGTCGGTTTTGTTCCCGGTGTAGAATCCGACGGTTTACTTGTCGTCTTTGACGTCGGTTTCGTCGTAGCTCCCGACGTTGAAGTAGGAGTTGCCGGTGTCGGGCTTGTCGGTGCCGAGCTTGTTGGAGTCGGGCTTGCCGGAGTCGGGCTTGCCGGAGTCGGGCTTGCCGGAGTC
>ERZ795046.3069-NODE-3069-length-13619-cov-4.340534_pt1 | contig 13619 bp, 9 predicted proteins | sample MGYA00375130_ERZ795046 | MGnify/ENA primary metagenome ERZ795046 (study PRJEB30175, sample SAMN05720202) | activated sludge metagenome | isolation source: anaerobic digester from wastewater treatment plant | place: Japan | collected 2015-05-15 ...
TTTGAGGGACAGTCCTCAATTTTTTTATCAATCTGCCGGGACGTGAAAATACAAAGGTCTAATATTGTATTTCTGGCAAGCGGATTATCAGGCAACCAATTGAAATAGCGAAAAGAACATCTGTCCTTTTGTTCTCTCAACGTAACAGGTTCCGTCCACACTGATAATTATTCTAAATACATAGTATTAAAGATCTCACAAAGGTGTCTTAGTTTTTGCTTTAGTAATAGTTAATAAGCCTGTCCCTGTAATCCTTCCGGATTCCTTCCTGCAGGTACTTTATCAGGTTTTTGAGCATGGAGGCGCCTTCGGCTTTTGTCAGTTTTTTGTTAGGGTTCATGTTACCTTTGCTGTCGCTTTGGATAAGCCCGATTTTCTGGGCCACATATGCGGCATTCCTTGCATGTTCGGGGATCAGGTCATTGTCACGGAAGCTTGTTACTGCCACCGGAGCAGGCGCCAGTGATTCGAACCCAAGCGCTCTGATAAAAGCAACAACCGCTTCTGCCTTTGTTATATACTCATTTGGGGCAAACCTGTTATCGCCTTTGCATAACATTATGCCACGTTCAAATGCGTTTTTGATTTCATTGAAATAAATATTGTCTATCGAAACGTCATCGAATGGTGAAACAACCGCTTCTTTTCCGGTTGTCCGGCGTGTCGCCGTAGTAGTCCTTGTCACGAGCGTCGGATCCTGCGGCACCTCTCTTGCGATTTTCGCCATTGCTGCAGCAAATTCCGCCCTCGTCATATAGTTATCGGGATAAAAATTGGATCCGTCTCCTTTGAAAACCTCAAGTCCGAACATGAGCCTGATATCATTTTCAGCCCAATGGCCTCTCGCATTTCTCACATCCACAGACGGCAGCCGTTTTTGTGTTGGAAATGTTTCAATGACTAAACTGTCGTTATATGTAATTATACGGTCTGTCGAAACTCCTTTTGCATCAAACTCCGGCAGCATGCATGTGTATTCCAGCACGTTGCTGTTCAAACGGCTCTGGACATAACTGCCTGCAAAAGAAATTTGGTTGGGCTTGTTTTCAAAGTATTCCAATTGCTCTGTTGATGTCGAAGAAATTGTAATCGTCGCGGTGCCTCCCCAGACATCGACGCCATCGCTTGTGTTCCTCTCGCCGCTGATAACATAGTCGAGCAGCAGGCTCTCGGCATTGCCCCAATACTGGTCATAGCCGTAAAAAGTGCCGGTGCATTCGACTGTAACCGTATTACCATCATTAGCCGCCCCAACCTGATACGTTTTCCTGCTCCATATGCTTCCGGCATGGTAGCTGACAGCCGGTCTGGGATCGATCAGGTTGGATCGGGCAAACTGGTAATAATTGCGGTTCGGAATGGTATATGTAACGCCATCTATATTGACACTCTCGCGTGCTGAAGTCAGGCTTACAGTCTCCGTGATCTGGCCATTCTCCTTCTTCTCCGACTCAGTGGTGAATGTCAGCACACGTGTGAGAGTATTTTCGCCGTTACGCAGGCTGTATGTATATGTGGTTGTGAGTTTGTCCTGTCTCTGGCTCTTTTTTATGACAAGTGTCCCCTCAAACACGACCGGTTTGCCGCTGATGAAGGTGACCTCCTTGTAGTCGAATGTTGTATTATCAGGCACCTCTCCTGATGAAATGCCGCCTTCGTACCCGCAGATGCCTTCCCGTGCAAAAGCCTGGCTGCACATGAGGAATGCAGCAATTATAGCAAGCAGCAGTGCTGTGACCCTTTTCTTCATAAATGAAACCTCCGGTTCAAAATCATTCTACTATAATAATGTAGGCATCTCCGTCTGCAGTCCTGTCCCGTTTTATGATCCTTACATCAGTGCCTTTCTTAATGGATGAAGGATCGATAAGTTTACCGTTTTCAATAACTATGGTGTTGTTGAGGATATTCACAGTCATGTCGGCAATATTATCCCACTTATAGGTGGAAGGGTTGTATGCGGCTGCCTTGCGTATACTGATCGTACCGTCGTCCGCGGCATATACCGTGCCTCTCACGTTCACCGTCCCATAAGGTGCGGTACTTACAAGAACTGTGTCAATCCCGTCGGCAACTACATAGACCACATCGTTTATGTAGCTATCTTCACCGTATCCCACAAAATCCCGGACATTCAAAACGCCATCTTCTGTCAGGATTCTCGTATTGAGTGTTATATTGAAAGTTTTTGGCGTATTGTAAAACTTCCAGTCGATCCCCTGCAACTGGGAGAATGACTCGATAGTGAAATCCATGCTCTCGCTGATATCGCTGATCCTTCCGCGATAGATCGTGAGTGCGTTATTCGGCGGCTCTTCAACATTGACAACAGATGCGTAATAATTGCCGCTCTTATAGTCTCTGTTCAATGCCATGTAAACCTTGTCATTAGAACTGAGACTATTGCCTGAAACCAGTCTTCCGTATTTCACAACGATACTGCCGTCGGAAAATCCGACCGTTCTGTTTTCATTGGCTGTTTTGAAACTTGATGAACCGGGTATGAACTCGCTGATCGTGTCCGCGATTGACGATATTTCCGTATCAAGGCTGTTGCGGTATGTTACTGCAACAACTTTTTCAATACCGCCATAGGTCCTCTCAACAGCAATGTACGCTTCATTCTGATAAAGCAGTCTGTCCGCATCGTTTATGCTGACAGGAGTATCCTTCAGATAGATCCTGTAATTATCACTCAGCGGAAGGGTCGAAGCGCCTTTTCTGTCAACAAGCTCCCATCTCCCCTTTCTGAAGACCTGCATGCCCATAACTGTTATCTTGTCTGATATTCTGTCTATTTTTGTGATCTTTCCTTTATAGATATTGTTGATATAATACTCATCGCCTTCAATCGTGATTTCCTTTAATTCTGTCGAACGAGCAGTCTCATTCAGAAGCAGCCTTACGCGGTCGCCGTCTTTTAATGCTGCAAAACCTGCGAGATACCTGTCTTTTATTACTATAACATTGTCACCTACATCAAGAATTTGCTGCGTCCCGTCGTCATACTCAACAATTACCTGGGCAGGCATTTTGGATATAATCCGTGCATACCTGACGGTATAGTTATCAACAGCGCTCACAGATACAATATAGCCATCGCTGTCAAGGCGCAGATATGCCGTGTCTCCAGCCTGGATGCTGTCGACGTCTGCAGGTTCATGGTTCCTGAATACTTCTATCCTGCTCTGATCAACGTAATTATAAGTCCTGAGCGTCAGTGGATTGCTTCCGGTGCCAGAGCCGTCCTCGTTGAAAAGAGTTATATATCCAAGGCTTGGATTGTTTTCTTCGACAATTCCTTTTACGATTCTCCTGGCTTCTGCATTTATGCCGATATCCACTCCCTGGATCTCTTTGACGAGATTATTGCCGTCTATGGTGAGGATAACGGTAGCGTCGCCGGTTATGCCTGACAGGTCGGACTTTACCCCGTTAACGGTAACTTTTGCCTGGGGCGAGACCCTGTAAGTTGCTTTGGTTGCCTGGGACCAGGAAAATCCATCGTTTACAACAATATCATTCAAATCCGGGTAATCAGTTTCAAACAACTGGATCACATCGATAAGCCGATTTTCCTGGTCGACACTTTGAACATTAGCGGCTATGTATTTCACATCCTTGACATTTGACAAAACATGTACGTATTTGACTTTGTTACTGCTGTCGGAAATATACTGGATCCTGTCGCCTTTCTGAAGTAGACTGCTGTTGCCGATGGAACCGTTTTTATAGACAACCAGTTCCGCTTCCTGTCCCGGCAATGCCGTCCCGACATTCTCATCCCTGCCGCCTGTTACCGGCGCTGTCTGCGTGGTTGTCTGAATCAGTGCAAAACTGCCGTCCGCATTTGCAACGTAAATATTCCTGCCTGTTGAAGAAGTTTTGCCTGTATAGTCGCTGGTTGGGGACAGTTCTTCGATAATACCGGATAATCTGGTGTGTCCTGTTGCCTGCAAAATAAAATCTTCAGCATTCTTGATGATCTGGGCGCACTGTTCCCTCGTAACAGACTGGCGGGGATTAATACGGCTGTTGCTTCCTGAAATGATCCCATACCTTAACAATGCCTCGACATATGGCAGTTTTTCAGGATCAATGCTGCGCCAGTCTGTATAATTGACTACTTCCTGCAGTTGCGACACAGGCTCGATTTTCAGTGCTAGAGAAAGCCAATAAATCAATTCCTGGCGCTGTGCCGGATTGTTTCGTCTGAAGCTGTCCTCCGCCAACGATGACTGGTCCGTGGCAAAAGCATTCGCCAGATCATTGAAGGAGATCAAACCCTCGTTTGCCGCCAACTGCAGATATCCATCGTACCATACCTCCAGAGGATCAGTTTTCCTGTTTGCCTGTAACCGGGCATTGTTGACGGCCGTACCCAACTGCTGAGCTTCGGCTCCGCGTCCTGCTGCCCTGTATGCCACTGCCAGTGCCTCCTGCTTTGTCAGGGGGACAGTTCTACCAAATCTCCCGCTTGAATCTTTGAATCCAGTTAAAAAGCCAAGAGCACTAGTTTCGTATATAGCCTCACTGGCCCAGTTATCTGCTCTCACATCACTGAACGAAAGATATCGTATAACAGAGTTTGCTCCCAAATCCCCATAATATACCGTCCTCTGGATCTCCGCAGTAATTGTCTTCGGGGGGAGGGACAGTTCTGCAATTATTATCAGAGCAACGATAATAGCTCCAAATTTCAAATTCCTATGTTTGTATGTCATCCGCAAACCAAGCACCCTTTCACGATTTGAGCGACAATGAATTAAGCCGATATCGGCATATGACCTGTTATATATATCGGCTTATAACACTCGAATTTTAGTTTTTTGCCGGCTTACATCGATTAAATTTATGTTACAGGACAGATGGTTCCAATATTAGAGATTGTCCCTGAAACTTGAGAACTGTCCCCAAATAAAAGAACGGTCCTGGTAAATCAAGAACCGTCCCCAGCATCAGTTTTTTGAGAAGTGTCCCTAAACCTACATCCGATCGGGTGCATTTATGCTCAGAATATCAAGCACATTTTTAATCACAGTTTTGACCGCTGACACAAGTAAAAGCCTTGCTTTCATGAGTTTCTCTTCCTCGCCCTTTACCCTGCATTCGTTATAAAAGCTGTGGAAAAGTGAAGCAACATCGGTGACATATCTCGTCAGGCGGCTGGGCTCCAGCGTCTGTGCTGCTATCCTTATTTCATCAGGGTATTCGGCAAGCTTTTTGATCAAATCTATCTCTTCCGGAGCAGTAAGCAGCGTGAGATCCACCTCATTTGCGGAAGGTACGCTTATGCCCTCGCTTTCCAGCAACCGCAGCATGCTGCAGATTCTTGCGTGCGCATATTGCACATAATAGACCGGGTTTTCATTCGACTGCTTGACTGCGAGGTCAAGGTCGAAGTCAAGATGACTACCTGCGGCTTTCATATTGAAAAAGAATCTTGCTGCATCTCTGCCGACTTCCTCGAGAAGATCATCCAGGGATATGGCCCGGCCTGTCCTTTTGGACATCCTGGCGATCTCACCGTTTTTAAAGAGTCTGACCAATTGGAATAAAACTATGTCCAACCTTGTAGGGTCAACCCCCATAGCCGCAACTGCAGCCTTCATTCTTGCAACATGGCCATGATGGTCTGCACCCAGCAGATTGATAACCCAGTCAAAACCGCGCTTTACAAACTTATTTCTGTGGTAGGCTATGTCAGATGCAAAGTATGTCGGTAATCCGTTGCTCCTGATAATCACTACATCCTTCTCGGCGCCGAAATCCGTCGCTCTGAACCACTGAGCGCCGTCTTTCTCATACAGGAGGCCCTTTTCTTTCAGGTAATTGATTGTTTCTTCAAATTCTCCGCTGTCATAAAGTGATTGCTCCGAGAACCAGACATCGTAATGGATCCCGTATGCCTCAAGGCCTTTTCTAATTCGTTCAAGGTTTCTCGGGAGGGCAAAATTGACCAGTTCTCTGCGCCTTTCTTCAGGATCCGCATCCAAAAGCTTGTCCCCGAATTGCTCGATGTAATCCCTCATATGGTCAATAATATCTTCACCCTGATATCCATCTTCAGGGAATTCTATTGCATCCTCGCCTTTCAGCAATTGTATGTACCTGGCTTCCAGTGAAATCCCGAATTTCTCGATCTGGTTCCCTGCATCATTGACGTAATACTCCCGGGTAACATCATAGCCCGCGGCCTGAAGCACACTGGCAATACAATCGCCCAGCGCTCCGCCCCTGGCATTACCCATGTGCAAAGGCCCGGTCGGGTTCGCACTGACAAACTCAACCATCACTTTTTTGCCCTGGCCTATGTTGATCCTGCCGTAATCTTCACGCTCATGGCTGATGATTTTCAGCGTATCGTACAGCCACGATGTATTAAGGAAGAAGTTGATAAACCCAGGTCCGGCACATTCGGCCCGCTGAATATATGTGTCTGTAAAATCCATATTGTCAATCAATATTGAGGCTATCTGTACAGGCGCTTTTTTCGCCTTTTTAGCCAGCAACATTGCTGTATTTGTGGAAAAATCGCCATGCTCCTTCTCTTTCGGCGTTTCCACGATTATTTCATCGATGGTCACATCAGGCATAAGGCCCTTTTCGGCTGCTGCAGCCAGTGCCTTCCTGACAACGCTTCTGACCTGTTCCCTAATGTTCTCTATTATATTCGTCATTTAGTTGCCCAACCTCCCTGATTGACATCCAGAAATCATTTTCACCTGTTTCGGTATTATCTATTTCCAATTGATAACCAATGCGGATTTCTCCGCCACTGTCATCAATTTTTACATCAACTTCATTTGCAGTAACTCCGACGGTAAAGGCGCCATACTCAGTGTCATAGTAGGATATGTGCTTTTGCCCCTGCTGAAATACAAACTGCGAGTTTATCGTTCCAACCCTGACCAGAGTTACTATCCCGTCCATGACCATCAGCGTGGTCGTGGTTCCGCTCATGCCGGTAACTTCGCTTTCATCATAGGTAATAAAATAAGCTTCGTCCTTTTTATAGTACTTCCCTTCGGTAACGAATTCCATAATTGTGTTCACCTGATCGTTGGTGGACTGCGTGCCCTTTACTGATATTATCACATTCTTGTCCATACAAACACGCACCTCCCCTGCAGCAAGCCGAACATCAGATCCTTGATAACAACAGTTTATGAAACCCGTAGTTCTGCTATCAGTATTCCTCGATATCCACCCTCTTTGCCGAATTTACGGTTTTCCCAAGTATCGCACTGCATAAAGGTTCAAATTTCTCGACACTGTCACTTGTATAATAGTGATACATCGGCTTCAGTTGAGGGTCTCGCTGCATATTATTATCCAAAATAATTCTTTTTACAACCCTTGCCACTTCATAAGCTGAACTGACCAGAGTTACACCTTCTCCCATGACCTTCGAGATTGTGTTCTTGAGCAGCGGATAATGCGTACATCCAAGAACCAGCGTATCTACACCGGTTTGTTTCAGCGGTGTGAGATACTCCTTCGCAATACTGTAGGTGATGTCATTTTCCCACCACTCTTGTCCTTCCTCAACAAGCGGAACAAAAAGGGGACAGGCCTTCTGATACACCTCGATGCTGCTATCGAGTTTGCTTATGGCTTTTTGATACACGCCGCTGCTTATTGTCAAGGGAGTTCCGATTACACCAACCTTCTTGTTCCTGGTTACTGCAACTGCTGCCGCTGCGCCTGCTCCTATGACCTCGATTATGGGCAGGTCATGATTTTTCCTGACAAGCTCGTAACCATGCGCGCTCATTGTATTGCACGCGATTACGACCATTTTTATATCATGAGTCAGTAAAAAACGGATATTCTGGAGTGTATACTTAATAACAGTCTCCCTGGACTTTATCCCATATGGGGCCCGTCCACTGTCACCGAAATATACGAGGCTCTCATGAGGCAACTGCTCTGCGATTTCTTTAAAAACCGTCAAGCCTCCGAGGCCGGAGTCAAAGATCCCAATTGGTCTGTTATCCATACTGATATTTCCCCCATATTCATTGCCGGCAAACAATGATCACAAGTAATCTATTTCCTTCTTGTTATCTTCAAAACGTTCCAATGCCAATTCTATCAATCTGTCAACCAGTTTTTCATAAGGCAGTCCAGATGCAGCCCATAGTTTCGAATACATACTGATTTTCGTAAACCCGGGCATGGTGTTTATCTCGTTTATAAAGATACCGTAATTGTCTCTTCGCACAAAGAAGTCGACTCTTGCTAGACCAGAACAGTCCAGCGCCTTAAACGCTCTTACCGCATACTCCCTTACTTTCTCGATTACTTCAGCAGGCAGTTCTGCTGGTATAATAATTTGAGAACTGTCCCCGCTCAGGTACTTTGCCTCATAATCATAAAACTCATTACATGGTATCACTTCACCTACAGTCGATGCAACAGGATTATCATTCCCCAGCACAGCACATTCTATTTCCCGGCCATCGATAAACTCCTCCACAAGAATGCGCCTGTCATATTTCGCTGCCAACTCCAATGCGGCACGAAGCTCGCCAATATTGCGGACTTTACTTACTCCGACTGAAGAACCGGCATTTGATGGCTTAACGAAGCAAGGATAGGATAAAACGCGATTGACATCATCACATATCTTATCAAAATCTTTGCTGATCTGCTTGCGGTTATAAACAAGATATTTACCCTGGGGCAAACCTTCCTTATCAAAAATAATCTTGGCATAAGCCTTGTCCATCCCCAGCGATGAACTTAACACACCGCAGCCCACATAAGGAATCCCGGCAAGTTCCAGCAGGCCCTGGATCGTGCCGTCCTCGCCATTGCATCCGTGCAGAACGGGAAAAACCACATCGATCTTTTTATTATCTCTTTCTGATTCAGCAATTGCCGTACCTGCAGTCAATAACGCATGATCCTGCTTGACATTTGATTCAGCCAAAGCCTGCCATTCCCCGGTCCCGATGAGTCCTACAGGCCCATCATAGGGTAGCCATCTCCCATCCTTTGTAATACCAATCATCGCTACTTCATACTTATCGGTGTTTATATTCCTGATAACAGACTCTGCTGAATATCTCGAAACCTCATGTTCTGAGGACTGTCCCCCAAAAATGACCGCAACCCTGATCTTATCGCCCATCAAATATCAACCACCTGTTTTAAAATAGCCCATCCCTAAATATATATTGTTTATTTTACTATTTAAGTACCATGACTTCAACAGTTTGGAGGGGACATTTCTCTTAAATATGCAAACCTTATAACAGTGAAATTCCTCACTTTCTTATATATGGCGGTCTACAATTATATTAAGTTAGTCTTATCTGGTAAATATGAATCCTGCTCCACTGTTTAATAAATACCTTAATGAGAACATGTTAAGGGTTTTGTAGAGAAAAATTTGCCCTGTAACTGATTTTTACAGCAGAAACGAATAGGTTTAAGAAATGTTTATAGCAAATTATAGGAATGGGTAGGACACTAGTAAATCTTTGACCATTGCACCGTGTAACATCCAAAAACTACCGAATATTCAACAGAAACATCACTAATAAAGCCCAGCATATAGAAGTTCATTAAATATAAGTGAATACTGTGATCCTTTCTTTTCCGTCAGTTCGAAACCTTTTCTGCAAAGTCCGGCACACCCTGATATTGTTACGTTGAACATGTTCTCACATATCTGTTTGTACCTCAGGCCGCATAATACACGCAGTACATATGCCGTGAAAGCTCTGTATTCGTTTTGCCTTCTGTCTGTGCTGATTATGCTTTCAACCGATTTCTTCAGCTTCATGGCTATATAAGCCATCACTTTCGCCGGTTTCATGTCCCTGATAATAACCTTTCTCCCACTATCATACTCATTCTGCAAGTTGAAAACCTCTTCGCAGATATCGTCCGGATCAATGGCTTCCATATCTCTTCTCCTTGATACAAACTCTTTGTACCTTCTTATGAAACTCTTTTTGTTTTTCATGCCGAAAATACTTTGTATCAAGCTTTTATCTACCAGTCTGTGGACATCTTTCCTTATCCCAAGATAAATACCATATGACGAATAAGGGTACTCCTCTTCCCTGCCTCTGTATCCCTCTATATCCTTTGGATTATTATGTATATATGCTGACAATACAAGACAGTATCTGTCGTTGTCCACTATCTTGCTCAGAAATCTCCCTTGAAACAGCGGTCCGTGCCGGTCATATTTCCTGTTGTAATAAATAACGTAAGTAGTGTTTATACTGTGCATCAGGCTTGAAATATCATAACCTCTTGGATCTATATACAGATGCACATGGTTGCCCATAAGACAATATGCATATACAGCACACTTATATTTTCGCATATATCTGCCGACAAGGTACAGATAAAAATCCATGTCCGCACAATCTCTGAACAGATTTACCTCCGATATGCTTCTACACATGATATGATACTGCGCTTCGCTGTGCTTTTCTCGGGCCATTCTGGGCATCTGAATCACCTTAGGTTTTTTATGATTGTACTATTATTGTATCACGGAACATATGTTCTGTTCATTATTTCCATATTATTTCCTATTAATTTGTCACTTTAATAAAAAAGGCCAGACCAGAAAAACTTCTGATCCGGCATGAACATTAATTTTTCTAAAGTTCTGTTCTGCACTAATTGCCTTATTGGCAAGCATCAAGTATCATACCTGCCATCTGCTAAAAAGAAGAACTGTCCCTCCTCATTCAGCCCACCTATTCAAGAATCTCCAGGCCGTCTATTGTTTCACCGTTCTGCCCTGAAGTTTCTTTGGAACCATTATAATCGTCGACATTGTTCCCCTCCAACAAGGAATTATCGCCTTCTGCTATTCCCGTAGTCGTTTCGGCTCTATCTTTGCTTATCAATTGAGGACTCCTCGGGAATAAAGCATCGAATTTAAAGTGCCCCATGAACTCTTTCTGCTCCTTTCCCTCTATCAGGAACCTCACCTTTTCTATCTCTTCCAACTCAGTCAACGAGTTGACAATTGAATATATAGTCATTTTCTCAGCATCTTTCCCGCCTGGATGTTTTGTCTTGAACTCTTTCGAGAAGTCAACAGTAGCAACCTTGTTCTTTATGCTTACCGGCGAGAGCAGCTTCGCCTCGGCTGGGACGGTTCTCTTAAACAGCCGTTCGTCCGAAGGCCCCTTGATCAATTCATTTACAATGGCCGTTGCCATGTTGCTTGTGCTGTCTTTAATATCGGTCGAATCAACATATCTGATTTCCAACTTCAGCTTAGTATTGTCTTCATTGGCAAAATAGAGCCGCAGCGGCGTCTTGTCAGTCAATTTGCTGGCTTCGTTCTCTCCGATGATGATGCTGCTCACAGGTCTGAGCTCATCCTCCGGCTCTTTCTGCAATCCAAGTTTTTGGAGGACACTGCATCCCGAAAACATTATTATAGAAGCAACTACTAAAATGATCGAGATAATTTTCCTCATAATTCAGCCACCTCACACCAGTACGGCGGTATTTCCCAAGTACGCCCCTTACCGCCGCGTAATTCCATCTAAGGTAATACTATGCCGAGGTGACCGTCCGTATGCGCAGTTGGTTAAATTTTTGTCCGAAAATAACTGTATCGCTGAAGTACTCCAACACAGCTTCGGATGAGTCGTTGCTCTCATCATCAATCAATAACTGCTCCACGCCAGGTCTTTCATTCTTTGTTTATGCGGATTCACCATTTGCATATAAGCAAAACACTCGTCCTTAAGCCATCCAGTTATCTTTTTGAGCATATATCCCGCCCCACTCTTGTCTGCATACTTACATTCATGAGTTTCAGATTCATTACACTTTATGCATATTGTGGACAGCAGCAATTTTTCAAGAACCACATACATCAATCTTTTATGTCAACAGGCTTCCCGCAATCAGTAGTTTCAACATATGAAACCCCACTTCCAGCTTTACTCACATCAGGCCGGCTCATTTCCCTTGAAACGCCCGTAATCCCGGAACCACCCAAATCACCGCTTCCTTCTGCCGTTTTCACATCAGCGGATTCAACAACCGATCTATCCTGCATTACTGTTTTATATACCAGGTACCCTCCATTAAGGTTTTTTACTGACGTAAAACCTCTCCCCGCAAGCATCCTGGCAGCAATGTATCCTCGCAGTCCAACCTGGCAAAACACGTAAATACTTTTATCGTCAGGCAATTCACCTGTTCTCTCTCTCAATTCATCAAGAGGTATATTTATTGCACCGTCAATAGTCCCCAGCACAAACTCCGCCTTTGTCCTGACGTCCAGAAGAAGCGATTTCGTCTTATCAAGCTTCTCGATCTCATCCCAATGATATATCGAAGCGTCACCTTTCAGCAAATTCGACGCAACAAATCCCGCTATATTGACAGGGTCCTTTGCCGATGAAAAAGGAGGAGCGTAAGATAACTCCAATTCCTGAAGATCGAACACTGTCATGCCGGCGCGTATCGCTGTGGCAATAATGTCGATCCTTTTGTCAACACCGTCATAACCAACAATTTGAGCGCCGAGTATCGTGCCGCAATTTTTTGCGAACAGTATCTTTATGGTCATGGGTGTGGAGCCGGGATAATAATTGGCATGCGAAGGTGAGTACGTAAAGGATTTCTCATAATCAATCCCAATTTCCTTCAGCCGCTTTTCATTCGCTCCTGTTAATGCAACTGTCATGTCAAACAGCTTTATAATGGAGGTAGCCTGTGAGCCATTGTATTTCACATTTCTTCCACAGATATTATCAGCCGCTATCCTTCCCTGCTTATTAGCCGGCCCAGCCAGCGGCACAAGAACAGTTCGCGTAAGTTCTGCATGGGACCGATCATCAAGATTGCCATAAGCTGATTCCCTGACTGTTACTTTGTTGAGAACTGTCTCCATAAAATCATACAATTCGACAGCATCACCGACAGCGTAAATATCGGGATCAGATGTCTGCATGAATTCATTAATTGCAATGCCACCTGACTCCCCCAGCGTCAAGCCAGCGTCAGATGCCAGTTTTACATTGGGCCTGACACCTACCGATAGGATGACCATGTCTGCAGCCAATAAACGGCCATCGGACAGCCTGACACCAATTTTTTCACCGTCAGGGATAAATTCGCTTACACCGGTTTTCAGATAAAGACGGATTCCTTTCGATCTCAGGTATTGGTGCACAAAGGCAGCCATATCACTGTCCAGAGAGCCAGCAACATGGTCCGACAACTCAACAATTGCAACGTTTATGCCTCTTTCATGCAGATTTTCGGCCATTTCCAGGCCAATAAAGCCAGCCCCGACAATAACTGCATTCCCGGGTTTGTTACTTTCCATAAAATCCTTGATCCTGTACGTATCCGGGATATCACGCAATGTAAAGATCCTTTGCGAATCGATTCCGACCAGTCTCGGTTTCACAGGCTCAGCGCCCGGCGAGAGGATCAGGCGGTCATAGCTTTCCTTATAGATTTTATTGTTTGTTCTGTCAAACACATCAACGGTTTTATTTTTTCGATCTATGCTGAGAACCTCACTGTTCACCCTGACATCAATGTTGAAGCGTTTTTTCATATTTTCAGGAGTCTGGATAATAAGCTTCTCTTTTTTTCTGATCACTTCT
>ERZ795046.3075-NODE-3075-length-13598-cov-4.418150_pt1 | contig 13598 bp, 12 predicted proteins | sample MGYA00375130_ERZ795046 | MGnify/ENA primary metagenome ERZ795046 (study PRJEB30175, sample SAMN05720202) | activated sludge metagenome | isolation source: anaerobic digester from wastewater treatment plant | place: Japan | collected 2015-05-15 ...
GCGGGCAGCCTTGAGACATATATTGCCGCATTCAGACAGGCGGGAGTCATTCCGGCATTCTCCTTAAGCGAGGCGTTTGATATCGCCCGGCTCGTTGTCTCGGAAGGATACCCCCGAGGGAAACGAACAATAATCCTTACCAATGCCGGCGGCTTTGGAGTACTGGCTTCAGATTACGCAGAAAAATATGGCCTTGAGATGATCAACCTGCCTGATGTGGTCTATGAGGAGTTAAACAAGCTCCTCCCTGATCTCTGGTCACACAAAAATCCGGTTGATCTGCTTGGTGACAGCAATGCGTCCCGATTTGCCCGGGTCTTTGACATTCTTATTAAATACCAGAACTTCTGGGACATAGCGGTAGTCATAACCGCTCCGGTGGCTCTGATGGACCCCAAAAACCTTGCTCATGAGATGATCCGTCTCTCCCGGTTTACACGATCGATGGTGGTTGGATGCCTCCTTGGCGGGGATTCCATGAAAGCTGCCATTGACATGCTGGGTGAGGCACACATTCCTAACTACCAGGATCTTCAGGATGCCTTCAGGGCCGTGGGATCTATCATCTCATCATGTGTAGTAAACGGATGTAATGAAGAAGAGTAACAAAGTTTTAAGGAGAACTCTTTACAAGCGGTTTCAGACCACTCATGGTACCAATCTCTTTTTGGAGTTCATCATATTCCCGCTCAAGACGACGGAGAAACTCTGAATATTCATCCGGTCCATATGTGTCGTTTTCTTCTGCCGGGTTATGATTCCCATATCGTTCTTCAAGGATGATCAGAAGTTTTCTGGCTACCTCAATCGTCCGATAGAGCCGGGCGAACTTTCGTATCTTCTCTTCAGGCAATCCGGCGCGCAATCCATGGTTTATTATCTCTTCTATTGATTTGACTTTCTCAAGCGCAGACGTGATATGATCAATGCACCGTTTCGGCGTAACGGGTTTCATGATGTAATCTTCGATGCAATACGAAAACTGTTCAGCTTCACGATAGGTAAGATTCTTACCTGTCTGCATGATAACCGGGATGTTCTTAAGCTCCTCAATACGTTTCAGCCGGTTCAGCGTCTCCCATCCATCCATTGGTTCCATCATCATATCCAGAAGAATAATATCTGGACGATAGTGGGTACTGAGCAGATCCAGACACTCCTGCCCGCCAAGAACCCCCTCAGTTTTAAACCCATATTTATTGAGACCTATAACAAATAACTCATTTAAGGCGGGTTCATCATCGACAATCAATACATGTGGAGGCATGAGGGTCATTGTCTCATGAAACTGGTATGCCATCCTGTGCATTAAATTATACCCTACTGATCGCAAGATTATGGTCTCATGACTCCACATCATACTGCACCATGCATCGATCTGACTGGTGCACTTATCATACCGGAACGGGAACCCGATACACAAAAAAAGCAGGAGAATGATCACCAGGACTTATGCACAAAATTGTCCGCATTTACGATACTGGCACTATCTCCAGTAGCCCGGATCACAAATAGTCCGTTTTTCTCAGCCATAGCTCTCGCCCCTGCATCTTCTGACATGAAAGCGACAGCTCCATAGATCTTCTTGTCAGCGTACTCCGGCATCCATTTCTTTGCCTGCTGTAACTTCCTGAGAAAATGTTTGATGTCTTCCGGTCTGAGTGTGGTTTTTACCTCAACAATGACAACTTCAGCTCCATTGATGGCAATGATATCAAACACATAATCGATTCCGTCACGCCTGCCAGACCTCCGTTTTATGGTATCGGTGACCTCTATACCCAGCTGATTCAGGATTTTAATAATATCTCCTTCTACCAGGGATTCGACTAATTTTCCCCACTGGAAAGTGAATAGTTGCTCTCATTTATTGATCTTTATCTGTCTCCTGTAATTTTTTATCAGTTTCCTGAAACATGAACCAGACCTTTTCAAAGGAGAGCGGACCATCAATGGTATTCTGATCTGATGATGGTGCTGATTTCGGCTTTGACGTCGGAGCCATATCTGAATACATCACTCGTACTATGAGGTTTTATGGGTTTTGGAACTTGAAGAGTCACCCCTTTTCATGAAGTCATCCTTTTAACGTAACGACATAGCAATCCCCAATCCATATCAAACGCTTTTTTGGGGGAAAAACCATGCAATCAGACGACAGTGCATATCGTTTCAATTCCTTTGTTCATCTTTGGCACTCCTGTTGATCTGCTCTTCTGATGCACCGGTCAGTCGCAGGGATGTATGGCTCTCATCACCGTTTTTCCTTCTTCGACGGATTCGCACCATGACAAAGGTAAGACCAACCAAAAGGGCCAGCCCGTTGATTATTACCGAAACTATCGGATTGACCATCGTCTGGCCGATGAGATTTGCATGCACCACCGCGAGTATGAGAGCCGGATATATCAGACCATGAATAAATCTCCACCGGTTTTTTAGAGCCATTCTGAAAATACCGGCACAAAAGGCCAGATAGATCAGAATAAATGCAATTCGCCCGCCTGTTGCCAGAAAATCATAGAGCGAAGAGGTATCAGGAATAAAAACACCAGGATTCAAAGCCAGGTATGCGTAGAGGACCGGATGCAGGGTAATAAGAATAAGCCCGCCTATCGCAAAGATATGATGAATTTTGAGAAATGGCTTTCCAAACTGTGATTTCACCGCATTCTTATTCATGTTCAGAAGAGCGCCAAAAGATAATGAGATAAAACCCCATACCCCTGCAATCCGTATAAGAGTATACAAAGACCATGAGGTCTCAGACCCAGCGATAATGAAGAGGGGGATGATGAAAAGTATGAGTATGCCACAAAAGAGGATAATACGAATCCGCGAGTCCATACAGTATTAGGAGTATTCGAAACGTATGATACCTCTGTAACCATGCTGGTTATTGTGTAATCCATTCCATATTCTATGTGAATTAATAAAATGAAGGAATGGAACGGACCAGACCTTGTGATATGGTATACTGCTCTTCGGAATATATTTGGTCCCCGGAACTGGTGGCCTGCTGATTCTGCATTTGAGACGATTATTGGTGCCGTTTTAGCCCAGAATGTATCATGGAACGGCGCTTATCAGGCGGTCTGTGCACTCAAAGAAGCAGGGCTTATGGATGCACATGCATTGATTCAGGCCGGACCGGATACAATTGCTCCCCTGATCCGATCATCGCGTTATTATAACCAGAAAGCACAGCGGATCATCGTATTTCTTACTTGGTTTTTTGAGAACTGCAATGGGGATATCAGCCAGATGGCATCCCGTGACCTTGGACAGATCAGAGAGGAACTTCTTAATCTTTCAGGGTTTGGACCAGAGACGGTTGATTCGATACTCTTATATGCTCTTGAAAAACCGGTTTTTGTAGTCGATGCATATACCCGGCGGATCGGGTACCGACAGGGATGGTTCCATGAACAGGCATCCTATGCGGATATGCAACAATTCTTCATGGATCGGTTATCCCCGGATGTCCCGTTATATAATGACTTTCATGCCCAGATCGTATACCTTGGGAATACAATCTGTAAAAAAACACCCCAGTGTACAGCCTGTCCGGTTCAGACAATTTCCCGTAGGCATCAGTGTCAGTATGCACTGAATATGAGCAGATCTGCTCCTGACAGGTGATGGTGGTGAGTGAATATCTGGCCATTCTTGCACTCTCTCCGGCTGTACGGTATACCATCAGGCGGTTCTGGCCGATGAAGCCAGGTCAGATTGTACGTCTTCTCATCATCTCCTTCTTCATCGGGGCATGGATTTCAAGTCCGGTTCCAGATCTATCATATGGAGATATTCCCTTTCTCATGGAATCAAAAGGAGATATAATCGCGAACGGGACGTCCATGATTGCAACAGTCATGACCGGACTTCTCCTCATTTTACTGGGATATGCCCTCTTCAGTTCCATATTCCAGTTCATATTCGTAGATTACCTCTCATCTGAAACAAAACAGATACTTCCCTCACTTTGGGCCCGAACAGGAATGGGCATCCGGCTGCTTGGATTTTACCTGGTCACTATTGCCATAATTGGAATCTGTGCCCTCATTGCAGTGATGACCATCGCTGTTCCGGTTCTCTCATCTCATCCTGATAATCCTGCGGTATTGTATATCGCTCTTTTGTATGCACTGGCCGGGCTTTTGATTTTGATCATTCCGGTATGGATGCTTACCATCATTACCACGGATTTTATTGTGCCAGTCATGATCGTTCATACCTGTGGCATTATTCGCGGCTGGTTTATTCTCCTTCAGGAAATACGGGGGAAATGGGATGAGATGGGGATATATCTGATGATAAAAATCGGACTTACTCTCATGACCGGAATCATCCTTGGTATCCTGCTGGCCGGGTTGATGGAAGGGCTTGGGTTTTCATTGCTCATGATGATCCCCGGACTCTCTTCCTTTGAGGAAATTATGAGTACCGGGTTTATCCTGCCCTTTCTTCTAATGGCAGTCATCAGTCTCATTGTCATGACACCGGTGGTTACATTCCTGCGCTATTATGCCCTGGTCTTTTTACACCTTCTCTCTTCAGACTATTCTCTGCTTCAAGATGAGAAGAGTTCAGACGAGAGAAAGGTTACCCAAATATCGTATGATCCATAAGGGCGTAGGGATCATACCAGCAGAACAAAGGAACCAGGATGATAATAAATAGACAGGAGAACAGGAAGATCAGATCCGAACGATGCAGTGGTTTATCCCTGATAAAGATATAACTGTCACGCCCGTACCCCCTGCAGAGCATGCTGGCATAGGTCCTCTCCCCCTGCTCAAGTGATCTGATAAAGAGCGAACCCATCATGTATCCCATATTGACGATTCGGTACCGGTACGGCAACCGGTGGTCAAATGGATCAAACAACCGTGCCTTTAAAGCATCGGTCACCTTCCGGTAGATGGTGCCAAAGACAAAAAGATACCGAATCATCATACCCAGCGCAAGAATCAATTCAGGAGGGGCTTTTAACCGGCCTGCTGCCTCAAGGAGGTCCTGAAGCGATGAGGTCGATGACAGCAGGACGATAAACGAATAACAGACAAGAAATTTGACAAGCAGAATGGTTGCAAATTGAACCGACTCATAGAATACCTGGATACCAAAGGGGAGCTCAAGCAGCGTGTGGTAGTCAGTATAGTACCGGTTCTTAAAAAAGATCTGAAATCCACAGAGCATAAATCCAAAGGGAAGGGCAATAAACAACCGACGAATGTAGACCATCACCGGGATACCGGAGAGGATCCAGAGAACGAGAAAAAGAACAAAAAAGATGGCGGATACTGTATAGACAACCGGTGAATACGGGACAGCAACAAGTGCAACAATCGCAGCAATGCAGATGATGATCTTCACCCGTGCATCCAGAGAATGGATAAGACTTGTTCTGGATGTCACCTGCTCAAGATCAAATAAGTCTTCAATCATGCAATCTTTCCAAAGGCTTTTAAAAATGCAGCTTCAGCCTCCTGATAGGTATACCCCATATCTATGGCAACTCCCTTTGACCTTAGGGACAAGATAAGTTTTGGCAGGATAGGCAGATCAAGGCGGACACTGGTGAGAAGGTCAGGCTGTGAGAATATCTCGGCAACTGTTCCCTCGGCAACAAATGAACCGTTATTCATGACATAGATATATTCTGCCAGTTCTGCAACCAGGGAGATATCATGAGTTGAAAAGATCACAGTCATCCCATATTTGACCGATACTTCCCGGATAAACCGGATAATCTCCCTGATTCCCTGTGGGTCAAGGCCTGCAGTCGGTTCATCCAGAACCAGTACCTGCGGTTCCATCGCAATAATACCTGCTATTGCAACCCGTTTCTTCTCTCCACCAGACAGATGATGGGGAACTCGTGTCCGGTACTCTGACAAACCGACGGTCCGTAACGCTTCTGATACCCGGTGTCTGACCGCCTCATCATCAAGACCCATATTCGTCGGTCCAAATGCCACATCCTGCTCAACGGTTGGCGAAAAGATCTGATCATCCGGGTTTTGAAAGACCAGCCCCACCGTCCGTCTCACCTCACGGATGTTCTCTTTCGTGATTGGCTCTCCCCTGATCAGGACCTTCCCGCTTGTTGGTTTTAAGACTCCGTTAAAATGCTTGAATAATGTACTTTTGCCGGCACCATTCGGGCCGATGATTGCAATTCTGGTATTTCTGGGAGCGATAAATGAGATATTTTTCAAGGCATGGATATTGCCCTTATAGGTATGACAGAGATCCTGCGTCTCGATGATGTGCATGATTTGGGTATCTCCTTTATGCGAGAGGGGAAAACCTGGGTTGGGTATTCAGTACTATGGATTACCACTGCTTCAATAAAATAATACTGAAATAATTTCCGTAATACAATGAAAGAAAAAGAGAAAGATTTGGATGTAATTAGTACTGGCCTTGTTTACTCATTCTGATGATATATGACGCACCCAGTACCACAAGAAGGGTGAGCAAGGTTCCGACCACAATTGCAATCATGTTCCCTGTCGATCCCAGTTCTTCACCAAGGGAATAATCAGGCATGGGTGATTCATATGCAAAGGAACCGGTCCCGATAACCTCCGGATCTCCGTCTTCTGGTGAAAGGCCAGTGAGGTCTTTTTGTCCTGATACCACCAGTGCTGTGCTTTCAAGACCATCCGGGTCGCCTGATGCAAGGAAAACTGCAACGATACCGATTACGAGGGCAAGCAGAACGCCACCGATTAAGAACGTCTTATTATCAATCATGCTGATGTAACTCCGACTGATGTATCAACAAGGTCCGGACGGGCCATGGCAAGAACATAGATGATGACTGCTGTCACAATTCCTTCAATGACCCCGATGATGGCGTGGTATATCCCCATTGCCACAAGACCGGGAACAAGAGGGAACGTTCCTGCAATTGCCATCTCAATTGCACAGGCAAGTGCCGGGATAAGACAGGCAAGCCATGCAGCAAAAGCACTTGAAATATACGGGTTTTTCACCACTTTTAACAGACCCTGGAACGAGTAATACCCGACAAAACCACCGATTACACCCATATTCAGGATATTCGCACCCATTACCGTGATACCACCATCACCGAAAATGAATCCCTGGATGATAAGTACCAGCGTCAGGATGAAGACCGCGGCAAAGGGGGACCCCAGAACGATGGCTGCCAAGGCGCCGCCGACAAGATGGCCACTGGTTCCCATCGATACCGGCAGATTAAAACTCTGGAGGGCAAAGATACCAGCGGCAAGAACAGCAATCAGAGGGATTTTATCCTCGTTTAATTCAGATCTGGCCCACCGGACTGCAAGACCAAGAAATACAAGGGCAATAATCCAGTAGACTGCTGCCTGGGGAAGTGGAATAAACGCATCTGGAATATGCATAGAACTAACCAGCATTAGGTTCGTACGAATATTATAAAGATGTTACGAAATTGTGACCATTTTAAAAAATAATATCAAAAGTAGTCGCATGACCAGAAAAATTCTAATATTTCATGAATATCTTATGCATCATGCGCATGAAACCGATACATTCCTTCAGGAATGAGGAGACAGAACCGGGCACCTTCTCCACTTCTTCCAGCTTCATAAATGGTAATCCCCGAAAGGGAGAGTATCTCCCTTATTAGAAAGAGCCCAAGACCGGTATTCTTCCCATATCCCCGTTCAAAAATCCGGGTTTTGGCATCATCCGAGATGCCGGTCCCGTCATCCTCCCACACCACCATCAGCCGGGAATCTGGCTGTATCTCATACCTGACTGATATTGTGGTGACCTCTATTCCATGACGGAGGGTGTTATCCAGCAAATTTTCAAAGACTTTTGGCAGAAGCGGATCTGCATACATCTCGAGATTTTGAAGATCTATCATGACCTGTTTTCCTTCAAAGTCCAATTTTCGAAGGATCTCTTCGGGGCGTTGCCAGACAGGTGAATGGACACCGATCTCCTGATACGTTCTCGTAAATTCAATATGTTTCTTAATAAAGCCAACCGCTTGTGCTATCTTCTCAAGGAATTGTTCAATCTCCGGATCAAGTGAATTCTCCTGAAGAAGGGCCAGGTAACTCATGACAATATGAACTTGGTTTAATATGTCATGTCTGGTCACATTCGACAGGAGGTTGAGTTTCCGGTTTGATGCTGCAAGCGCTTTTACCGTCCCTTTTAGTGTCTCAGCGTACCTGGCGAGTTCTTCTTCACTTCGTTTCCGTTCGGTGACATCTGTCAAAACGGCAACGACCGCAGGCTTCCCTTCGTAGAGGATGCCGGTTGCCTGAACCTCTGCATCAATAGTCGAGTTGTCAGAACGCAGGATTCGGGTCTCGTACCGGGCAACCTTCTCTCCCCGCATCCTTCTTTCAGACTGATCCCTGACAAAGCCACGCATTTCAGGAACGATGAAATCCAGAATGTTCTTCCCGATAATATCTTCATATGTTGTCCGCATAGCCTGAAGCGAACTCTCATTCACATATAAAATGGTCCCGGACTGATCATAGATCAGAATATAATCTGGAAGACTGCTGATAAGGCCACGGTTAAAGTTCTCACTCTCTAAAAGTTTCTGCTCACTCTCTTTTCTTCTGGTAATATCAGTCACCGCACAGGCACACCCGAGCGGATGTCCTGCATCATCATATCCCGTTACCTTCCCTCTGAAATAGACCCAGATCCACCCTCCCTCCGGATGTTTCATCCGAATCTCATGTGACATACTATCAGGTCCGTCTTCTCCTAGTGAATCAAATAGAGATTGCAGTACGAAACGATCATCTTCATGCACATATGCAAGGATCTCAGAGAGCGGATACTCTTCCCGGTCCATTGGAAGGCCAAGCATCTGAATAAGCCGGGGTGAGATGGTGATGGTGTTATCCTGAACCTGGTACATAAAAAAGCCGTCATTACTGGCATCCATGATTCTGGCCAGTTTCTGTGTCAAAGACCGAAGCTCAGTTTCAATATGATGGCGTGCGGTGATGTCCTCAATCAGAATATAATACCCATCCCGGATCCCCGACACCGAAAACGTGACCGGCGTGACCATAATCCTGATATACAAAACATCAGTACCGGTATCCCTGAATTCCCCTCCGAATCCGGCCCTGGCTACATCGTAGGTCATTTCAGCGGTAAATGCCTCCCGATTTTCAATTCTCTTCTTTATCGGATCAGGGATATTCGGATCATTCTTGTAGTGGTATCTGACTAGGGCGAGTGGATCTGTTATTCCAAACATGGATACCGCTGCCGGGTTTATCTGGATGATGGTGTCATCAGGGTCAAAGAGGATAATACCAATCGGACAGGTGACAAAGATGGCATTCAGCCGCTCCTCTGATACCCGGATCTCTTCCTGGGCCATCATCTGGGATGTTACATCCCTGCAGAGGCAGAAGAACGCCGATTTTCCATTCCATGATCCGGATGTAATCCTGGTCTCCATAATGGTTCGTGACCCGTCAGGCTGGGGGACGGCATATTTTACCGGCTGATTGTCATATGCCGCTTTTTCAAGGGGAAGGTACGTAAGATACGCTGTGTTACTCTCACAGACCTGACGCCCGATCAGTTCCTCTTTATAAAGCCCGGTCTTTCTGGAGACCTCCTCGTTTACCGCAAGGATCGTGGTGGTCGCCGCATCGATGACGATGACAAGATCACCGATGGATTGAACAAGATTTTCCAGATTTCTCCGTTCTTCATGTAATTGCTTCTGATCTGAAAGACGCTGAAGACCATTTCCAATCTCCCTTCCAATACCAAGCAGGACCTCCTGCTCCTCAATAGAGACTAGAGCAGGCCTGCTGCTGGTCAGATGGATAGAACCAATGATTCTCTCTCCAGATAAGACTGGTATAAATGCAGACCCGGCAATGCCCCATTTTTTGGCAAATTCGGGCATGATAAGAGAGAGATTATTAGTAAAGAGCGGTTTTCCTTCTTTATAAAGAAAGGCATAATCATCAGGGACGATCTCTTCTGTTTCCAGAATAAACTCCTGGGACAGACCTGAATTCGCAATCATCACCGGGTTTTTCCTGTCACCAGACAGAAGATAAAATGCCCCTCCTTCAAAGTGCAGAACCGATATAAGGGCAGAAAGGGAGAGATCGCAGAGGAGTGAGACAGAACCGGCCCTACCGGAGAGAGAGATAATTCTGCTCAGTATCTCAATCTTTCGTGCATATCGGCGTATCTCCTCTTCCTGATTTCTAAACCGGGTGATATCTTCAAATGCCCAGAGTGTTCTCTCTTCTTCGCCATCTTCTGACATCAGACGTCGAAATGCACGAATCACCCGTTTTCCGGTAAGATCAATGTCTCTGCATATGACATCAGGGTTTTTACATGCCTCAGGATTCCATGTGGAAATCAAGGGGCCTGAAAATCCTTCGGTAACGGAAAAAAAGTCCTGAAGGGTCGGGGGGCTTCCTTTTCTTGGTATCTCAGATATCAGATCAGGACCCCAGATATCCAGAAAATGTTTGTTGTGATAAACGATTTCAAGATCAGCACCCCTTGTTACACAAATACCAAACGGCAGCATACTGACAATCTCGGTCAGGAGTGATTCGGTCCAGCGAAGCCGTTTCTCTGTCTTTCTCTGATACGTGATGTCACGGATGACACATTGCATATACGCAACGGTCCCGTCATTGTTCCTGATGACACTGCCATCAATGAGGACCGTCACCGGTGCATTCTCTCCGTCGATGAGCACCAGTTCCAGACTGTGTTTGTGATCTGATTTAAGCACCTCCGTAAGGCATGCAAAGAAGCGTGGTTTGGACTCTTCATGGACGATCTCACTGAATGGAAGACCGATAACCGAATCACGGGAGCGTTTTAACAGGGTAAGCCAGGCACGGTTTACCTCGGTAATTCTTCCCTCCGGACTGATGACCATATGCCCGATGGGTGACTGATCAAAGAGGATACGAAAGCGTTCACGGCTTTCCTGAAGTTGCATCTCTGCTCTGACCCGAAGCGTAATGTCCCTGAAACTATACACCGTCCCGATAATCCGTTCATCACACTTCTGGGGCCGGATAAAGATCTCAAAAACCCTACCGTCAGGACAGTGCAGCGTATGCCGTCTTTGTGACCTTGGTTCATCCCGTGTTTTTGCGATCTCGCTTATGAGTGCCGGGTCGGATATGATATGGGAAAAGCGCTTTAAAAACGTCTCAATATGAATCGATCTGATATTATCTGATGAGATATCCCAGAGGTGCAGAAAGCGCTCATTAAAGTTCGTGATATACCCATACCGGTCGGTGACTAAGATCCCTTCCTCAGTTGCTTCAAGGGTAGCCCGGAGCTGGGAAAGCATTCGCCGGTTCTCTCTGAGACTCTCAACAAGAGCCAAATCAGCCTTTCGCTTCTCAATAAGTGACAGGATTTGCATCTTCAACATCTGGAACTGAAGGGCTGGATCCTCTCCTTTCACCATGTAAAAATCAGCCCCAAGGTTTAATGCCTGGATAACAACCTCCTCACACCCCCGCCCGGTAAACAAAATAAATGGAACAGTATTACCCTGCTCCCGGAGCAATGAGAGGAATTCTATCCCGTTTGTTCCGGGCATCTGGTAATCAGACACTACAGCTGAGATCTCATGATGGGTCATAACCTCAAGGGCTTCGCCAGCAGAACGGGCACCAATAACGGTAAATTTCTCATCTTCAGAGAGATAATGGCTGATTATTCCAATAATTTCCTCTTCATCATCGACAGCCAGGACGGTGATCCTCTCTTCGGACATCTTCATTGCTACGAGATTTATCAGATTATATAAAAAAGTATTCCTGATGCCGACGCGAAGGAACGACACACCGGATGGAATTCATTGAAGGGATCAGAATACAAACTGTGTACACATATGAGATCGAACAAGAAGGGACTTCTCCTGCTTATCCTGTTCATTATCATCGCATGCGTTCTGCCAGTCCAGGCAGTCCCTCCACTTCCCGCTGAATATTACGGAAATGTTCTCATTGACGGAGTACCGGCTCCGGTTGGTACCACAATTACCGCCTTTCTTGCCGGTTCTCCGAGAGGGACAATTGTCACAGATGTGGAAGGCTTTTACGGAGGTCCGGGTCTTTTTGATCCCAGGCTGAAGGTGAATGTCTCTGAAGATGAATATCAGACCGGAAATCTGATTATAACGTTTACGATTAATAACATGCCGGCATCACAATCAGTCCTGTTTGAACCAGGTGCATCACAGCAGCTGGATCTCTTTACCGGTGAACAGACCGGGAATGTCGCAAGTCCTGCCCTCACACCGGTGCCGGTTCAGACTGAATACCCAATAAACACTTCAGAACAGGACGATCCTGATACGAACCCTTCTGATTCTGATTCCACCCCGCCCTCAATACAATACGGCCTGGAAAAGGAGGAAAAATTCACATCTGACGACGGGATGGCTTCCATCTCATTCAATAAGAATACGCTTCTCTTCTCGCCGTCCGGGCAGTTCCTTGAAGAGGTCAATGTTACGTCGCGATCTCTTGCAGACCTGGCTCCCGTCAGTATAAACCAGTCCCTGATGTTTTCAGGGTATGCCTATGAGATTACTCCTGAACGAACCTACTTTAACCCGGAAGGGATATTCTCAATCCAGATCCCGCTTGAGCGGATATCTGATTTGATGGCACTCAACCCGCAGATATACCGGTATGTCCCCCAGACCGCAACCTGGGAGCTGGTAAAGACAACCTCAAACCAGTTTACCGGTGTAGTAAGCGGAAAAATCTACGAAGCTGCAATTTATGCCCTCTTCCTTGAGAGTCAGACCGCATTTGCAACTCCAAATGCAACCCAGACAACCATTCCCCCATCATTCCCGCCGGTTGCTGGCCAGCCACCCAGAGCACAGCCCCCCTCTCCTCCCGCCGGACTGGTCCCTCCTTCGGCATCAGGAGAGACCCCTGTCCTCCCGCAGGGATCATATCAGGCAGCTGTTGAGACACAACCACCACTCATAACGGAGATTCCATCCCAGCCCCCAACGCCCCCTGAACTGATCAGAACACCGATACCGGATACGCCGCCCCAGGTGACTGACATGCCAAAACCAGAAGAGACGTATACAGAGGAGCCTGCACCAGCAGCATCCCCATTCTCCCTGATCGGGTCGGTTGCAGAATCGATGAAATCAGCTCTGAAAGGACCGGTAGGAATAACCATCGGGCTTGTATTGCTCATTATCATCATCAATGCCCTGGTATATCTCATCTATACCCGGTGGTGGCTGATCAGAAATCCATGAATATAAATCCATGAATGTAAAAAAGGCATATACCGCAGCTTCAGCAATCAGGGATATCCAGCGTGGGCGACCTGAAAAAGCCCTCAAACCCCTTGAGAAACTTATCAGGGAGGCCCCGGATAATCCGGCATTATGGAATCTGAAAGGAATCGCCCTGGGGATGATGGGCGAGCATGAAGCGTCTTTAGCCTGTTATGAGAAGGTACTGCATGCAGACCCCGGTCCCGCTGTCTATTGGAATAATATGGGTCTTGCCCTGCAGAACCTGGGGCGGTTTACCGAGGCGGAA
>ERZ795046.3096-NODE-3096-length-13533-cov-3.788841_pt1 | contig 13533 bp, 15 predicted proteins | sample MGYA00375130_ERZ795046 | MGnify/ENA primary metagenome ERZ795046 (study PRJEB30175, sample SAMN05720202) | activated sludge metagenome | isolation source: anaerobic digester from wastewater treatment plant | place: Japan | collected 2015-05-15 ...
CGCAGGCCGCTGGTTCGAATCCAGCCGGGCGCGCCATCCTTTGGCCCTGTAGCTCAGGGGATAGAGCAGTGGTTTCCTAAACCATTGGCCGCAGGTTCGATTCCTGCCAGGGCCACCATTGTTATGGCGACGCGGTGGAGCTTTCTGCCGCGTTATTTTTGTATGTGGACAACTGTGATCCAATATTGCCCGCCTTGGCAATGTTTTCGATTGTTGCCGAGGAGCTAGCTTTTGTGGATAGATCTTTCCATGGCCCAATTTCCTGCCGGGTTCAGGCGGTTCGACCCTCTCACGAGGGGAACAAGTTTGTCCTCTTTGAGCACGAAGATGTGGTAATATTCAATAAGGCGAGCACTGTCTGGTGGAGTGATGCTTATGAAAAAAGGAAGAAATGCTTGGATTGTGGCGGCCGTATTGTGCGTTGCCGTGGTTGCTGTGTTGATCATAGGCAAGGGGATGAAGCCGGATAAGAAGGAGGCGAATGTGGAAAACGCTGGGCCTCCGAGGGAGAAGGAAGTAGATGCTGTTGAGGTTATGCTCCCTACGGAGCTCATGACAGAGGACGGCCTGTTCCTGCTCGAGGTGCCCGAAGGCGCCATATTCGAACTGGCTGCTGATGAGGACGATGTGGTATGGGTATATGGCCCAAGTGGGACGAGATACAAGATTAGGCATGAGGACGTTTCGGCCATACTCAAGCATCGGGTATCTATGGATGGGTACGACGACGCAGAACTGAAGCAATTCGGTTTTCAAGTGGCTGCGGCTCGTGTGGCGGCGGTGATGCAGTCTGCTTATCCTGAAGAAGGGACGCAGCTTACTGTAGGCATGAGAACTGAATGGCAGGACAAGGTGGAAATTGAAATGGCGACGAAGAGTGGGATAAGCATCCCACAGTATTCATTGATGGTTGAGTGGGCAGTTTACAAGGGCTGGCTTGATTGAAGTCGGAAGTTGTCGAAGGAACTTCGGGGCTTTTCGGAGAACCATTCGCTATGCGAGCAAGGTAGCCATATGGGGTGGTTATTGATGGACTATGCAGCGGTTTATGAGAGCTGGCGCACGTCGAGCTGTGTCGATGAGGCGACGAAGGTAGAACTTGCAGGCATAGAAAACGACGTCGCCGAAATCGAGGAGAGATTTGGGCGGGAACTTGGCTTTGGAACCGGAGGCATGCGGGGTAAGCTGGGCGCTGGCACGAGCATGATCAACAGGTATACGGTTCGTCGTGTCACTCAAGCCTATGCTTCATACCTTCGCGAATGCGTGGAAGGGTCGAGCGAAGCCGGAGTCGTGATCGCTTATGATTCTAGGAGGATGTCAAGGGAGTTAGCTGAAGAGGCCGCACGGGTGCTTGCCGCGGCCGGCATCAGGGCAATGGTGTTTGACGGGATTAGGCCTACTCCGTTGCTTTCCTATGCAGTTCGCGAAATGGATGCAGCAGGCGGGATCATGATAACAGCAAGCCACAACCCTCCGGAGTACAACGGTTACAAGATCTATGGTTCTGATGGGGTGCAGTTGCTTCCTGAGGAGGCTAGCCAGATCGCAGCCAGGGTTTCCGGCATAGATGATTATCTTTGCTTTGCTGCTAAACCTGTGGCTCAGGTAGAGGGTATAGACGCTGAAATGGATGAGCGGTATGTCAGCCGTGTCACAGAGCTCATCGAAGAGCTTGTGGGGGATATGGTTTCCAGGCGCGACCGTGAAGGACTTGGTGTTGTATACAGCCCTCTTCATGGCACAGGCTACTTGCTCGTTCCACGGGCCTTGTCAGACTTGGGTTTTGCGGGGTTGAACGTGGTACGCGAACAATCTGTGCCCGACGGCGACTTTCCAACAGTGAAGTTGCCGAATCCGGAAGATCCGTCGGCTTTTGAATTGTCCATTGACCGCGCCATGTCGATGGATGTCCGGAACCGCCCTGCGATTATCATCGCAACTGACCCGGATTGCGACCGCGTGGGTGTGGCAGTATGGGATGGCGAGGGATATCGGGTTCTTTCAGGGAACCAGGTCGGTGTCTTGCTTGCGGATTTCCTCATTGAAAGCGCCAAGATGAGAGGCATTGAACTCGGCGAATGCGCCATAGTGAAGACGATAGTCACTACTGAGATGGTGCGGGCGCTTGCAGACGGAGAGGGTGTGCATGTGATTGACACCCTTACTGGGTTTAAGTATATTGGAGCGCACATAGATGAACTTGAAGCGAAAGGGCGCCATTTTCTGCTCGGGCTTGAGGAGAGTTGCGGGTATCTTGCCGGCGACTTCGTTCGTGACAAGGACGGAGTTATCGCATCGGCCCTGGTTGCATCCGTAGCTGCGTGGCACATGGCCCATGGCCGTACGTTGTTGGACCGCTTGAACGAGCTCTACGGGACTCATGGATACTATTATGAACGCCTTGTTTCGGTTCCTATTGCTGGAGATGGGGGCGGAGTAGAGGCCTTGGATGCTTTGCGGCAGGAGATGCCCGACTACATCGCTGGATTCCCTGTGGTTGAGGTTCACGATTATCTCACTGGTTGGACGAAGAAACGTGGGGCGGGCATCAGGGTTCCGATCGACCTTCCTAGAGAAAACTGCATACAGCTTGTGCTTTCGCGGGGCAGCAAGATCACGCTGAGGCCGTCAGGCACCGAGCCCAAGCTCAAATTGTACGTGGCGGTTCGTGCTGGATCGCAGTTGAAGGCTGAGGCGAAAGCTGACGCTATCGTGACGACTGCTATGAGGCTCCTTCCGATATCGCAGGAGGGCTATGATTGAGGGAGGGACCAGACTCGGCTTCCTGAGGCATTCGGAAAGAAATATAAATGAAACCACAAGGGGGCGGCATATGCCGCCCCCTGTGAACTACGTTGACTGTGTGTATGTTAGATTACCAGCTTATCACCGAATAGCTGAACGTGGAGCCGTCGGGATTATCGGCCGTGAACTCCACAAGGCCTAGACCCTTCTTGTATACCCTGGTCTCTGTGTAGGTGCCTTCATACAGCTCGGCTGTGTACTGAACCTTAACATAGTCCAGTTTGTCGTCGTCCTTGCCGACTTCGATGATCTCTGCCTCAACCTCGGTCCAATCAGGGGTCTCATACGTCCACTTTGTGCCCTTCTTGATGGGGGTCTTTAGAACCTGCAACCTCGTGAACTTGTGTGGAAGCGCCAGCTCCCCATCGATGATATCTTCGTAGACCGAATCCTTAGTGAACTCGTACCTCAGTTCCAATGTGGTCGAACCAGCTGTGGCAGCAGTGTCCTCTTCGTCGTCCCACCAGCTGCCCCAACCCCAATCATCCTCGTCGTCATCCTCTTCGTCGTCCCAGCTCCAGCTCCAGTCGTCCTCTTCCTCTTCCTCTTCTTCCTCTTCGAGGTCGAAGGCGCTCCAGACATCGTCCACATCATCATCGTCTTCTTCTTCGATTCCTTCTATTTCGCCGGTGATGGTAAAGGTGACTTCTTTAGTGGATGAGTCCTCATAAATGTCATCCAAAGTCATCCTGTGGACATATCCGTCGGTGCCTTCATACTCCCATGAGTATCCTTCTTCATCGGGGAAGTAGGACATGAGCTTCTTTTGCCCGCCCCCACCACAACCTGCTAGCGTTACTGCGAAAATGAGGGCTATGGCAGTAGCCGCTGCAATCCTCCTGAATCTCATACACCTATCAGCTCCTCGTATATTTGCTCAAGCCGCCCAGATAGGCCAGCTGGCGGCCTGGAAACCAACGTCCATCTTCCAGGTTTTGATTTAACGCAGCGCCGTCATAGGAAGGATCACGAATTTTCACTCTAATCAGTCATTCGTGTCTCTATGTCTACCAGGCGGACGGGAGTTGCCCTGGACAGATGGAAGTTGGGCATAAGTACCCTTCAATATATATAAATACCACGGACCGGGACTTTTGTCCACCGCCGCCCGGCAGATGGGCTAACCACATTATATTACATATCCGGCATTTCTGGTAGACCTGCCCTGCTTTTCAGAAGGATGGGAGCAGCATGGACGGTCTACGCTGGCGCATTCGAGATTGCGCCCTTTTTCGTATCCAGACAGTATGCTCCTTCAGCGTTCGACAGGACCTTCGGCAAGGTTCGTGATTTTCGTCGCTGCCGGTATCGCCTGGGAACGAGAACCTCCGTAAAATACCTCCTACTCTTGAAGACAGGTCGAAATCATGGGAATTTCGCTCTGGGCCCGCAGATAGAAACTTACATGGTTCGAGAGGGCATGGCTATAGGATATGTGGTGAAAATGACATGGCAAAGCGCTTGTTGCAGGGGGTGCGATGATGCTCAGGGGAAAAGTTCTCCTTGCGGAATGTCTCGCGGCAGCGCTGATTTTGTGTGCGGCAGGAGTGATCTGCCACTTAGGGCCCGGAAAGACGGGCGTCTTTGAGACGCAGTTGGATTCATGTTGGCGTCAATTTGGACAGGCAACTGTTGCTGCTTCCTCGGGATCTGGAACGTTGTCGACTGAAGGATGGGGCTTTGAGACATATGTGGGGTATGGGGATCTGCTCAGCGTGTCTACGAAAGCCGGATGGGAAAATGAGGCTTCGGGCCTTTTTGAGATTGCCGGATGGTCGAGCTATTCAGATGTAGTTGCGATTGTTCGTCGCGAGGATCTTGGAGATGAGCGCATTACGTGGCTGGTTTCCGAGCCTGACGGCTGGTTTTCGGGGACTGTATGGTTTGTGGATGGGCCTGGAAGATACTCCGTGAGCGTTGCGACGCGGCCGCCTAAAAAGGCATCATACATAGTTGTTTGCAGTTTCTGCGTGCACAACACTTCGGACGAGATTCCGCTCGCCCCTATTGAGTATGTGGGGTACGGCCACGATGTGACGATCGATTCTCCGAGGCAGGAATCGAACGTCGTGACTGATCTTCTTAATGTGCGGGGTTGGTCGCGGTATCCACGGGTCAGGGCGACGGTCGAGAACATGGAGACTGGCGAGATCCGGACTTACTACACCCAAACCGCGCAGGATGGAACCTTCGAGTTCCCCGTTCCCCTCGATGTTGGGTATGGCCCTTGTGAGGTCATACTGTCTTCCTGTCAGATCGATGCGGAGACATGGCGAGGGGCTGCCGCATACCGCTTGATATCCGAAGAGCCTCCTCTATACGTGACTCAACCCGCATACCAACGAGGGTCGATACTGGCGACTGAAAGGTTCAAAGTCCGGGGAATAGCGCGTGGCGCCGAGAGTGTGATTCTGGAGACCGTGTCCTACGAAGGAGATGCGGTCTTGCGGCGCCAGGAGGCTCAGGTGGCCGAGGACTGCTGGGAGGCATGGGTAGACTTGCCTGAAGGTGAAGATCTCTTCAGGTTGCGCATAGGGCGTCGTTTGAGCGGGTCAGAGGGCGAGAATTGCGAAGTGAACCGTTCATACACAGTGGCTCGGGTGAAGCCGCGGGATGATCCGGCGCCGACAGAGTTGTGGATGACGCAATCTGTGAGTATGGCTATAAGGGAGCTTGCGGAGTCAATTGTGGACGGCGTTAACGATACCTACGAGCGTGTGCGAGCTGTCCACGACTGGGTTGCCGGGAACATCGTGTACGACGTGGCGGGAGCCCGGAATGGCCGGCCGGGCTCTGGGGATGCCATCACCACGCTTCGCAGGCGCGAAGCTGTGTGCCTTGGATATTCGAACCTTACGGCGGCATTGTTGCGGGCTGCAGGTTACCGTGTGTGGGTTGTGATAGGCAGTGCCGACAATGGGGTGTCCGTGTTGCGACACGCTTGGAATGAGGTTGAGGTGGACGGAAGGATTCTATCGATCGATGCAACATGGGACGCCGGCTGCATAGAGAGGGGAGTCTTTGTGAGGCGGCTGAGTGGGGCATTGTTTGATCCGTCGCCTGAGCTCCTGGCTTTCAGCCATTTCGCCGAAATCTAGTGCCACTGGCACAGTGCTTGGATGGAGAATGCACGGATTGTTGCTCGGAGCGAAAAAAGGATGTAATCAACTTGTAGCTTCAATTGTTATTTGGAAAGTAAATGCCCGACAGCCAAAGATACAAGCGCAGTGTATGCACGGGGGTTTGGTAGTAGGCGCTGAGCAGTATAAATATGCCTGATAGTGCATGAACAGCATGGGCTCCGTGGGAGGATGCGACATGACGGGTAGAAAAGCTACGGGAACAGTTTTGGCGTTGCCCTGCATCGCGTCACCATGCTTGCAGCGGTAGCTCATGGCGCGATTGCTGTGAAGGAGGATGGCGAAAAGGCAATATCATCTTCGGGCGAGATTGGCTATGCCATCATACGGAGCAAAGATGGTTCAAATGCCCATGCTGTTATGGCCACCGCATCGTTTTGACTGGCAAGCCGCTTGTAGAAAGGGGATAAGACACGCAGCGACAGCAGTGCCATCATCCTTTGTCCCCTACGGCTGGGTGCAACAGCTTCATTATGTGGCAACGAGTGGGATTTCCCGTCAGTCATGAGGAGTGAAGAATCTAGGGCAGCCATATGGTTGCCCTGTTGCACCCATACTGATTTGGACAAGGTTTTCGCGGGGAGTGTAGTGCATTGAAGTCTGCTTCTGTGCGGGATCTTCTCTTTCCCACGACTATAGCGTGGAAAACATATGTCATTGTCATCGCTGCGTCACTGGTTCCAGCGCTGCTTGCTGTTGCCTTGGGTGGGCGAGAACTGGCGCAAGCTCGGCCTGAGGGATACGAGCGGGAGCTATCCTCCGTATGCAGACTGCTAGATGCCGAGCTTGAATCGCGCCATGGATCCTTTGCGCATCTTCTGGAGACCGAAGGCGCTCTCGCGGCGCCTAGGGAAAAGCAGATTCAACTGCTAAACGCGGAATTGCAGCCAATAGTTGACATGATATCTGTGGCCTATCCCGACGTTGAGTTTGGCTATTATTCCAAGGACCTTCGGGCCGAGCTTGCCATACATCCCATGACCGATGCTGTAAATATATACAAAGAAGTGCTACCTGAGGAATTCAACATATATCGGACCGGCAGACCTGAGGTGCTGCGTCCATTGGTATCTGAGGCCCAAAGGGGTCATGGCGGCATGGCAGTGCAGACATGTCCGCTATACGATGGGGACGAGCTTGTTGGCCATGTGTGGGCGAAAATGCCGGTTCGAATAGAGCATAAGAGGCTATATACCGCAGGCAGCCTTGTGGGACTTGCGGCCGTAACCGCTGCCGTTCTCTTGGTTTCATCATGGTACATCATGCGCGGGCTGGGGCACTGGGAGGAGCGATACGCGCTCAGCCGTGGTGCAATGGCTAATCGCGAGGCTGCGGCTATTGTTCACGAGATGCGCAACCCAATAACCGTCTCCAAAGGCCTCGTCCAACTTGTATTGACTCAAGAGACTGACATGAGAAAGAGGATGTGGCTTTCGAATATCGTCCGCCAATTGGATCACATGAATAACATAGCTTCCGATTATCTTCAATATGCCCGGCCCAGGCCGCCCCGAGTATCCGATGTTTCTGTGCAAGAGCTTGTAGAGGATCTTGTGGAGAATGTTGCGCCATATGTCGAAGAATCGGGCGCGATCATGGAAGTATCGTCTGACTGCGATGATCTCAAGGTGCGATGCGATCGGGATCAGGTAGGCCAGGTATTGCTCAACCTGGTGAAAAATGCAGTGGAAGCCGGATTGGGCGAGCCTGGGCTGAGGGTTGCCATTCGCTGGCGCCGGGAGGGAGGAACCGTCATTATCGAAGTGGCCGATAATGGCCCAGGGATTCCCCAGGAGAACCTTTCCCGCATATTCGACCCATTCTTCACTCTAAAGCCGAAAGGCACAGGCCTTGGCCTTGCGATATCGAGGACCCTTATTGAGCAGCAGGGGGGATCCCTTGCTGCCCATAGTTCTCAGGCAGGAGGCGCCGTTTTCTCCGTAAAGTTGCCGCGGGCGTGATCCCGGGAAGATTTGCTTGCTTCCCGGCAGGCAGAAAAGTGCAGTACGCCTTGTGTATCTTCAGCTGAACAACGGAGAAAGGAAAGAGTCCCGGAAGTATCCCGGGACTCTCCATGCCTACGTCGAATGCTTCATATTCCTAAACGAGCTTTTCGAGTTGCCTACCTATTCCTCATCGACTTCTGCGCAGCGAAGCACTCGCTGCAGTATACCGGCTTGTCGCCGCTTGGCTGGAATGGAACGTAGGCTGGCTTTCCACAGGCGGAGCAGACGGCCTCATACATCTGGCGGTTACCAGAACCACTAGAGGCCCTGCGGGCTCTCCTGCAATCCGGGCACCTCGACGGCTCGTTCTGAAATCCGTGCTGATCGTAAAATTCCTGCTCTCCCGCGGTGAACACAAAATCCTGTCCACAGTCTCTACAATTGAGGATCTTGTCTTCGTATGCCAACTTGATCATCCCCGATTCGTTGGATAGTCTCTTGATCAAGTCGACAGGCATTAGAATGCGTGCGCTTGAACAACAGCCATATATATCTTAAAGCCTTTCCGGCGAACTTGCAATATGCTGCCAACAAAAGTATTGTCTGACGCTTCGTGCCCACGTGAGTGTCAAGCCCACTTTTGCCTGGTAGAGCTGGGGGTTGTCCGAGAACCTCGGGAAATTGTGGCGAAAAGAAACTTCCCGCTCGATACCTTATGTATGGCCATTGTTCACTCTTAACCATAGATTTGCTGCCTGATCTGAGCTTCTGTAGGAAATAATGCACCGCAGCTTTGACCGATTTTCCAGGTCCTGTGCGCCGATTATTGCGTTTGCCGAAGATGCCCGTTCGCCGGGAGGGAATGCGGAGGTAGTGTTGATTTACCCTCATCGGTATGGTAACATATGTGGCGAGCAAAGGATGCTTCATAGAACTATGAAACAAGAATTGCTTGATGTCAAGTTTATGAGCGAGGCCATGGCCCAGGCGCATGAGGCGTCGTTGGCTGGCGAGGTGCCGGTCGGCGCGGTAGTGGTTATGGGCGATGAGGTTATCGCGCGCGCGCAGAACCGGAAGGAATCGGATAAGGATCCAACGGCGCACGCAGAGATACTTGCGATCCGGGAGGCCGCCAACCGCATCGGATCATGGCGGCTTTCGGGGGCAACCATTTACGTGACGCTGGAGCCATGTCCCATGTGTGCGGGTGCCATAGTTCAGGCGAGGCTTGATAGATTGGTTTATGGAGCGGCTGATCCCAAGACAGGGGCGGCCGGTACTATATTCGACTTGCCACGCGACATGAGGCTCAACCACTGGGTGAGTGTGACAGGCGGGGTCATGGCGGAAGAAGCCGGCGCGTTGCTTGAGAAGTTCTTTTCAAATAAGCGTTGATATTTTTCATATAGCTTGCGGAGAGATGGCTGAGCTGGTCGAAAGCGCTCGCCTCGAAAGCGAGTAGGCGGGGAACCGCCTCGTGGGTTCGAATCCCACTCTCTCCGCCATAGATTCTGAGGCCTATTTCTGGGGCTTTCCATATTGCGGAGAGGTGGCTGAGTTGGTCTAAGGCGCTCGCCTGGAGAGCGAGTAGGCGGGGAACCGCCTCGTGGGTTCGAATCCCACCCTCTCCGCCATTTTTGTTCATATTGACTTTGGCCGTGCTAGACGGGGAGGTAGCGGTGCCCTGTACCCGAAAACCGCTATAGCGGGGTTGACTTCCCACCCTAGGCCTGCCTTCTTTGGGGCCTGCCCGACGCAAGTGGTGTTGAGGGCTGGGTCCTGCGCAACGAGGCTCTGTGAACCCCGTCAGGACCGGGAGGTAGCAGCGGTAAGCAGATACCCTCGTGTGCCGCGGGAGCGCCTGGTCGGAGCTGGCTACGTCGGTACCGTCTGGGGAAGCTTGTCGAAGGTGGGTGCACGGCCTCTACATCGTCAGGATGGTCCGGCTGGGCCATCCTTTTTTGATGTGGAGGACAAAGAGAGACCTGGAGCGAATACTACTTGAGGCATGTTTTGCTGAGCCTGCTTTCTAGGGCTTGCAAAGGCAAATCGGATTTTGGGGGGCTACCGGTGACTTACGTTTCGCTCTACCGGCGATGGCGTCCGCAAACGTTCGACGATATCGTTGGGCAGGGCCATGTTGTCAGAACCTTGAAGAATGCGGTGTCAACGGGGCGCATTTCCCATGCCTATATTTTCTCAGGGCCAAGGGGAACTGGCAAGACTTCTACTGCAAGGGTGCTTGCTCGCGCTCTTAACTGCGAGAAGGGACCAACGCCTGATCCGTGCGGAGAGTGCCGTTCATGTGTGGCGATACGCGACGGAAACGCTATGGACGTCATAGAGATCGATGCGGCTTCCAACAGGGGCATCGAGGAGATCAGGGATCTGCGCGAGAAAGTGGTGTACGCACCTACTCAGGGCAGGTACAAGGTATATATCATTGACGAGGCCCACATGCTTACACAGGCTGCGTCCAACGCTTTTCTAAAGACGTTGGAAGAACCGCCTAGCCATGTCATATTCGTCTTGGCCACGACAGAACCTGAGAACATCCTAGAGACCATCAGATCGCGCTGCCAGCGTTTCGATTTTAACAGGCTGAGCGTCTCCGACCTTGCAGATCACGTTTCCCGGGTGGCCGCAGCCCAGTCTATATCTATCGACCCTGACGCCGCAAAGCTCATAGCCAGGCGCGCTGACGGAAGTGCGAGAGACGCGTTGGGCCTTTTGGAACAGGCATCTGCATGGTCGACCCATGTTACGAGCGAATCAGTTCTAGAATTGCTCGGAACGTCTGATTTCGACACCCTATACAACTACGCCGATGCTGCCCGCAGGGAAGAGCCGGGCCAGCTGCTTTCGATCATCCGCGATGTCGTGGAGAGCGGCGCTGATATGAGGCAGTTTCTGCAGGACCTGGTGGTCCATTTTCGTAACTTATTAGTTGCTAAAGAATGCCCCGACCTCGGCGGGTTGCTTGATGCGCCAGAAGCGGTCCAGGCGAGCATTGCGGAGCAGGCTGCCTTTTTTACGCGCGAGCGTATAATCGAGATCCTGGACATCCTCAGTGAGGCAGAAATTCAGGTGAGGCGTTCACCCAATCCCCGTCTTCTAGTGGAACTTGCGGCGGCAAAGATCTGCGCCGAACCTCGCGAAGATGCAGTTGCGCAGGTCGGCAGGGCTCAGAAAGATACGGAGTCTTTTGCGGGGGTGCAGGCTGCCGAGACGCGTAGGAAGGGCCTGGAACAGGCCGCGACCCTGCCTGACAGGAAAGGATCGCCGGGTGCAGGCGGCAGTCTTGACGCTTCCGGGGCGGGCAGGAGGGACGGCGGGGAGGAAGCGAAGCCTCAAGGACAAGCGAAAGGTGCCCGAGGCACCGGGGATGCGAGACAGGAGCAGAATGCTCAATCCGGATATGTAGGGATCTCTGAGGAAGAATGGAATGAGGCTTTGGCGCATATAAAAAAGGCTAACTTGGTGCTGGAGGCCTTTCTGAAGCCTGTAACGGCGGTCTGCGTAGACGGTGATGTGGCGACAATCATGTATGATCCTTCGTGGACGGTCCATGTGCAGAAAGCCTCTGAGCCCGACAATAAGGAATTGATAGCGAGGGCCCTCACAGATGTGCTGGGGAGGCCAGTTCAATGTCGGGTAATGGCCAAGGCCCCGCAGACAAAGGCAAAGCCTTCTGGAGAAGGTCCTGATGGCGGCGGATTCGGCGATTACTCCGATGTCCCAGAGGTATTGGAAGCGATAAAGCTGTTCGATCCTGTGGAGATAAAGGTGATTGAAGATTGAATAGAGCGGGGAGGGGACGAGATGGGCGGAAACATGAAGAAGATGATGAAGCAAGTGCAGAAGATGCAGGAAGAAATGGAAAGAGTCCAGCAGGAGCTTGCGGAGGAGCGGATAGAAACCACGGCCGGTGGAGGTGTGGTGAGAGCCGTTGTCAACGGGCATCAGGAAGTGCTCGAGATCCACATAGATCCGGCGGTTGTTGATCCTGACGATGTGGATATGCTTGAAGACTTGGTTGTTGCTGCGTGCAATGAGGCGCTTCGGAAGGCGAAGGAATTGGCCGAACAAAGGCTTGCAAAGGTAACGGGCAATATCTCCATTCCGGGACTCAACTTTTAGGCTCTAGCCGTCGGGGGAAATCAGATATGTTACTTTATCCAGAACCAGTGGGAAGGCTCATAGAGGAACTGAGGAGGCTTCCGGGCATAGGACAGAAAACAGCCCAGAGGCTTGCCTTTCATATCCTCTCTATGCCTGAAGCGGAAGTGAAGAGCCTTTCGGATGCGCTGGTTCAGGCGAAGGAGAAGACGCGAAGTTGCTCTGTGTGTGGAAATTTTACTGATTCTGACCCGTGCGCCATCTGCGGAGATGGGTCTCGCGACCAGTCGACCATATGCGTGGTTGAACGGCCTGAAGACGTTATTGCCCTGGAACGCACGAGGGAATACCGAGGCCTGTACCATGTCCTGGGCGGCGCCATTTCTCCGATGGAGGGTGTGGGGCCTTCAGATATTCGCCTCCGCGAACTCCTCGAGCGGCTGAAATCCGATGTTGTGTGCGAGGTGATTCTCGCTACTGACCCCAATATCGAAGGCGAGGCCACAGCGATCTACATCGCCAAACTTCTAAAACCCCTTGACATCAGGGTCACGCGCCTTGCTCACGGACTTCCGGTAGGCGGGGACTTGGAGTATGCCGACGAGGTCACCCTCGCCCGCGCGCTTGAAGGAAGGCGCGGGATGTAGCAAGGCCTTTCTCGATCGACCAAGTTTCTCGCTGTTCCGCGTTGGCCAGGCCGTGTGCGGTGGCGTTTTTTCATAGTTCAAGCCATTGAGTAATAGGGCTTTGCCAGGTGATTCGAGGGTCCTTGCCGGCCACGCGTATTACGAAACAGCTCAGTTGGCGAAGCAATGTCGTGGGAGAACACGAATGCGGGGAGTCGGAAGAAATGGAATTAGGCCTAGATAGGGCGGGGTGGAAGCCTGAACGTGATCGACGGCATCGGGCCGGGCAGACGTGATGCGATCCTTGTAGATTATCCACCTGATACGTGTCACTTTGATTCTACGTGTTTGCGGTAGAGACAATGGATTTTGGACATGTTCCATAGGCATACTATCTAAATGGACGGCGCGAACTATATTATCTGTGATTGTTCCGCCACCGACATTGCGAAGAGTGAGGTGTGCACTATGGACCCAAGGGCGATCTACACGCGGTTGGCCGGCTCGTTCCGGGCTGTATTCCCGTCTCGGTCACCTGCGGTCGAGGATTACGGGCGGGGATGGCTCAAGGGGGAGATACGTTCGGTATGCGCTCAACTAGAACAGGCCGATCTCGTATTTAACAATGTTACTGAACCAGAACTGATAGATGCTGCCATATTCACTATGCGTGCGTGCGAACGCAGGCTGGGATATCTGTTTAAGCAGGCAAAAGCACTTAGTTTGGCGGAAAGCTGCCACAATGAGGCAGAAACGAAATCGCAAAATTGGTGTTGACATGTTCGAGCTAGGGTGGTAAGATAGCAAATGTCGCCCCGCTGCGGCGGGGGAAAATCGATGCGGCGCTAAAGCCGCGGATGTTCCTTGAAAACCAAACAGCGTGAAGCTTGATAA
>ERZ795046.3105-NODE-3105-length-13480-cov-104.673147_pt1 | contig 13480 bp, 4 predicted proteins | sample MGYA00375130_ERZ795046 | MGnify/ENA primary metagenome ERZ795046 (study PRJEB30175, sample SAMN05720202) | activated sludge metagenome | isolation source: anaerobic digester from wastewater treatment plant | place: Japan | collected 2015-05-15 ...
AAAATCCTTATACATATTTTTTTCTGCAAACTTAAAAAAAATATTGCATATTTAATATGAAAAATTTAATATAAATTTGTATAAATATCTAGGTAGATTTTAATATATTTTTAGATTATGTTTAATATGAAATACATATTACTTTGCTTGTTAGTTTTTATATTAAATGATACTTTATTTTCACAAAATGAAGGTAATAATTGGTATTTTGGGAATAATGCGGGGTTGAGTTTCAATACTGATCCTCCCACACCACTAACTAATGGACAATTAAATGCGTGGGAAGGATGTGCAACTGTTTCAGACAAAAATGGCAATATTTTATTTTATACGGATGGACAAAAAGTATATAATAGGTTACATTCTTTAATGTATAATGGATCTAATCTATATGGACATTCTTCATCCACTCAATCAGCAATAATAGTTCCTAAACCTGGGACATATGATAATTCATTAAAAAGATATAATATATACTACATTTTTACTATAGATGCAGTAGAATCTAGTACTCATGGAATTTGTTATTCCATAGTAGATATGCAATTAGATAACGGATTAGGAGGCATAATTACTAAAAATGTTCATCTTTTAGGCACAGAAACAGTTGAAAAAATTTGTGCTGTTAGACATGCAAATGTTTGCGATTATTGGATTGTATGTAAACCTCCAAATAATAACAGCTTTTACTCGTATTTACTATCATCAAATGGATTAAATTCAAATCCAATAATTAGTAATACTGGTCCAGTGATGACCAAGGGTGGTGGATATATGAAATCTTCGAGTGATAATTCTATGATTGCTCTTGCTCAATATGCTTCTACTAGTGGACTGGGAATTCATGTTTATAATTTTAATAATAGTACTGGAACATTAACATTAAAATTTACTGATTCTCCATCAATACCAAATACAACAAATAACACTTATTATGGTATTGAATTTTCTCCTAATAATCAATTTTTATACTTTACTGCTTTAAACTCACCAAATGTTTATCAATACAATTTATTAGCTACTAATAATACTGATTTCCAAAACTCTATGGTAATGATTGGTACTACTTCTAACACCTATCATTACAAAGCCTGTGCTTTGCAATTAGGACCAAATGGTAAAATATATGTAGCACTACAAGACCAAACTAAACTAGCTGTAATCAATAATCCAAATCTACAAGGAACCGCTTGTAATTTCATAGATATGGCTCAAGATTTAGCAGGCAAAAAATGCCAATTAGGGTTGCCTACATTCCCTAACTCGTATCTTTTCCCTCCAAATTCCATTATTTTTAATGACACAGCATGCGTCATGGATACTGTCATTTTCACATTATTAGAAAATAATTATATTAGTCTAAATTGGAACTTTTTTAAAATTAATAACCCAAATTATCTTTATGCTACTTCTAATATTCAATCACCAGAAATAACGTTTAATGATACAGGTAAATATATTATTTATGCTATTATAGGAACTCCTTGCCAGATAGATACAATTACAGACACTATTACTATCCTTAGTAGTCAAAGTATAGATATTTCTACTACTGCTGATACTATTTGCAAAGGACAAAGCACAACTCTTATAGCAACTGGAGCCGATTCATATCAATGGAGTACAGGACAAAGTAGTAATAATATTATCGTCTCACCTTCGACTACAACTACATATTCTGTTACTGGCTATAGTAATATAGGATGCCCTGCAGTAAGCTCTATAACAATATATGTAAATAATGGATTTGATTTATCTTATATCAATAATCCTGAAATATGTGGTCAAAATAATGGAAGTATAATATTAGAAATTTCTGGTGGTAATCCACCTTTTAACTATAATTGGTCAAATGGATCGTCAGATTCATTAATAAATAATCTATCGAGTGGCTTTTATCAGGTTACGGTAACAGACGCAAATAGTTGTTTCGAAACAGCTAATATATATGTGTATGATCACAATACAGTTTCTGCTAATTTTTCTTATGCACCAACTAATATAACTATTGATAATCCTGTTGTAAGCTTTATTAATAATTCATCAGGAGGTACAAATTTTTTGTGGGACTTTGGGGATGGGTATACTTCAAATGAGCATTCTCCTGAGCATACTTATGAAACTATAGGAACATACACAGTTATTCTAATAGTTTCTGATGATCAAAACTGTGTGGACACTGCTATTACTATTTTAGAGATCAAAGATTTCACTACTTATTATGTGCCTAATGTCATTACTCCTAATGATGATGGTCAAAATGATTTTTTTCATATTTTCGCTAATAATATTGAACTTAATAATTTCGAAATGCGCATTTTTAATCGATGGGGCAATCAAATATTCTTCACTACTAATCCCAATATAGGTTGGGATGGTAAATATAATGGCAAATTAGTTCCGCAGGGCGTTTACTATTATATTATTAATTTCACCGACTCTCAAAATTATAATAAACACATTCTACAAGGTAGTTTAACGGTAATATATTAAATCCCAATAATTTTATTTTCATTAAATTCATTTTTTATTATAAATTTGCATATAAAATTATATAATTTTATACAAAAAATATCTTTAATATTATGAAAAATAAAACCTTACCTCTTTTAGCATTTTTGTTTTTGCTAATCAATGAATGCATGTTTGCTCAAAATTTATCAATATCTCAGCTTTTATCACCCACTAATTATTTCGGATGTACTAGCTACAATGATAGCCTAATGGTAGAAATACAAAATAATTCTACAGATACTATTCATCAGGACAGTACTTGGTTTTATATTGACATTAATAATACAATTGTAGATAGCATCAGCATTCCACAGAGAGACTTAGGTACTAATGAAAAAGATACTATCAATATACCATTGTCATTTAGTAATTATGGGAAATACGTCGTGATGGCATATTTAAATGCCTTAGATTCATCTGATATTGGAGATACTCTTAATTTTAATATTTATGTACAATTATCAGGTAATTATACTGTAAATCCTTCATTACCTGCAAGTATGACAAATTTTATTTCTTTGTCTGAAATGGCTAAAGCTTTAGAAGGTGGTGCTTGTGGTCAAATAACAATTCAAATTGCTAGTGGTTTATATAATGAACAGTTTATTCTATGGGATGCTCCTGGAATAAATATAAATAACAACATTACAATTACTAGTGAAGCAAATAATGCTGACTCTGTGATAATAGCTTACAATCCATCTGATAATGCAAACAATTATGTTATTGGTATTAGAGGATTAGATTATTTGACTTTAGAGCATTTAACTTTGCAAAATAATTCTTCTTCTTATGGGCATGTTATAACTATAGATAGCTCTAGCACTCATAATAATTATCAATACTTAAAATTAATTGGCAATCAAACTACATCTACTTCTATTGATATGGCACTGATACATTCATCTGCGGGCATCAATACCTTGGATTCTATGAGTAATTATTCTAATAATATATTGACAGGTGGCAGCTATGGAATGTACTTGTATGGGAATAATATTAACCATGAGAAATATGTAAATATCAAAAATAACAAGTTTGTAAATCAATATAATTGCGGTATTTTCACGTATTATTTATCAGATTTCTCTATTGATTCTAATATTATAGTTACAAATTCTAATAATAATAATTTCAATGGTATATATTCTAGATATGGTAAAGGCAATATAAAAATTAGTAAGAATCAAATATTTGCTACAAATGCCTCTGGAGATTTTATTTATGTGAGAGATTTAGAAGGAGAAATAAATAATCCAATCATAGTAGATAATAATTTTATTATCCAGGATGGTGGTACAGCTACAGTTAGAGCATTGTACCCATATAATTGTAAATATTTAGATATTGTATACAACACTATCAAAGTATTTGGTGGCAGTAGCACTGGTGGTAGAGCTATCTACATAAACAAATCTACTGGAGGAGATTATAATAATTTGAAAATATTGAATAATATTTTTGTAAATACTGGCGGTGGCTATGCTATTGAGATATCAGCAACAGCTCTCTCTGAATCTTATTTATCTTTTTTAAATAACAATGTATATTATTCCACAGGTCAATACCTTTGTAAAGCTGGCACAACCAATTACGCAAATATTAGTCAATGGCAATCTGCTATGTCTAGTTATGGCTTTGATACACAAAGCATTAGTTATGATCCACAATTCATGAATGACAGCTCTTTCGTTTTCACAAATGTTGGATTAGATAATATAGCAATCCCATATTCTGGCATCAATTATGATATTGCTGGTAATATTCGCAGTAGCTCACATCCAGATCCTGGTTGCTATGAATTTCATACGCTAGAGCATGATATTAATGTTATAGCTATCACTGCCCCTATTAATTCTTGTGGCCTCACTAATGAAGAATTTATAAGTGTTTTAATTGCTAACAATGGTTCTAATAATGAAACTAATATACCTATTTCTTTATCCAATGATGGTGGCCTAACATGGCCAATTAATGAAGTCATATCTTCTATAAATGCTGGTGATACTATATCTTATACTTTTACTCAAGGGATAGATATGTCAATACCGCAATCTTATAATATTGCTATTAAAGTTAATTTATCTACTGATGAAAATCCAGTAAATGATCTAAAAAATACAACAATAATCAATTATCCTTATATAACCAATTTCCCATACATAGAAAGTTTCGAAGCTAATGATGGTATGTGGACAAGTGGTGGAGTGAGTAATAGCTGGCAATGGGGTATCCCTAATGGTATTTTGATTAATACTGCTTCAGATGGTACTCATGCATGGGTTACTAATTTGACTGGTAATTATAATACTAACGAAAAAAGTTATGTACAATCACCATGTTTTGATTTCTCTAATTTATCTGATCCGTGGATATACATCGACATATGGTATGAATGTGAAACTGGTTGGGATGGTGCTAATTTGCAATATTCAACAGACTTGGGAAATACATGGCACACTGTGGGCAATTTCGGTGATGCTAACTGGTATAATATGACAAACATAAATAGTCTAAATACTCCTGGATGGTCTGGTAATGCAACTTTTGGTAGTGGTGGATATATCACTATGCATCATTCTTTGTTACCTGCTGCTGGCAATTCTCAAGTAACTTTTAGAATAAATTTTGCTTCTAATATGATTAATAATAATTTCGAGGGAATAGCTTTTGATAATATTAAAATAATAGAAAGAGGTAAAAATGTAGGATTAGTTGACATTGTATATCCCAATAATGACTGTGGTCTCAGTAATGATGTGCCTATAACTGTAGAAGCTTTTAATAATGGTACTATAATTCAGCATAATATACCGATTAGGTTCTCTAATGACAGCGGTACTACTTGGCAGATGGATACCATTCCGTTTATCGATTCTCACGACACTATTTTATTTACCTCTAATGTAACTTTTGACTTTAGTAATCTGGGACTTCACGAGGTAGCAGCAGAAATAATTTTAGATAATGATAGCATTATTTCAGATAATTACGTAGAAAAAACATTTTATAATAGTTTATTTGTAAATTCTTACCCTTATATCGATGATTTTGAAACTGATACTAACATTTGGATTAATGATGGTAACTGGTCATATACTCCTAACGGCTCTATAATAAATGCCGCACATAGTGGAACCCATGCACTATTTATTCCTGGCAATTTAGATACTGTATCAATGTTGATTTCGCCATGTTTCGATTTAAGTCAAATCACACATCCAGTCATTGAATTTTATCAATATATGAATGTAAATGATCAAGCTAATGGTGGCGTCGTGCAGTACTCTATTGATAATGGGAATAATTGGTTAAATTTGGGCAATGAAGGAGATACTTTGAATTGGTACAACTCTTCTAGTATAGATTCATTAAATAATATTAGCAATGGCATTGGCTTTAGCACTAATACAAATGGATGGATTATGAGTCGTCATAATCTATTTGCTCTCAGTGGACAAAATAAAGTGAGATTTAGATTTGTATTTGCTAGCTCAAATATAGAAACTGGCGACGGGTGGGCAATAGATGATTTTCAGATATATAACAAGATAGGTGCTGATATTACAATAGATAGCATAATATATCCTGTTTCAGATTGTCAATTAATGGATACTAATCTTACTATTAGAATAAAAAATTATTCCCCATTAAATATTAATGCTGGTACACCTATGACACTCTCAGTATGGCAAGACAATCAATTTGCTTTTACTGAAAACTTTACTCTTTCTCAGCAATTATTACCTAATGAAAGTATGATATACTCCACAAATAATATATTAGATCTATCATTGACACCGCATAATTATAACATCAAAGCCTCTATCTATTACAGCCAAGATATTAATCCATATAATGATACTGTAAATTTCATAATAAAAAGTTATGGTTTTCCAATTGTAGAAGCTATTTTTAATGATTCAACAATTTGCTGGAATGAGCATGTAATATTGTATGTAAATGGTAATGCCCTTTACTACGTATGGCAACCAATTAATGACACATCTGCTTTTATTATAATAGATTCTACTAAAGTTCCAGATTTTGGCACATATCAATACATCGTTTATGGCTATAATCAATATGGCTGCTATACTACTGATACAGTAAATATCACCATAGATGATTGCTCATTAATATCAGATAATATCATTGCCAATCTAATAATTTATCCTAATCCTACTAACGGAACTATTTATTTATCGGGTTTGCCATTAGGCGATTACAATATAACTCTTTTAGATCTCACTGGCAAATTATTATTATCTAATTCTATTAATATTAGCAGAGATAATATAGTTATGAATTTACCCACAAATATTAGTGAGGGAGTTTATATCTTAAATATTTATAATTCCAATAAACAATGGAAGCAGCTAATACAAATAATTAAATGATTTAATAAGTTTCATTAGATGGAAGGTTATAATCATAATAAAATATGATTACATAAGATTTTTATATTATATTTGCATTGTAGTTTAGTATAATGAAAGTTGTGAAAAAATGAAACGATTATTTATTTTATTTATTTGTTTATTTGTTAGCATTCACATTTATTGCCAAGAAAATAATTGTTTAAGCATTACTAAGAGTAAACATCAAGAACAATTACAAATAGCTATATACAAGATCAATCATGGCATTAATAGCAAATTTATAGAATCTCAAAAATTATATTTCAGCGAAGCGACAGATATATTGCGATCACTTAATGATAAAGAGGAATATCCTATTGTTAATTATTATTTAGCATTAACATATATTTATAAACCAGATAATAATTTTACTTTAGCAGAGCAATATTTAAAGAAAGTAATAGATGCTTGCCCAGATGACATACCAGAAGCATATTTTCATTTAGGTAAATTAGCATATACTACAAATCAAAAATGTGATGCTATAAATTATTTTAAAAAATTTTTAACATATCAAGGAGATTTTGATACTTTATTCACAGAAGCCAAGATGCTGATGAAATGGAGCGAAGAGATATGCGAGCTAATAAATAATCCAGTACCATTTAATCCCAAAATAGTTAAGGGTATTAGTAGTCAATTAGACGATTATTTAGTTTCATTAAGTCCAGATAATGAAATAGCCTATTATACTAGGAAAACAAAAGACTTCCAAATATCTGGCTATAAATCTGAACCAGCTTTTCAAGAAAAATTTTATTTTAGTTATCGCATATCAGATAATGTTTTTGACAATGGTAAAGAAATGCCATATCCATTTAACCGCAATGAGAATGAAGGTGGAGCCACAATAACTGGTAATAACAAAGAATTAATTTATACTGTTTGCAAAATGGTTACAAGTCCTCGTCAATATTATAATTGCGATCTTTATTCTTCTAAAAATATTAAAGGATATTGGACAGATATAGTGCCCCTGGAGCGAGTAAATAGACCAGATACTTGGGAAAGCATGCCCTCAGTTACTGCTGATGGCAAAGAATTATATTTCGTTAGTAATAGACCTGGCGGTGTAGGTGGTTATGATATTTATAAAAGTTTCAAAGATGAAAATGGAGAATGGTCTGAGCCTATTAATTTAGGAGAGCCTATAAATACTCCAGGTGATGAGAAATCGCCTTTTATCCATACTGATACACGTACATTATATTTCAGCTCTAATGGTCGTCCTGGCATGGGTGGATATGATATTTACTATGTAAAATTAAATGATGATAATGAAAAACTTGAAGTTAAAAATATTGGTTATCCCATTAATACTGAAAATGATGAGGTAGGCTTCATTGTAAGTATAGATGGCAAATATGGCTATTTCTCTAGCAATAATATAAAAAATGAATCTATAGGTGGCATGGATTTTTATTATTTCTCACTATACAATGAAGCTAAACCAGAGGAAGTCATTTTAGTAAAAGGAAATCTAAAATCAGATGATACTACTAAACCAATCAAAGCAACTGTACAAATTAAAAGCATGGAAAGTAAACGAATAACTTTTATCCCAGTAGATGAAGATGGAGATTATGTAGCTAGTTTGCTAAAAAATGAAGATTATTTGCTTACAATAAAAGGTGAAGATATAGTATATCAAAGCACTTATGTGGCTGCTAAAGATTCTATAACTGCTCCCGTGATAAAATTAGAAATGGAAGTACAACCTATAGAAGTTGGTAAGCATTATCGCTTACACAATATCTATTTTGCTTTTAATTCTGCTGATATCTTAGCTAACTCACAAAAAGTACTTGATGAATTCATTGTATTTTTGAATGATCATCCAACATTGCAAATAGGTATTGAAGGACATACAGATAATGTGGGTAGCGACGAATTTAATCTCATTCTCTCCGAGAATAGGGCAAAAGCTGTATATAACTATTTAGTGAATAATGGAATAGATGCTAATCGTTTACAATATAAAGGTTTTGGAGAAAGCTCTCCTATAGCTACAAATGAGACTGAAGAAGGTAGAGCTATGAATAGAAGGACAGAATTTGTTATTCTTAATGATTAAAAATCTTTTGTTATAGAAAATATTAATCTAGGAGATCGAAATCCTTTCTCTTCTATTCCCCAAGCGTAGTCTAAACGCATAAAATAACCTAATAACTCTGCTCTGGCACCTATGCCTAGCCCTCCTACTAATGGATTGCGTGGATTATTAATGATTACTGTAATGGGTTTGTTATAATAATATTCAGGTACATAAATATTTATATCAGAATATGGATTGAGTCCTATCCATGCTGAGCCTATATCACCAAAAAAGTTTAATTGGAAACTATTGAGAAAAGATGATTTTATCGGTCTATTAAATAAAAATCTGAAAATTGGAAATCTGATTTCTGAATTTATTACCAAAAAAGAATTACCATTACGAATGTTTTGTGGCATACCTCTCAGATTAGTAGCTAAGGTCTGAAAAGAAAAATTCATATTAGGATCTAATACTGGCTGATACATATATTTGGGGAAAAGCCAATTATCTACACCACCTAAAATATATATCAATCTTGTAGAACCGAAGGAAGTAGCTCCAGCAATTCTATTAGCCCATATCAAAGTTCTATATATTTTAGTATAATTCCTATAATCAAATCCTACATTAAACATGTTTAGTTTAGTATTTATAAGCCCTTGATAATATTCAAAAAATATTTTTGCTCTAGTGCCATAATAAATATTAATCATTGGATTTCTAGTATTATCAAAGGTGAAATCTAATACTCCACCACCCCATAGTGCATGATCATTAGGTTTTAGTAGACCAGCTTCATCAATTGATTTATAAGCGATATTATCATATTTAGCAAAAACATCTAATCTAATAGCTGCTACTTGATTAAAAGGGTATTTTATTCTATAGTGTAAATCTGTTATTATATTTTTATTCAAATAATTTTCATCATTTAAATAATAACTATATCGATGAAAAACTACCTGTCTATCTAATCGACGAGATAAATCCTCATAGCTAATGATATATTCATTCTCATCTAATGAACCAGACAAATGAGTGCCCAATATTATCCTATGATCTTCTAATAAATCTGTTAAATTAAGCATAAATAAAGCATTCATACCTGGTTGTATAAATATTGGTCCATAACCAGTATAAGTTTGATAAGAAGCATTTAAATAAGAAAAATCAAATTGAGTAGTTACCTGATCTAAAAAATAGCCAGTTTCATAAGTTTCAATCTTTGGTAAAGAAAAATCTGACAAAGATCTTGTATCCTGCGTTAATCCTATAACCTTACGTTTATCGGCATTCTTTTCTTTGCTTGATTTTATTGGCAGTGTATCCTGCTCTAGTTTGTAATTATAAATATCTATTAATGAATCATTATCTTCACCTATGATTTGATAATTTTGCTTATCCATTTCTAGAAGTTTTTCATCTTTTATCTTTCTAGACTTAGACAGATCTGATGCTTTCATTAATTGTTGTTTTTTATAATTACTAAGTGGCAAAGTATCTATAGGATTAAAATCTATAGGAATTAACGATAATTTATTTTTATTATTTTTTTCTCTAGTTATTATCAATGCTTTATTATCATTTATAGAAGCTGTTAAAATAGAATTTTTAAAATTGGATATTGGTTTATAATTTGCAAAATATTTGTATTGCATTACAGTATCTACTAAAAGCAATGAACTATCAATATTAGCGATAAAAAAATTATTTACTCCATTACTATCACTTAAAAATATGAATTCATTTTTTGTATGAGGTATTATTTCGATTTCATTTACATTAGGTGTATTCGTTGCACGAATTAACGTATTTGGCTTGCGATTATCATAAATAAAAACATCATATTTACCTGGTTCGTTACGCCAAGAGAAATAATCATATTTATATGTTTTACGAATAAATGCCAAAGTATCATCCGGTCTATTAGATAAAAAAGCAATTTGATTTTTATTAATATAAACGGGAGCATAATCATCAAAATAATCTTTAGTAATATTAGTAGCACTTTTGCCAGCAAAAGAAAATAAATAAATATCGCTCTGCCCTTCGTTAATAGCAGACATTACTAGATTTAGACCATCAGGAGAATAAGAAATAGAAGTAACCTTATCTACAGACTCTATTTTTATAAATTCTTTAGAATCTTCCTCAATATTATAAAGCATAAGCATACGTTGTCCTTTGTTTTCGAAATAGCAAGTAAATAAAGGTGCATATGGATGAAAAGCTACTAATGGATACGAATCATCAAAAGTCTCTTCTACCTTAGGTCCTAGTTTAAGGATTAATTTCTTTTTTGTAGGATTAGACAGTGAGACCAGATAAACGCGTTTTTGACTCATTCTATCACATACGATTACAGCATATTGTCCATTATTATCCATAGAAACTTTATAAGGCAAATCCTTTTTAGCAATTTTCAGATTTTCAATATTTTGCCAATCGTTCCACTGCGTTATTTCATTATTATACATTTTAGAATAATAGTTGTACCAAGTATCGATGAAATCCTTATATTTAATGCCGAGTGTATACGTTATGCCATCACTCACACTGCGGCTAATGCGAGTCATATAAATAAGGTTAGAAATCACATTTTCTCCATAAATATCAGTCATATAACGCCAAATGCTATGCCCTGCAATTTTGGCTTGTTCTCCCTCTAACTGATTAAATCTTTTAAATTTTTTATCTAAAATATTAACTCTTAAAAAATCGTCCATTTCTGTACTCCAAGGCTCAGCTAAATACGAAACTAATCCATCTATATACCAAGCAGGAATGGCATCTAAAGTTTGATTTTTGAAATTAGCTGCAAAGGACTCACCATATAATAATCTGACTACCATAACCTTGGCTATGCCCTCTCTGACTTGTTTGAAAAGATCAGCATAACTACCATTAAAATATAAAAAAATTTTATTCCTTTGAATTATAGTTTGTCCAGCTGCATTATACAATATCTCATCATCTATTCCGATATTGCTACTTTTCATGTCAGACAAAGAATTAAAAACCAAAAATTGCAACTTAGTGTTTAATCGATAGTTTAATTTATTTTGAAAAACATCAATAATAGAATCTGCATATCTAGCGACATTTACAGCAGTAGGATAACCTTTTTGATAGAAATAAACATCAAATTGATCAAATTTCATTAAACTCCATATCTTTTCATATCTATATTGAACTCGATTTTTACCAAAGTTCAATTGACTCCCCGTATAGAATTGAGCATTAGCAATTTGATATATCAAAATAAAAGAAAAAAACAAAAATTTTTTAATTTTACTACCCATATTAGAAATTTCATACGAATTTACAATATTTTTTTAAATTAAAAATTTGAATTATGCGTTTAATTAATAACTAAATTATTACTGGTCATTCACGGTAATATCTATATTTCTTATGAGTATAATTGATTTTAAATAATTTACTACTTAATTTACTTTTCTTTGTCAACTACAAAAAGAAAAATAATAAAAGAAAGGTTTCCGCTGTGGAAATGCGTATTTGTCAAAGCGTTTTTTAAAATTATCATTTTTTTGTTTAAATTAATTAATGATATTTATTTAGTAATTTTATCATTTTTAAATTCTTTATTTATAAATATTTAATAGAAATATTTTCTAAAATTTTAAATTTTCCTAATTTTTTGCATAATATATAATATAAAAAGCATTAATGGTAATTTATTTAAATTCTTATATCATTACTAAATTTAAACATTTAATTATTACTGGTCATTCTCAGTAATAGCTATATTTCTTATGAGTATAATTGATTTTTTAAATAAATTACTTTTCTTGGTCAACTACACAAAGAAAAGTAACAAAAGAAAAGTCTCCGCTTGGGGAATGCTGATTTGACAAAGCGTTTTTTAAAATTATCATTTTTTTGTTTAAATTAATTAATGATATTTATTTAGTAATTTTATCATTTTTAAATTCTTTATTTATAAATATTTAATAGAAATATTTTCTAAAATTTTAAATTTTCCTAATTTTTTGCATAATATATAATATAAAAAGCATTAATGGTAATTTATTTAAATTCTTATATCATTACTAAATTTAAACATTTATTAATAGCTTTAATTATATGGATTAATCATCAAGATTAACACGAAATAAATATAAGTGATATTTTTCATTTTATGCTTTTCAAATCAAATTTTAATGAATTTTGTAAAAATTAATTAAAATGGAAAATTTAGAAATTACTGTAGAAGAATTACAAAATATATTAGAGAATAATAAACCAGTTAAAATAATAGATATAAGGCCTCAGGAACACAGAGATGAATGGTATATACCAGAAAGTGAGCATTTAGACGTTTATAAGCAAATAGAAGCGGGTGAAGATAATATTTTTGATAATGTAGATTTGCCTATAGATAAACCAATAATTATTGTATGCGTAGAAGGATTAATAAGTAAAGATGGGGCAGATATTTTACAAGAAAAAGGGTATAAAGCATACTCACTAAAAGGAGGTATGA